>Ga0105046_10002360_pt1 | contig 29790 bp, 22 predicted proteins | sample MAT03_FD_78385 | JGI IMG/M metagenome (GOLD analysis project Ga0105046, IMG submission 78385) | Freshwater microbial communities from Lake Fryxell liftoff mats and glacier meltwater in Antarctica - MAT-03 (megahit assembly) | ecosystem: Environmental > Aquatic > Freshwater > Ice > Liftoff... | reverse complement strand
TGTAGCAAGAGCAGCAGTTTTTTTGCCTTTACTCAAGCTTTTCCAATAATTAACAAAAGCTTGGTATTTAGCTTTAGTATAATCGGAAACGGTCCCTGCGGTTTTACCGGTATAATGTTTAACCGTTTTGTTAGTCGCTAAATAGACCAACAAAGCTCCTGCAGCTGCAGAACTTGCGCTTATTGTGACATCTCTTTGATGGCCAACTATCCATTCTTGAGCACCCTTTAATCCATCAAATTTGCCGTTAGCAAAAGTTGAAAATACCACTGTCGACAATAATATATTGAAAACAATATGTTTAGATAACTTCATGAATTCTCCCCTGACTATAAAGTTAAATTATACAAATACATACTTTACTATTTAGATAAAAATTACTAAGTTTGTATTTTTTTTTCAATAATATTCTATTTTTTTTTAAAAAAACAAATTATACACCTGAAAATTACATTTTTAGAACCTGTTTTAATAATTTTTTAGAACAAGTAGAATAGTAAGAGCGCTAAAAAATGAAGACAGGATTCAATGGTAAAAAAAAAATTTTTATGCTTATTGCTTATAATTTTAAGCATAAGCTCACCTTGTATAAGAGCAGGTCATCTCATCCCATCTAACATACAAATGGGGATAGACATCGTTAATTATGTGTCAGAAATGGGCAACATAACAGCGCTAGAAAGTCAAAACAGCCTACTAATCAAGAGCATCTCAGTCGTGAGCAGCATTAAAAATACGCTTCTTGGTCTCCATGGTGGAAAGCTTTGTATTGAGCAAGCTCAGTGTATATATAAACTAGAAAATCCCTCTGAATCTCAATTTTCAGAGATACAGCTCTTTTCATCCTTTACGCTCTATGCCACACTCGAGAATATAAAATTTGGCTTTTGGGATAAAAAAATAGCTATAAATTCTGATCGGATAGCAAACTACAATATAAAAGAGAACAGAGTAGAAAATCAAAAAAAGAAGCAAGCTCTTTGGCTAACATTTAATAAATTGTTTCCTTATATTATTTTAGCGATTAAGCGATTGAAATGGGATAGATGCGCTATAAATAATGCTTTATATTATACAACGAAAGAGTCTAAATCTAGTAAATCTCTTTCGGTAAAAGTTTTTACAGCAGCTCGTTTATTAAGCACCCTTTTAGAGAATTGGCGAAGATATTTACTTTACAAAAAAATAAACCAGAAGATAACTGCTCAACAAAAAACTATTTAGTTTGATTTTTAGGACATCGTTAATAAAAACATACTTTACAAGCATATAACCAAAGAGAAAGATAATGAAAAAAATAGCATTCCTTAGCTTAATGATATTAAGCTTTTATAATTACAGTTCTGGCATGGCTTCAAGCTCAAAAAAATTTGTATTTCAAAATGATCTGCCGAAGATCACGATTCATTATTTTATTGGACTTCTAGGCATCAAAGCTTGTGATAGCACAAATTCTATAGAAATAAAGACTAATGCCGGTGTAAATGGGGCATATAGTGTCTATTTAACCTGCAAAGATGTGTGCAATATTATTGATAATTACAAAAACCCTGAAAATGATAGCTCTTTAGGTCAGGCTAGAAATACAATCATGGGATTGTTTAACGTACAACTACTTGTTGACCATGTTAAATTTTGCTATCAAAACTTAAGAGTCTTTAGTAAGTCTGAAAAAATCGCCAAATTCAATAAGATGATTAAGCTAAACATGACTAATGAAAAAATAAAGCAACTCGTATGGCTAACTTTTAATACAGCTTTTCCCTACTTATGTTTCGCAGCAAAAAGAATGCATTATGATAAACAAGACATAAAAAATGCTTTTTACAAAGACGACTCAATCGCCTCTTCAGTTGTTATACCGGTAGCATCCCTATTTGCAAACTTATCCGAAAATCAACGCCAGCATACTCTTTATAAGAAAGTTAAAAAAGAAACTTCACGTCGGTTAAAAAAGCAAAGTTAAGAATTTTGCTTTATAGCTATACTCTCATTCTGGATAGTTATAGTAATTTCTGTAGCTTGCGGATTTTTCAAAATATACTGGCTAATGGGTATACTGATATACTTTTGAATCGCTCTTTTTAACGGTCTAGCGCCAAATTCTTTTTCATAACCCAGATCCGCAAGCTTATCGAGAGCCTGATCATCAATAGTTAAGGTAATATCATGTCCACTTAATCGTTGCTTGAGGTGACCGATCTGTAACTCCGCAATCTTTAAAACATCTTTATGAGAAAGCGTTCTAAAGAAAATTATTGAATCAATTCTATTTAGCAACTCAGGCCTAAAATAGTTGTGTAATAACTTTTCTATCGAATCCTTAACTTGGTCAGTAAGTTCATGAGCCTGCAAGATAAGATCAGAGCCAATATTGCTGGTCATAATTATAATCGTATTCTTAAAGGATACCGTACGACCTTGTCCATCGGTTAAATGTCCTTCATCAAGGATTTGTAAGAAAAGATTAAAAACATCTTGATGAGCTTTCTCAACCTCATCAAACAAAATTACGCTGTAAGGTTGTCTACGTACTGCTTCAGTCAGCTGACCACCCTCTTCATAACCAACATACCCTGGAGGAGAGCCAATGAGTCGAGCCACTGAATGCTTTTCCATATATTCTGACAAGTCAATTCGGATCATTTTTTTAGGATCATCAAAAAGAAATTCTGCTAAACTTCTGGCAGCTTCAGTCTTGCCAACCCCCGTAGGCCCCAAAAAGAGAAATGAGCCGATTGGTCTATTAGGTTCTGAAAGACCAACTCGATGCAACTGAATCGCATGAGAAATAGCTTCTATCGCCTCGTCTTGACCAATAACCTTATCCTTTAAAATATCTGGCATATTAAGCAGTTTTTCAGTTTCAGCGGCCTGCAGTTTATCAACAGGAATACCCGTCCATTTAGAAAGAACCCTAGCTATATCTTGCTCATCAACTTGTTCCTTAATCATATGCGATTTAAGGCTTTTTAAGCGTTCCTGTTCTTTCTCAAGTTGTTGATAAAGCTGTACAAGTTTTCCATATTTTATTTCGGAAGCCTTTGCATAGTTACCATCACGCTCGGCTTGTGAGTACTGTTGTTGTGCCTGCTCGATTTTCTCTTTTAATTTATTAATGCTTTCCAAAGGTGCTTTTTCAGATTTCCATTGATTGAGAAGTGTTTGAAATAGTTCCTTAAGCTCTAAAAGCTCTTTTTCAAGCTCGAATAACCTTTTTTTAGACTGGTCATTTGACTCTTTTTCTAAGGCAACCTTTTCTATCTCAAACTGTCTAATTTTGCGTTCAAGCTTATCTAGTTCTTCTGGTTGAGAATCTATCGCCATTCTTACACCAGCTGCGGCTTCGTCCATCAAATCTATCGCTTTATCCGGCAAGAATCTCTCAGAAATGTGTTTCGCTGAAAGCATTACGGCATCTACTAACGCTTGGTCTTTTATTCTTATGCCATGATGAAGTTCATATTTTTCTTTAAGACCTCTTAAGATCGAAATAGCATCTTCAATGGAAGGTTCTTCAACCAAGACCTTTTGAAAGCGTCTCTCAAGAGCCGCATCTTTTTCTATATATTTTTTATATTCTTTAATAGTTGTTGCGCCAATACAGTGCAATAAACCTCTTGCCAAAGCAGGTTTTAATAAATTGGATGCATCCATAGCAGATCCCCCACCACCGGCACCAACTAAAGTATGGATTTCATCAATAAATAAAATAACCGGAATATCACTCGATTCTATCGCTTTTAAGATTCCCTTCAAGCGTTCTTCGAACTCTCCTTGAAATTTTGTCCCTGCTATCAACAAGCCCAAATCAAGCGCATAAATAACATTGTTTTTTAAGCTCTCAGGAACATCGTTATTTATTATTCTTTGAGCAATACCTTCAACTATAGCAGTCTTTCCAACACCGGGTTCACCAATAAGAACCGGATTGTTTTTAGTACGTCGTGACAAAATTTGTATAACTCTTCTAATTTCTTCATGTCGGCCTATTACTGGATCTAACTTTCCATCGCGTGCAGCTTGAGTAACATTTTGACAATATTTATCAAGAATCTCATACTGCGCTTCAGGATTTTTATCCTTAATAGTGTGACCTTTTCTTAAACTGTTCATATGGTGCCTAATGGTAGAATCTATAAAACGGCTATCTTTAAAAAATTGCTTTATCGAATCCGGCAACGTCTTGGTATATGACCATACCAGCATAAAATGCTCAAGCCCTACATACTTATCACCAACCTTTTGAGCCTCAGTATGTAACTCTTTCAAAAATTCATCGAAACTATAATCACTACCGAGCTGTCCGCCTTGAACAACCGGTAACTTAACTAATTCTTTATCAACAATATCCTGTAGTTTATTAGTATCTACATTTAAAACGTTAAAAAATGATCTGCAAAAATCCGATTGTGTCCCTGAAAACAATGTATGCAAAGTCTTTAATGTCGGATTATGCATTTCCTGTGCTACCATTGCGCTGCTATTTATAAGCTCTTGAGCGGAAACAGTCAAATTTTCTAAGTTCATTTTTTTAACCCTTGTATCTTAAACATAGCGAGTTTATTTTAATTATTAACTATGATTATGTTAATGAATTTTTTTAAATATCAATCAATTAAAATACATTGTATTTTTCACTTTTCTAAAATGCAAGATTTTAAGATCTATTAGTTATAAAAATCAACCATTATTTGTTCACTGAACAAATGTGTACTTGATCGCAAAACCCCAGACTCATGAAACCTAAAATAGTTCTCTATAATGAAATAACAAAGCTTATACCTCACCCCCAGCATTATTTTTTGCTCTTCAATCCATTGCTTCAACTAACCTAAATAATATATATTAGAAAAGTAGAATAAAATTCTGAAAAATAAATGGAGAAGTTAATGAATGCAAATAATATAAAAAAATTTATTTTTTATATTGCAATTATAGGTTTCAATATACCCCTACTTTCTGCTGAAAGCATAGATCAAGAAATACAAATATCCAAAACAACGCTAATGCCTGGAACTGGAAGAGATATTATCATATATGAAACCGAACTGCCTAATAATATTAACATTACATGCGAACGAAGATTACCCAACAAGCCTTCATGTATATTGAGAGCACCTCGGTCTAAAAAAATGAACTGGCAAAATTGGTATATACTTCAAGAATTATTTGAACTTCAAGAAAAAAAAGCCAAAGAAGATATTGAAAAGTTTGAACAAGAATTTGAAGAAATGAAAAGGGCTGCAAATTCTGAATCTGACTTTGTAGAAAATCTTAGAAACCTATTAACAGCAAATTTATAAACAACATCTACCCACCTTATTTTTATTAGAACAGGAACACATACAATCTTTTTTGAGTTTCCAAAAACAAAAAAAGATTGTATGATTGTTATTGACAGTTTAAGAAAAATAAACTTGCACACTAAGCAAGGAGAGAAATGTTTAACGAAATCACTATATTAATTTCTGCATTAGTAGTACTTTTAGCCGGTATGATATGTCTATCATGGTACTACGGCATACTCATCGCTGGATTCATATTTGTATGTTTTATACTACTTCTTTTAATACTTATCCAAAAAGGTAAAAGCAGTATGGGAATAGGAAACCTTGGCGGTGGCAACCAAATGTTATTTGGAGGATCTGGCGGACAGGACATATTTCAAAAAACGACCTGGGTTCTAGGAACAATTTTCATGGGCGGTTCTTTATTACTCGCTTTTGTTAAAAAACCGATTCATTCTGATCTTATTGGAAGAATTGAAAAGAGCCAGCCTACCGTTCAAATGCCTGTAAAACCGACTGAAACCTTACAAGCAGAACCAACTGCTGAACCCGCTGCAGAAAAAGAAGAGAGTAACGCTTAAACGCACTATTCTTAAAAAATATTGGAGGAACTGGTACCGTCGGCGCACGCTGATGGATCGGATAAGTTGCATGATTTTAAAATTTATTGATTCTCTAGGCTCTTGTCTTTTGTCCATATGCACAGAGCTTGGAGAATTTTCATTATTTTTTTCTAAAGCAATTTTTGTTTTATTTTCTAAAAAATTAAAAACGAAACAAGTCATTATTTACCTCCACCAAATTGGCGCTAAATCTTTTGGTATAGTTTTTTTAACCGGCCTGTCTTCCGGATTTGCTTTAGCTTTTCAATCTTATATTGGGCTAAGCAAATTTGGCGGAGAAGAACTGGTAGGTACGGTGGTAGCACTAGGCATGAGCAGAGAACTTGCTCCTGTACTTACAGCAATAATGATCACTGGCAAGGCCGGATCAGCAATGGCAGCGGAAATTAGTACTATGAAAATCACTGAACAAATTGATGCTTTACGGACATTATGTATAGACCCTTATCAATACCTCATTGTGCCCCGTATTATTGCCGGAACAATAGCATTGCCATTATTAAGCGTGATATCTACCTTCTGCGGTATAATCGGTGGCTATATTTATAGCACCACTGCAGGAAATATAAATCCTGAAATTTATATTTCAACAATCCAGTACAGTTTAGATATTCTCGATCTAACTGGCGGCATAATTAAAGCAGCATTCTTTGGCCTTATATTATCAACCGTTGGTACTTATGTTGGCTTAAATTCAGGAGAGGGTGCCCAAGGCGTAGGGCTTGCGACAACCAAAAGCGTAGTAGTAGGATCCATTATGATTTTAATAGCTAACTATTTTCTCAGCCTAATTCTGTTTTAAAGCCATGATCAATATCATTAATCTAAAAAAAAAATTTGATACTAAATGGATTTCCAATGGCATAAACTTGACCATTCCAAAAGGGAAAATGACATGCATTATTGGAAAATCTGGCGAAGGTAAATCCGTTCTTTTAAAACAGATGATCGGTTTAATCGAACCTACGTCTGGTCAAATAATTATTAATGGTACAGATATAACAACGCTTAATGCTCATGAAAAAAATGATATCTTCAAAAAATGTGGCTATGTTTTTCAATTTGCTGCATTATTAGATTCATTAACTATATTTGAAAATGTAGGGTTAACGTTATTAGAAAATAATGTGCATCCTGATTTAATCTTAACTATTGTAAAAGAAAAGCTAGCACTCGTTAACTTAAGCGAAGATATCCTTACCAAATATCCTTCAGAATTATCGGGGGGGATGCGGAAAAGAGTAGGCTTAGCAAGAACCCTCATTGGCAATCCTGAAATAATCTTTTATGATGAACCAACAACTGGTCTAGACCCAATTACCTCTCGGTTAGTTTACGAGCTTATGGCGGACACCCAAAAGCACTTAAAGGTTACTTCAGTGATCATTTCTCATGATATAGAAATTTTTAATTATGTTGACTATATTGCATTGTTGGATAAAGGAAAAATAGAATATTTTAGTGAAGCTAAAAATATTTGGAAATCTGACAACAAATTCGTCAAAGAATTTATTCATAGAATTTAAATACCTGGGATTCTACATGTTTATCTTATGCCACGATTTAGAGCTTGGTTATCAAATTTTTTATCGAATTGGTTCATTTTTTCTTTAAAACTTCTTTCATTATAGGTAATTCCACCACCATTTACGCCGAATCATGAACCTTTGACAAGCCTAACAAAAGCATCTTTATTTTATGTCTCTTTTAAAATATCTTTTAAACTCCCCAAATTTATGGCTGAATTTTCTATATTTACGAAAAGAGACATATTTTATCTAAAGACAGCCTAACATATTTATCTTTTAAAATTCCATAATTGCCAATATGAAAACCCTGCTATCTATCGTGCTAAATTGCTAAACTCTTAGTCAATAGGTAGTCTGAATCGAAAAAACTTATAGTTGATTAAAAATTTAATCCCAATATATTTCTTAGGTAAAAAGGAATTACTGGTAATGGATAAAATTCAGCCAAAATGACGATAAAAATTAGGTTGATATTGACAAAATTTCATTAACGCGAGAGCATAATTCCTTAATTTATCCCCCTAAAGAGGTAATAGATGAGAACACCTTTGTGGATCTTAAATAGTATAATAACTTTAAGCTTAATTTTAACAGTGATTTTCGTTTTCTATTCGATAAAAAGATCTGCTATTGGAATTAAAGTAGAGCAAATAAAGCCGTCAGAAAATCCTGAGCTTGCAAAAGAAGAAAAGCCTAAACCTAAAGATATTAGATATATTTATGAAGGCAATGATCTCTTTCAAACTTATGATCAAAGAAAACCGGAAGCACCGACCATATTACCTATTCCTCAATTACCTAAACCACCAGCCCCCAAGCCTATTATTAGCCAAATAAACCCTGAAGTACAGTTCTTAGAACCCTTACCCATCAAAATTACAGGAATTATAGCACATAGAGATGAAACTAAATCACAAGTAACATTAATAAATAACAATACCAAAGAGTCCTCTTCTTACAAGGTGGCCGATAAAATCTTTGATGCTTATATTTTAAGAATATTTACTAAAAAAATTATCTTAATCAGATCAAATGGCCAACAAGAAACTTTGTACATGTACCCCGAGGATGCTGAAAAAGAAATTAATGAGCTTAAGCAAACTAATTGGACAGATATTGTTCAACCGTTGGAGAAGAACAAATTTGCAGTTAATACCGATAACTTTGCCTTAAGGATACATTCGCTTGCACAACTCATAGAGATGCTCGACCTAAGCACTGCATTCAAACAAGGAATTAGTATCGGCTGTCGCATTGGGAAAATAGAAGAAAAATCGATAGGCTATTCTTTTGGATTTAGACCTGGAGACATGATAATTGACATAGCCAATATAGCGCCCATTGATACCATCAGTAGAATCAATATTTACAATATTCTAAAAGACTTAAAGAATAATGACACAATAAAAGTCTCTTTTGCTCGAGATGGTCAAAAAATGGCACATGAATATACTATAAAAACTTCTGTTACACAAAACTTAACCGAAGAGTCTCCTTCCATTAGATTTACGAACAAAACACCAGAAGATAAACAAACAAAAAAAATTGAAAAATTGAAAAATCAGTTAAATAAAATCGAAAAAAATTATAATATTGAATCTCAAGTTCAAGATATAAAAAAACAAGACAAAGATACTATGCTAAACTACGGCAACGAATCAGTATTAAATAATTCATTTATCTGAATAAATTAGAATGAATAATGGTAAAAAATTTATGAGACTAATAATTAAATATAGCTTTATCAGCTTCTGTATAGCCTTTGGTACTCTATTTGCCGTCGATACTACACCAGATGATAAAATTTCTACGAAGGACAAATCCTCTACTGATCTACTAATAGATCCACAAAAAACGGTGGCTCTTAAAAAACCAATTTCGGCAAATCCGTTAAACCCAAATAATTTAAGACCTCTTAGAGGACCTGCATTAGTTTATAATGATACAAATTCACGTGCGGAATTACCCACGGGACCTACGCTCTCTACCCCTCCCGTTATAAATACATTTACTCCTCCAGTCAGTGGTCCTACCCTAGCTAATAATCCTCCACAAAATCCTTCATCATCTTCCGGACCGCAAGCTCCTCCATTGTCTCCTACACCTAACATAACTTCTAATGCTGCAGTAACTTCAGGACCATCAAGTCCCCCTGAATCTAAACCAACAACCACAAAGATAACAGCTGGAACACCAACAGGGATTCCAGGGCCAACTTTAGATACCGCTGAACTAAAAACTACTGAACCAAGCGCAGGCGAGGGACCTACTTTAGCGAGTAAGCCATTACCCTCCACTAATGGTCACTTACTTACGGGGCCAACAGGTGGACCAACATTAGCTTCCAGACCAGCCAAAACTTCAAAAGCTACTGCTGCTAAAAAGCCTGAATTTCCAGACATAAAAGAGGTAACCGCACCTGTTAGAAAAAAAGAATATTTCTCAATGGCAGATAAGCCTAGAACTGCGGCAGAACAAGAATTTATTGAACAGCAAATAAAAGCCGTTCCTACTTTTGATTTAAAAAATGCTCCTGAACTAGATGAACTCGTCGATGCCGATGAAAGCCAGAGAGAATCTACAGCAGTATATCTTGGCCACTATATTGAACCATGGCAAGGTCATGATCCAAATGAAACTGTCGAAATGAATTTCGATAATAAAGAAATCACTGAGCTTCTCAAGTTTCTAGAAGCGAACTTAGATATAACTTTTATTTTAGACGATTACATAGAACCCAAACGAGCTGATGGTCTAAAGGTATTAGCTGGCACAAAAATCACCTTTAAATCTAATATTCCCGTGACGCTAAAAGACGCTTGGGATCTTGGATTAACCTTTTTAGAAATGTCTGGGTTCTCCGTTATACCGACCACCCTTCCAAGAACGTATCATGTAACTGCTGCAAGTGGTGATAAAAATTCGGCAAATAACAATCCATTACCAACATTTATAGGGACAGACCCAGCAATTTTACCAAATAGTGACATTAAAATAAGATATGTTTATTTTATAGAAAACTCTGAGGTTGATACCATTAGTAAAGTAGTTGATACCTTAAGAACCAGTTCATCAGCAGCGCCCATTAAATTCCCAGAACTCCGAGCTATTCTCATTACTGATAAATCTGCGAATATAAAATCTATGCTCAAGATATTGAATGAGATAGATAAAATTAGTACCCCCGAGATGTTGTCGATCATACGATTAAAACATGCTGACGCTTCCGATATTCAAAAACTTTACCAAGAACTAATAGGGAAAGACCAAAAAGGGCAGTTCCCCTTTAGACCCAGAAAATCATCTACAACTCATTATTTTACCGAATCTACAAGGGTATTTGCAGATCCTCGTACAAACTCGTTAATAATATTAGGCACTCGAGAAAATATAAAACGATTTGAAGATTTTGTGTCGATATATATTGATAAAAAGCCGGATCTACCCTATTCGCCTTTGCACATCTATCCCTTAAGATACATAGAAGCAGAATCTATAGCGACCATACTAAACGGGATGATTCAGCAATTTAACTCAGATCCTAGTAGAGCTGCTGCTGCCTCCGTCGGTGGAGTCCGAGATGGCAATAAATTCTTTAATCCTGCCGTCAAAATTACCGCAGAACCTTCGGGAAATCGTTTAATTATAAATGCTGAATACGAGGATTACTTAAAAATTAGAGAACTCTTAGAAAAGTTAGACATTGAGCAACCACAAGTAGCTCTTAAAATAATGATTCTTGATGTAGATTTAACAAATGCTCAACAGTTTGGCACCCAAATAAGAAATAGCAAAGAGTGCTGCGATGGTACCGGTGGAACAGATAGCGTACTTGGCAGAAATATAAGCGCTCAATTTACAGGACTTAATGGTGTTATAACGAGAGAAACATCTCCGAACACCTCCCCTGTAAGTGGTGCAGAAAGATTATTAGGAAATCTCATAAACCTAGCTAATTTGCCCACGGGTGGCGGACCAGGTCTATTTGGTACTGGAACTACACTTATAACATTAGGTAAGGACATATTCGGCTTTTGGGGCTTATTAAGTATACTTGAAAGCATAACTCGAGTCAGTGTTGTAGCAAATCCATTTTTGGTAACCAGTAACAAATATAAAGCTGAAGTAACGGTCGGGGAGACTCGTCGAGTATTAACATCCATAGTGCAAGCGCAAAGTTCGCAAACAGCTCTTGGCAACCTTGATGCTAATTTAAGCGTAGTTATAACCCCTCAGATAAGTTATGACGATATGATTACTATGAACATCTATGTGGAACTCACTCAATTTACCAGTGGAGGAGATCTCCCTACCCGACTTACTAAACAAGTAAGCACAGAAGCTATAGCAAAGAACCGAGAAGTTATAGCATTAGGTGGATTAATTCGAGAAACCATTTCAGAACAAGAATTTAAGGTTCCGATATTAGGAGATATTCCCCTCTTAGGGTGGTTCTTCAAAAACAAGATCAAGACGTCACAAAGAACAAGTATATTAATCTTAATTTCTCCAGAAATAATTAAACCTCATCAACCACAAATTGGCCGTGAATTTACTCAATATCAACTTAATAGTGTTAAAGATACTCTTTACACCATGTACCATCCTCAGGAAGAGCGTGATCCTATTCATCGATGGTTCTTTGGTGACCATAAGGAAAGAACAGTTGGTGACATTGATAGATTTACGAGTACTGCAGCAAGATACGCTTATAAATCAGACAAAGAGGAAGCGGATGCCCAAATGGATACCGATAAGCCACCAAGACCAGTTATAGGTCCTCGAAAACGTACACGAATAATCGAAAATACAGCAAATAACAGGCAACAAAGTTTGCTTGATCCATTAGAAGAAGAACCATCTACTAAAGAGTTAAGATGATTAAGAATATAATAGTACCACAAAACATCGGCTCATATTATATATTTCCAAAGCATATAGTAGCCATTGATATAGGCAGACACGATATCAACGTAGCTCTCTGTGTTGCAAGGGGATACAACAGGACTATTGTTCAATTGATTAATGAAAAGATAGAAAACAACAATGGTTTATCCTATGAACAAAGGGTTGTAAATACGTTAAAAAACTTAAAAACAAAATTAAAGTATTATGACTCTATCAATGCCAATATTGCAAGTACGAACGTTGTTTTCAAGGAACTAAACTTACCAATTATTGGCATTAAAAAAATAAAGATGATAATACCTTTCGAGGTTGAATCGTTATTGCCATTCACCCTTGATCAAGCGGTAATTGATTGTATTGTGACTAAAGAAGACAGGAAAGAAAAATCCAGCGATATTTTAGTGGCGGCGGTAAAAAAAGATTATGTTGAGCAGTTTATCAAATTATTTGAGGAAGCTGATCTAAAAGTAGACAAAATAACGATAGATATTTTTGAATTATATGCTCTTTATAAATCAATACCAAAATATCAAACGACAAATAGCGTAGCAGCCCTGGTTGAAGTAGAACTGAACTCAACTAAAGTTGCTATCATCTTAAATAATCAACTTAAGTATATTAGAGTTATCTCTAAAGGACTTGCTAACATTATTAAGCAAATAGCCGCAAATAATCAAAAAGACCCTAACGAACTTCTGCAAAATATTCTTCATTTTGGGTTGAGCAATTTAGAAACCGAACCCTTGAAGCTAGCAGCTAAAGAAGCTTTTAATGAACTGTTCCAAGAAATAAAATTTACCATTTTAGCGTATATCAGTAAGTTAAAAACCAAAGAAAGCCTGAAGCTGGTGCTATTAACAGGTTCTATAGCGGATGTCCCTTCTATACATGAACTCATTGAAAGTATTTTTGAAACAGAATGCCATATATTAGAAGCAAAAAAAATTATACACAATGGCAAAATACATTCCAAAATTAATTCAATCCCAAATAATTTTTTAGTGAGCATAGCAACAGCTTTGCCTTCTCAAATAACAGATGATTTTAATCTGTATGTTGATCACAAAGCAAAAGAAGAAAGCAAAATTTTAACCTACCAAATTATAGCATTATCAGTTTTAACTTTTCTGTTACTCGCTACTTTGTCAATTTATAGCTACTGGCGAGTAAGAGGCATAAAAAAGATATCTATTCAGGCGGAAACTCAAGCTATAAATGATCTAAATCAAACCTTTAAACTTAAAAAGCCTACAACTATTGGCGAGGCTAATAAACAGGCTTTAAAAGAATTGAAAAAACAGGAAAGCGCATGGAAGCAGTTGTCTTTAACTAATAGATATTCGTTCTTAAAATATTTGTCAGAATTAAGTAAATGTATAAATTCAAAGCAAGTGCAGCTTATTTTAACAAGTATTGGCATGAAAGAAGATACAATTAAACTTTACGGTAGCGTTCCGGGGTATAATCAATTAACTGAACTGCAAAATCAACTTCAATGTCCCCTCTTTAAAACAGGTCCTAAACTTCGGGATTTTAACTTTAAATCGGAGCCCATAGTTCTGACCATTAAAACTGATGAGGGTACCTAAAATGGCACTATTTAGCACCATCCAAAATTTTATAAAAAATTTAGATGAACAAGAACTGATAAAATACTTTACTGGTTTTGGATTAGCCGTTTTGGGACTCATTGGATTGATCATGTACCTTAATTATTCGGGGGTCAACAAATATAAAGCTAGATTAAAAGTAATCAATAAAGAACGCTTACAAACCAAGAAAATTTTAACCGATTACAAATTAGTAAATCTCCAAAAGCAAAAAATTGAAGAGATTCTTTCAACCGATAAAAATTTTTATATAGACCAAGAATACAATAATTTAGTTAAAAAATTAGGACTTATCAAGTTTCAATCTGAAGAACCTACCAAGTCTGATGGCGAAATTATAAGCGGAAAAATAGAACATATTTTAACATTTCATTTAGATGCAATTACTATGAAACAGTTAACAGAATTGTTAACACAAATAGCAGAAATAGAAAGATTATATCCTAAGGAACTCATTATAAAAAAAGTTCCCAACAGCCAAAAAATTGACATTGATTTAACGATTGCAACCCTTGAAGAAATCAGCGAGAACGAATAGGAATTTGTTTTATGAAAAAGCTTTTTTTTGTTTTTTTATTAATAAGCTTATTGAGGGGCATACAGTGCGCTGAAAGCACAATTGATAACAAAGATAACAAACTATCAATCTTACCAGAAAATCTTTCACCCAATAAAAAAGCTAACACCGACAAAACAGTCCCCTTAAAAGTTAAGGGTGATAAACAGAAATCTAAAGACATCACGGTTGAGCCTGAAAGGATTAGGCCTAGTATATCTATAAAGACCGAAGAAACGGTGCCCTTTACTTTTAAAAAAGAAAAATTGACAACTATTATCGATTTTTTGACAAAAAAGCGCGGTATAAATTATATTCTTCCTCAAAGACCAGCCGATGCTGAAGATTTTAAAAATCAGTTAATCACTTTTACTCCCAAAAGCAAAGAAATAACAATAGATGTAGCGTGGAATCTTGCCACTTTGTTTTTAGAACTTTCAGGATTTAGCTGGTTCTTAAAAAAAGAAGGTCTGTATGAGATAATCCCCACCGGGAAAAAACCGGATTCAGGGATCTTCAAAGAACCCTTACCTATGTATGTAGGAACAAAGCCGGAAGATCTTCCTAATTCCGATGACAGAATTCGTTATGTTTATTATCTTGCGAATCTTACCATCACTGAAGAAAAAGATAATCCCTTAAACCAAATATTTAGGGATATGAGCTCGGATGGTTCTCCTGATCCTATAATTTTAACAAAAGCTAACGGTTTTATTGTAGTTGATAAGGCTAATATAATAGCTTCAATGATTACTCTTATTTCTCGATTAGATTCAACTGGATTTCGAGAAGCTATAGAAATAGTGCCCTTGTATAATGTATCCGCGGCTTCAATTGCTGATGTATTAGAGACTTTAAAAAAGGCTGCTGGTGAAGAAAAAACTTCGCCATTCATTAGAACAGATACCAAAACCAGTACCTCTTTTTTTGCTGCTGACACACAAATTATTGCGGACACAAGAAACAACAGCCTTATTTTAATGGGGCGACAAACTGCCGTTGAACGAATTAAGGATTTTATAAAAAACAATGTAGATAATCCCGCAGATAGTGGAAATTCTATTTTGCATTATTATGATTTACAATTTTTAAATGCTACTGAATTCGAAGGAATTTTGCAGAGCATTGTCAACTCCAATCTTTCCAGCGGTGACCAAGCCACCGCAGCAAAAGCAGGTGGCCCACAAAAATTCTTCCAAGGTGTAGTAGTAAAAGCTGAAAAAGTTGAGGATGTGCAACCCATACAAGGTCCATTGGCAACTGAACCGGTGAAGACAGATTCTGATAAAGGTGCTGATGCTAAAGGTATTCAAGGTTACATTAAAACAGGAGGAAATAGATTAATTATTGCTGCTACTGATGATGACTGGAAACAGATTAAACCGTTAATAGCTAGTTTGGACAAACAAGAACCACAAGTAATTTTAGAAGTTATGATATGTGATTTTAGCCACAATTCTATAAAAAGCATTGCAGGATCTTTTAGAAATACCCAAGCAACCAGTTTGCCTAACATTACCCAGAACAACGGACTCCAATTTTTATCATCTAATATAACCCCAGTAGGAAGTGTTTTAGGAGCGCAACCTACAAGACTTACTCAAGATCTATTGGCGGTAATAGCCTCAGATACGTCAACTACAGTATCGTCATTACTAGTTCCAGGCTCATTATTAATTTCTGCTAATGATGTATTAACTTCGCCTACGCCAACAAATAATCAACCAGGTGGCATATTTGCTCTTTTACAGGTTCTTGATCAATATATAGATGCCAGAGTAGTATCACATCCTTTTTTAATCTGCACGAATAACCAAAAAGCAACCATTTCTCAAAGAGAAATGAGAAGACAAAGAGGCGATGCTATTCCGAGCCAAAGTGGTGTAGTAACAATTCAAATAGAAGATGTTCCTGCATCGATTCAAGTACAGATGATCCCGAGAATAAGTTCCCTGGAGCGATTAGGACTACAGATCGCTCTTGATGTTAACACCTTTGTAAGCCCTACCAGTCTTGATAGAGCAACCCGGCGTGTGGAAACAAATTCATACATCCAAAGTGGGGACATTTTAGTCGTGGGTGGCCTCACCCAAATAACCAACAATGATAGTATAACTCAAACGCCGATATTAGGGCAGTTACCTATAATAGGCTATTTATTTAAGGCTGTTCGAAGAACGGTAACCATAAGCAATATAGCAATATTTATTTCGCCAACCATTATAAGCCCTAGAGCTCGCAGTGGTATGGATCTTTACACTGAAGATAAAATAGCCAAAGGCCGGGCGGAAATAGATGATAATTTGGTGTATGGATTTACCAAAGATCCCATCACGCGTCTCTTTTTCCCAAATAGCAAAACAACAAATGATAGGCTCTTTAAACAGTATTTAGATCAAACATTTAACGCAAAAACTTACGAAGAATTAGTAGGAGATGCTCAAAAATTACCAAAGCGAGAAGCTCAGCCACTTGAAAAAGATGTGGGAAGAACAAAAAAACCACGGTATCTTAGAAAAGAACCATTAGCTAAAGAAGAGTTGCCTAAAGAACAAGAAGTACAGCTCCTTCTAGCTTAATAGGCTTGTGCAAAATTGCCTGGAATAAAAAATTGGGTGGTACGCCAGAGAGTATAGAGCAACGTTACATCAAAATAGCCTGTTTTATGGCTTTGCCTATACTTGCTTTGTTTTCGTAGCTCTATACTTATTGAAACCCCATTTATATTGAGCCTCTGTGCCCTCATACTCGTCGTGTCGAAGTATAGGAGCGGAATTGAATATATTTCGAAAGACATATTTAGTTAGAAAATAAGCATATGAAAAAAATATTATTGTTAAATCTTCTACTTTTACTAACACAGCAGTTCCCAAACCTCATAAGTGCTGCTGTACCTGAAAGCACTGTTGTACCGCTACTGAATCCTGATTTTACCAAACAAAAGCTTAAAGATTTTGTACATCAACTAGCAGAGAAAAAGGGCATTAACATAATTCTTCCTCAGAAAACAATGAAAGAGTTTGAGGACCAAAATATAATTTTTAAGACTTTAGCAGAGTTTGATAATGATCCCAACAGGGCGTGGGAATCTTTATTAATTTTGCTTGATATGTCTGGTTATAGCATTTTTGAGAAAGATACTAATCTTTGGGAAATTATCGAAACTGGTAAAAAAGATGAAGAATCTATAATTAGGCAGCCTCTCGAAACTTATATTAATATCAAGCCCGAAGATATACCTGTATCTGATCAGCGAATCAGATACATTTATTATTTGAAAAACATAACGATCGGACCAAACGGTAACGACCAATTAAATGCTATTATTAAGCAAATGAGCACCGTGGACGCAGCTAATCCTATTTATTTACCTCAGGCTAATGGATTCATGCTTATTGACCGTGCCAATAGTGTTGCATCAGTTATTAACTTGATATCAAATCTAGATAATCTTGGCTTTAGAGAAACGATTTCGATACTACCTATTTTTAATACCCCTGCAATGGAAATCGCTGACATACTACAGACTATTAAGAAAGCAGTGCTCGCAGATACTACCCCTAGTCCTGTTATAAGAGTTGATCCTCAAGCTGGAGCGTTAAATAATTTTGCTTCAGATACAGAAATCTTTGCTGATGCTAGAAATAATTCAATAATAATTATGGGCAGAGATACTTCGGTAAATTATATAACAGAATTTATAAAGGAATATTTTGATAAACCGACTCAATCAGGAAAATCAATTTTACATTATTATAATTTACAATATTTAGATGCAAAAGAGTTTGCTCCTATTTTACAAAGTATCGTTGCCTCACAACTTCAAGGTTCACAAGCAACAGGCCAAATGGTATCCGGGCCAGCAAACTTCTTCCAAGGCGTGGTAATTAAAGCAGAACAATATACCGAATTAAAACCTATTACAGGGTCGCTAGCAACACAAGAAGTTACTACCGACAAGGATTCAAATATCGAAATAAGAGGCATGCAAGGACAGGCTTTTGGCGGCGGAAATAGGCTAATAATTGCTGCGCTCTATGATGATTGGATCCAAATAAAAGATCTCATTGCTGAATTAGATCAACCACAGCCTTTAGCAGTAATAGATATTATTGTAGCTGATTTTGTTCTTTCGCATCAAGATCAGTTGGCAAGCACCATTAGAAACCCTATAAATACTGAAAACTTCTTTGGCGGGGTCGAATTTTTATCTTCACAAATTTCACCGGTAAGCTCAGTTTTAGGACCCTCTCCTCAGAGGCTCACTCAAGATCTTTTAGCAGTCACCGGAGCTAACAGTCTCACTTCAAATATATCACCAGGTTCTCTTTTAATTACGCTAAATAGTCCAAAAACGCCGGGAATTTGGGGTATAATTCAAGTGCTCAAGCGCTATAATAATACTTCAATTTATTCATTCCCCTTCCTGGTTGTTGGTAATAATAAAAAGGGAACGCTCTCTCAAATACTCAAAAGAAGAAATAGAGGGGACATATTACCTGGAGTAAACGGATCATTTATCATACCGATTGAAGATATAACCGCAACATTTAACTTTAGCGTTATTCCTCAAATAGCAGACGAGAATCATTTAAAATTAAATTTAGCAGTGCGCATAGAAGACTTTTTAGGACAAACCTTAAACAAAGTTGCCAGAGGTTTTTCTACTACTACTAACCTAAAAACAGATGATATTATGGTTATTGTTGGACTTAAAAGAACGGATGAACGCCTAACAGTTACCAAAACCCCAATTTTAGGTGATATTCCTTTGCTTGGAAATTTCTTCCGGGGCGAACAACTCAATAATGTTCAAACTCATATAGCATTATTTGTATGTCCACATATAATTTATCCCAGAGATACAAAGACCACTGCTCATTATATTGAACATATCACCAAACAAGTTTTTGATGATATGAGCGATGATGTTCTTTTTAGCGATATCGAACCTATTACTAGATTGTTTTTTAATGGCTTTAATGCAAAAGAAGAATATTTAGATAACTATTTTAAAGCAACAATCAATCTCAATAACGATGACTCTGATGCTGAATTAAGTGCTATTCTTCCTAAAATTAAAACCTCTCAAAAAAGACTTAATATTTCACGACTCAAAGATAGGCTTTCTGTGGAAAGCAACCCATTTCGTAGATAGAGACACTACAAGATAATTAAAGTCTAACATAAATTTATTGTATACAAAGCAGTATGTATTTTGTAGTAACTCAACAACAATGCTTTATTAAAATTTCAGTTATTATTTTGGCTAACAGCCTTGAAGGACTACTTAAAAAGCCTACACTTACATTTATCTCGCGTTACTATTTGATAATATATTCAAATAATATCCTTACTATGCATTTGTTAAAAATAAACAACTACGTTACACTATTTCTTATTCTTTGATTATGATTTAATTAAACAAGACATAAGGGGTTTGGGAATTTTTATGAAATTTAATAACAAAATAACATTTATAATAAGCTTTTTAGCGCTAATAGGCTTAGCTGGGTGCGCTCATTATAAAGCTCGCCCATTAAACAGATTAACCCCGGTTATACCGCCAAATGTTCAAGAGCAGTTTATATCATTTTCTTATCACATATTTAGCCAAGCCGATTGTCTCAAATATCTTGATAGGGATGTTATTTCCAAGGGATATCAACCTGTACACATTGCTGTTACCAACCATTCATGTCGCTCATTTTATATGCCATTGGGCAACTTCAGCTTTCAATGTGCATCAGCTCTAGAAGTGGCCCAAAAAGTTCACACTTCTACCGCAAAAAGAGTTGTAGGATATGGCGTACTTGGCCTATTTCTTTGGCCTTTCTTAATTCCCGCAGTGATTGATGGCGTAGGATCTACGGAAGCAAATCAATATCTTGATATTGATTTTGTAAAAAAATCTTTAGAAGACCAATCCATAAGCCCATTTAGCACTATTAATGGTCTTATATTTGTTCCCAAGGAACAATTCAATCAAAACTTTTCTTTTGCACTCATCGATCAAGAAAATCATGATAGATTTATGCTTACTCCTTCACGGCCTCGGGTAAAAATCAAAACCCTTTCATTGGATTATATTAAACATCGCTAAAAATAACATAGGGCGCACGTTTATTTTTGCGCCCTGTCCTGCCAAAAATAATTTTAGAGTTTTAGATTATTTTAAGCCATCTTTTTATGCGAATAGTTTACTCAATCTTAGGAGAAGCGGCTTTTTATAAACATATGACCCTAATCCCTATGCTAATACACAGGAAACACTCCGCCCCTTCGAATTGTTCTTTATTTTATAGTATCTAATTTTTGTGAACGGCAATAATTCATTAAAGAGATAGTTGACCAAATCTGATAGTACATGCCTGACTTTATATACTTAATATAATTCCATTTTTGTTTTAGAATAAACTAAAAGAGGCAGCAAAATTAACAAAAAGATAACTAAGCAATTATTGGTACATTTAAAAACAAAAAACCAAAGAACTGATTTTGGTACAAATAAATAAATTTGAGCCAACAAGTAAAGCTCACTTTCAGGTTAAAAAAAGATAAGATATGCCGGTAAATAAGCTTGCTTTTGATTATTCCTTATGCGGCATAGGTATCGATAGAGATTTAAATGCGAGTAAAAATAGACTTGCGACTAGAATATCCACCTTAAAACTTGTGGATAGAAATGACATTGGCCTACCAGATGAAGCAAGAATCCTCGGTTTAAAAGCTAACTAGGGTTCAATTATAAATCGCCTAGTGAAAGTTTATCTTCGATATACAACAACCGATTGTACTTGCAAACTCGCTCACCTCTACATAAGCTACCGAATTTAATTTGATCAGATCCGGCACCAACCGCTAGATCTGCAATAAACGTATCTTCTGTTTCTCCTGAACAATGTGAAATAATACTGTTTATATTCATATCTTTACACAGCTGCATCGCTTGTAATGTTTCGGTAATTGTACCAGCTTCATTGGGTTTTATAATAACCGAAGTAGCTAATGATTCACCGATTCCTTGTGCTATCCTATAAATGTTTGTAGAAAAGATTTTATCACCTATAATCTGTATGTTAGATTTTAATCGAGCAGTCATTGTTGCCCATCCACTATAATCAATTTCACTTAACCCGTCTTCAATTGAGTAAATCGGATATTTTGTTAGGAGCCGCTCGTAGTAATCTATCATTTGGGAAGCTGTTACAAAATTTCCTTGAAAATTATAAAGGTTTTTAAAATCATCATAATAATCGGAAGCGCCAATATCAAGACCCACAACATATGAATAGCCATATTTTTGATAAACGACAGACATAATTTCATGCAAAACATCAAGAGCTTCATCATCGCTAGAAAAAGCAGCAGAGAACGCACCTTCATCATCAACAGAAATAGGTTTACCTTTTGCTATCAAATAGTGTTTAAGCTCATGAAAAAAAGTGACACCAGACTCTAATGCTGATCTAAAATTAACTATACCAACCGGAAGGATCATAAATTCTTGAATATACAATTGATTATTTATTCGCTGAGAACCATTAATGATGGTAAAAAAAGGCTGTGGCAACTTAATAGTGGGATTACCAAGTAGATGGTACAAAAACTGATATAACTCCACATGCTCACAAAATGCTTGAGCTCTATAAGCAGACATGGAAACAGCAAGCATAGCATTAGCACCCAAATTATATTTATTAGAAGTGCCATCTAATTCGATAATTAATTTATCAATCTCAACGGCATCAACTTTCGTTCCAATAATTTTTGGCCCAATAATTTCTTCTATGTTTTGTATAGCATCTAGAACACCTTTTCCAAAGAGTCTATCTCCACCATCTCTAAGTTCTCGAGCCTCAAACGAACCGGTCGATAAACCAGAAGGTACCGAAGAGCATACAGAAATGCCATTTTCAATCACTAATTGGCATTGAACTGTCGGAAGTCCTCTAGAATCATAAATTTCACGAGCTAAGACACCGATAATTTTCATATGCATCCTAAGGTATTGTATTTTTTTATAATTAGAAGTACTGCGATAATACTATTAAACCGACTCAATCTATTTAAAGTATTTGTCATGTATTTGTGATTTATAGTCGATAAAATAGCTTAAACATCATAGAGGCACCATAAGAGGGATGCTTAAAAATTAATGCGCATTAAAACTAACATAAGACCAGAAATTAATCGCTAATACTAATTTCTGGTCTTATCTATTGTTTCTTACTAATAATTTGAATCATTTAGGCTAGCTTATAGGTATATTCTTAGAAATTCCAAGAATATACCTATAAAAATTAAAAAAATTAGTATTTTTGTCATATTTTTTGTAGATTGGAAATCTAAAAATCACCATACTCTAAGGCTTGGTTCCATTTTCAAATTTGCTTCCTTGATATAAAGTTAATTCTCTCATCTCTTTGTTCAAGAAGTAACTCAAAAACGATCGTATAATAATTAACAACCCCAAAAGACCAATATCGTAATAACTCGGATTCAAAACTGTTTCAATGATATCCGCGCCAACCATTACCTCCAGGCCAAATAAAATACCTGCACCTAATTTATATCTCATTAGATCCAGTTTATGTCCCGTAGCTGGATAATGTTGGATGTACTCAAAAATGCCACCTAGCGATGAGACAATAATTATAAGAACGCCTATCAAAACCAAAAATTGTTTTAATGGCTTCAAAAATTCATAAGATATGAACACTATTATTGCCGCAAAAAGCATGAGCAAAATAAATTTTAAATAATTGAAAAGTTGGGTCCCACTAAACATATTTTCCAAACTTAAGTTCAAGATAACTTATCAGATTAACTATAATAAAATTTGATACTTAAGTTCAATAATTTGAAGCAAAACCATAAAAACAAGGTAAAATTATTGTATTAAAACTTTATAGAAATATTTTGTTAATTAATTTAATAGATTTAAAGAAATAGCAGTGGCCTGCGACTCAGTTTACCTGCAGGCCCAAATTTTTGTTATACTCTTCCGACTCTAACTTTTATCATCTTGCTTATATCGAGATACTTCTTAACAACTTCTTTCATCTCATTAAGGTCTACAGCTAAAATTTGATTAGCTCGATGATCAAAATAGTCATCAGACAAATTATATTTATCTTTAAACAAGAAGGTCGCAGCGGTTTTATAATTCGAGGAGAAATTATCTACAAGCGTATTAATAATTGCCTGCTTAGCTTGGGAAAACTCAGCCTCAGTGATAACATCGGTAGCATTTGCGATAACTTCCTCAATAGCTTTTTCAGCTTCAACTAATCGGTCATTAGATACTATAGTTCGAATCATTATCAAGCCAGGTTCAACATCAACATTCGCTATTAAGGAACCACCAATGGTATAAAACAAACCAGTGCGAGTTCTAATATCAAAAAGCCTAGAACCCATTGAGTTCAACAGACCACCAGTGAATATTTGGTCAAAAACCAATAATTTGTCGTAGTCAGGATCATTTCTTCTTACAGAAAGGCCTGCGTAACCTAAGACTACTTGGTCACGAGCCATAGGATAATTTATTTCTTTGTAGAATATCGGTGCAATTTCTGGATACTGAATATCTTCTATAGGCTTACCTAACCAGCTAGACATAACATGCTCAGAAAGTTCTTGTAAATCATAGTTTCTAACATCACCAACCAAAGATAAACGGGTACCGGCAGGGGTAAAATATTTTTTGTAATAATCAACAAGATCAGCTCTATTAATTTTCTTTATGCTTTCAAGAGTACCCATCGGATTCTTACTATACGGATGATTTTTATAAATTTCATCTCTAATAATTTGTTTAACAAAACTTGAAGGCTCATCCCAATATTCATGCAAATCTGCAGTAAGTTGCTCTCTCACTTTTTCTATACTATCTGGCTCAAATACGGCATTAGTTAAAAGTTCATTAACAAGTTCTAAGCCTTTAACAAGATCGCCCGATAACAAACTTAATGCTAAATATCCTGCGTCAGTTCGCAAATTCATGCCTAACGATTCTAGAACATCCGCGAATTCAACCGCTGAATAATTTTTAGTACCCTCTTCAAGCATCCCAGCCACAAATGCTCCGAGACCCTGTAAGTCATTCGGATCATAAAAACTTTTAGCCTTGAAATCTAAAAGAAAATCTATCTTAGGCAAATATTCGTTATCATTGCAGAGCAATTTAAGACCATTGTTTAAATAATCTATATCCGCTTTTGGATAGTCAAATATCTTCGGTTCTCTGGTATTTATTGAAAGAACACACTTACCTTTTTCTATCTCTTCAGTTCTTGTAACTTTCGAGAGAATTCGTTGATCTTCTTCGTCAGAAATATGCTGCAGCTTTAACCAGGCAGCTTTTCCTTGTTCGTCCGGAATTGGTAGAACCTGACCTTGATGCATAAAGCCTTTTAGAAGGTAATTACCAAAGAAATGTTTGATTTTTTCAGATAAGTTTTCTTTAGGATAACTTGTGTAATTGTATAATAAATTTTCATCGCCAGTACTCAAAAAGTACTGCCCTATAGCGTAAGACTGCTTTTCAATGTTCTCTAAGACACCCAAATGGTCAACTTCGACCCTCTTTGATGCTCTTAAAATCTCAAAATCGGTTACACCATGTTTAATGATTTTTTCTATCTCTTGATTGACGATATCACTAATGCGCACTGTATCTTTTATATCCTTAGGTCTTACGTAAATAAACAATACCCCATAATCGAAAAGATCATAGTTAAAAGTATCAATATCAGTAACTAACTCGTGAATATCTACCAGAAGTTTATATAATCTTGATCCTCTGCCAGAGCCAAATATATGAGCAATTAAGTTGATGAGATAATCATCTTTTTCTTTTAGCCCAGAAACAGTCCAGCCAAAAACCAATAAAGGTTGCTTAACTTCTCGATACAGCGTTAAATTGGTAGATTTTAAGTCGGGTGAATGATAAAATTCAGGATGTTTATAATCAAAATTTGGTTTTATTTTTGAAAAACTTTTTGACGCTAAATCTCTCACTTCTTCAGGATCAACGTCCCCTACTACCACTAAAGTAGCGTTGTTGGGAATATAATGCTCATTGTAGAAGCTAATGAGCTCTTCACGTTTTAAACTCCAAAGATCATGTTTATAGCCTATGATAGGATAGCGATACGGATGATCATAAAAAATTTCCGTTATCATACTTTCAAGCAAAGATCGTAGATAATCATCTTTGTATAACTTAAGTTCCTGAATAACTGCTTTAAGTTCTGAGTTTAAAAATTCTTGTTTAAAAGTACAATTTCTCATACAGTCGGCCATAATTGGCAATGCCTCGCTCCAGTGTTGAGTGGGAAAATCGAAGATATAGCCAGTGTAATCGTAAGAAGTAAAGGCATTACAATAACCAGAAAGTTTGCGCGTAATTGCATCAATATCACATTCTGATAATGTTTCGGTTCCTTTAAAAATCATGTGCTCGATTTAATGAGCAATGCCTTTTTGACCTGTTTTTTCATGCTTTGAACCAACATTATACCATAATTGAGTAGATACTTTTGGCACAACTTTACATGTTTTCACAAGAACGGTTAAACCGTTTTCTAAGATATATTTATAAACTTTTTTTAGCATTAGTCTACCAAGTTAAGAACTATCATGTACTTAGATTTTTTAAATCCTAGTTTGCATGAAATTAATCCATAAACTTTATATCAAAAAAAAATTTTAAGCAAACCAAAAAATGTTGCATAAAAAAACAAGGCCTTTTGACGAAAAAAATTTTATATAAAATAATAAACATAAAATAAAAACCTTTAAAAAATATAATGTATTTGGACAATCAGAAAATATTTCACCCTTTATTTGCTTATACTTTAGCATTTACAGTAGGCATAATAGCTCCTTATCTCCAAATACCTTTTGCCATAATTCTCCTAATAATTACCTCAGCAATTTGCGGTTATGTAGTTTGTTATATTCAAAGTTGGGGAAATAAGCATTCGGTAAAATTAGGGATGCTTATCTTGTTTTTTATTGCTGGCGCTTGCCGATTTTATCTTTCTGAAAAACAAACTAATCGAATAACAGAAATGTTGAAGACAAAATCAAATTACACTGCTCAAGTTCTTGATATAAGCGCTTACTCAAACCCATTTTTTAAGCATAAAGTGTTATTACAAATTACCTCTTCAGATCAAACACAATGCAAGATTTACGTTTATATGCCAAATTTATGTGGCATTAGAATCGCTGATCAATTAGAGGTCATTGATCTAAAAATTAATCCGCCCAAAACCAATCAAGGATCGCTTTACTCAAACGAAAGCCTAATCCCAAAGGTCTTTGCTAACAAGCTTCTTTTTTCGTTAATTTACCGGCCAAAATTTTCATTGACCCGAATACTAAAAGAGGGAAAATATAATTTGGTCCAGAATTTAACTAGAAAAATGTCTGCTGCTACAAGTACCCTCTTCGAATACATTTTTCTAGGATTAAAAAATCCCAGTGATGTATCAGATCAATTCCGGTATAAATTCAATTACTGGGGCATCGCTCATTATTTGGCCAGGTCAGGATTGCATGTTGTGCTTATTATATTTTTATGGTCACTGTTTTTAAGATTTATACCTCTTGGGTTTATGCTTAAGCAGATACTATTGACAGCTCTGTCAATAATTTATTCGCTCTTAAGCTGGCCGAGCACTTCTTTTGAGAGAGCATTGGTTACTTTTTTGCTTGTACAGATTTGTTTGATTATGAAATTGCCGATTAGATCATCATATTTGATAATCTTGTGCTCTTTGTTGTTTTTAATTGTAAATCCCTTTCAACTGTTTTTTTTAGATTTTCAATTAAGCTTCGGTTTAACCCTTGGCATCTCTGTTTTTAACGAAATGCAAAATATAAAAGGCTAACACTTGCATTTCAATTTACCAAAAACCTAGAATGACCAAAGTTCATTTTAAATTGGAGAAGCTTTATGAAAAAAATCAAGAATGGTTCGTGCCTTTATATTTTTGCTATTTTCAACTTTTATACCAGCGCTTTTCCAATCAACATTCAGCAAGTACCAGCCGAAGACATAAGCAAATATTGTACCAAAAGAACTATGTCAGGCGAAGAACCTTATGTTGTTGGTATTTACATGGCAGCAAGAAACGATCTTTTTCCTTTTGCAGGTCGTAATTTAAGGCAAATGCAAAATGTAGGATCAGGCGACCGATTAAAAATCTTGGTTCACTTTGACACTCAAAAGTCTGGCCAAAAAAGAATTACAAAACGCTTGCTAATAGAAAAAAATCAGATCATACAATTTGGTCCAGACATGTCTATGGACAGTGGCGATCCTAAAACATTGATGGATTTTTATAGCTGGCAAATAAATAATTTTCCAGGCAAACATATAGCAATTCTCTGGAATCATGGAGAAGGAGCAATTGAGCCATCCCTCAAGCAGGCCATTAATCCATCCGAGCTGTTTGTTTTTAATCCTCATTCGAGAATGATTGAGCTAAATCGAAAAATTGGGTTTCTTGACTACCTAGAAAACTATCAAAATCAGCTTGAGCAAGAGAAGCCTAAAAGCATCTGCTTTGACAATACGACAGGAAATTACCTGACAACAAGAGATATCAAGAACGGCTTTGAATCTTTGTGTAAAAACAACTTAAATGGGCGTAAATTTGAAGCTATTCTTTGCGATGCATGCTTAATGGGAGCTGTTGAATTTGCTTGTGCAATCAAAGAATGCGCTCGTTATTTTGTATCATCTTCAGAAGTAGTTTTAGGAACTGGCTACGACTATAGCAAGCTTTTATTACCATTAACACAAAAAGATACAAATACCCATGATTTTATAAAACATGTTGTAAAATCTTTTCAATCTACCTACGGAAGATTAACACACGATTATGCTCAATCAGCGATCGATCTTTCAAAATTTTCTCTGCTTGAAGACAATACGTCAAAGTTATCTAAGTTGCTTATTTTTGGCATAAACAACCAAAAAAATGATTCAGTGAAAGATGCAATATCGTTGAGTGTTAACCGAAACTTTTGTACTCAGTTTGACGAACCGTCTTACAAAGATTATGGGCATCTGATGTTAAATTTATCAAAAAATGTACATAAATTTCAGCTCTCTGATGCCAAAAAAACGCAGGAATTTAAATCACAACTTCAATCAATTTTGAATAATGGAATGGCGATAATCAAAGAAATTGTGGTTGAAAATGCCGTGGGAAAAGGCTTAAAAGATGCGACCGGTTTATCGATTTATTTTCCTGCAAAGCAAATTCATAACTCGTATTTCAATTGCGAATTCGCACAACAAACAAGTTGGCTTGATTTTTTAAAAGTTTTTTTGAGCTCAACAAAAAAACAGCGTAAAAAAAGTTAAAAATAAGATTATAGCCTAAATATTTGGTAAACTAACTCCTAAAAACCGAATTTTAGGAGTTGAAATGGACGCAAGAAAGTTTAAGCAAAAGTTGCTCGATGAACTTTACAAAACTTACACAAGAGATGAACCATGCCATCTAGGCTTTAATCGAACAAATATCGTTTATGGTGATGGAAATGCAGATTCGGATCTGATGTTTGTTGGCGAAGCTCCTGGGGAAGAAGAAGACAAGCAAGGCAAACCATTTGTCGGCAGATCGGGACAACTTTTAAACAAGGCTCTCAGTCATGTCAAAATAAACCGAGAGAGCGTTTATATAACCAACGTAGTAAAATGTAGGCCTCCAAAAAACCGGGCACCACTGCCACAAGAAATGGAATTTTGTAAAAATTTATTTTTAGACAAGCAGATCAAAATCATACAACCAAAAATCATCGTAACTTTAGGGACAACATCTTCAAACGCTCTTATTGGCGAGGTAATTAAAATAACAAAAATTCATGGAATTAAAATCATCAAAGATAATTTGGTAATTATCCCCATCTTTCATCCCGCCTATATTCTTAGAAACCAAACGCTACTAAATTCTTGGGTTGCGGATTTTGAAACAATTAAAAAAGAATTAGAAACAATAAAAACCGCTGAAACAAATTAAGCGTAAAAAAAAACAGCAAAATAATGCAAATAGATTTAATAAAATAAATATATTCTGTTTGAAATAAATTGAAAAAGTTAAAAAACTTCGATGTGGATAACTATGTGGATAACTTGTGGATAACTTGTGTATAACTTTTTTATGCGTCTCTAAATGCCGATTAACAGAGCACTTTGGAAGGCCTGTCTCAAAAAGCACGGTTTAATGGGCCTATCCGGATACCTTT
>Ga0105046_10002359_pt1 | contig 29794 bp, 29 predicted proteins | sample MAT03_FD_78385 | JGI IMG/M metagenome (GOLD analysis project Ga0105046, IMG submission 78385) | Freshwater microbial communities from Lake Fryxell liftoff mats and glacier meltwater in Antarctica - MAT-03 (megahit assembly) | ecosystem: Environmental > Aquatic > Freshwater > Ice > Liftoff... | reverse complement strand
CGCCGGCCACCACCACGCCGGCCACCACCACGCCGGCCACCACCACGTCGGCCGCCAGCGACAAGCCGGCGCAGCGCGGTCAGCCTGCTGGGGCGCCGGCGTTCTCGTCCGAGGCCGACGCGGACGGCCGCCCGTACGTGGCGCGTGCGCCCCGGACGATCAAGCTGAGCCAGATGCGCAAGACGATCGTCAAGCGCATGGGCCAGAGCAAGCGCGAGGCGCCGCACATCTACCTGACCACGGCGATCCGCATGGATCGGGCGATGGCGGTGCGGGCCGAGCTCAACGCCGCGATCGACGGCACCAAGATCAGCGTCAACGACCTCATCGTGCTGGCCTGCGCCCGCGCGCTGCGCAAGCACCCGAAGGTCAACTCGAACTACACCGAGGCCGGCATCGTCGAGCACGGCGACATCCACGTCGGCGTCGCGGTGGCGCTCGACGACGGCCTGGTCGTGCCGGTGATCCGCTACGCCGACCAGAAGTCGATCTCTGCGATCTCGCGCGAGACGCGGGACCTCGGCCAGCGCGCCAAGGTCAAGGAGCTCAAGCCGGACGAGATGTCCGGTAGCACCTTTACGATCAGCAACCTCGGCATGCTCGGCGTCGAGAACTTCATGGCGGTCGTGAACCCCGGCGAGAGTGCGATCCTCGCGGTCGGCGCGACCAACGACGAGCCGGTCGTCGAGGCCGACGCAGTGGTCGTCCGCAAGGTCATGCGCGTGACCCTGTGCTCCGACCACCGCGCCTTCGACGGGGCCGACAGCGCCCGCTTCCTGCAGACGCTCAAGGCCCTGCTCGAGGCCCCGATGGCGCTGTTCGGCTGATCCGCCTTTACCCGGTCGCCGGGTCGCCGGTGATCGCGGTCTCGACGAGCGCGTTTAGCTCCACGCCTGCGTCGCCCGCGACGAGGTCGATCGCGGCGGCGAACAGGTCGAGCGCGCCGTGCTCGTGGACCGCGAACATGAAGGGGAACACGCCGGCGTCAGCGCCAACATTCAGGATCCAGCGGCCGCCAGCGTGCGTGCGCAGGACCTCGCCGGTGAACGCGGCGTGCTGGACGACGGCGCGCCAGTAGCTGACCTCGTCGGTGTCCTGCGCGAGGGTCGGCTGGTCGCGCCCGAGCTGGGCGAGTCCGGCGAGGTCGCAGGCGAGACCGCATGCGTGCGCGACCCGGGTGGCCAGGGCGGCGAAGGCCAGGCGCGCGAGGCCCTCTGGATCGGGCGCGACGCCGTCGAAGGGCACGGGCGCGTCGACGAACAGCACGGCGCCGGCGCTGGCGATCGCCACGCACAAGAAAGTCGGCGGCATGTGCTGGCACCTGTACTCGAGGACAGGTGGATCGCCGTCGGGAGGGAAGTCGCGCCGCGGGTCGAGCAGGCGGATGAGGGCGAAGATCAGCGAGAGCTCGGCCTCGGCCTCGACCTCCGCGGGCCGGCGATGGTCAGATTGCAGCCAGCGCGTGCGCCCGTCAGGGGCGGTGTAGACGAGGTCGACGCGGTCGAGCGACGAGAACACCCGCGCACGCTATCACGCCGCCTGGCGGGTCCGGCTGCCGGCGCCACCCGGCGCCGCCGAGCCCTCGGGCGAAACCGGCCGGCGGGGCCTTCGTGGCGGTCCGAAAGGGTCCGGTTCCGGGGGCCGGGGATGATAGGGTGTCTGGATGCGGATGGGCGTGCGGACTCGTCTCGGTGCTCTTCATGCCCTCTGTCTGACGGCCGCGGTGGCGGTGGCGCCTCTGGCGTGTGCGGGTGGTCCCCAGCACGCGGGGGTCAGCGCTCCCGGGCCCCACAAGCCGGTCATCTCTCGCACGCGCGAGCAGATCCTCAACCGCGATCGGGCCTTGATCGGCGGGCTGGCGACCAGCCTCGCGCTGGGGATCGTCGGGCTCGGCTCGCTGCTCGCCAACGCCAACTTCGCGGGTCCGTGGGACACCGCGCCGCCGCACGGGATGCCGCAGACCATCGCGATCGCGGGCGGCCTGATGAGCGCCGGCTTCCTCGCCGCGATCCCGCTCGGCGTCGCCGTCGACCGCCATCGCAGTCGCTACGTCGACGTGTTTCATCCCGAACGCGCGCCGCGGCCGGCGGCATCGCTGCGCCCGACGGCGATGCTGCGCCCCGCGCCGCGTTGACTTCGAGCGCTCGCGTGAACACGGGATCACGGGATCACGGGATCACGGGATCACGGGATCACGGGATCACGGGATCACGGGATCACGGGATCACGGGATCACGGGATCACGGGATCATGGGATCATGGCGTGAAGGCGTGGGCGAGCTTGAGGCCGCCGAGGTTGACCGGGAAGCGATGGCGGCGGACCAGGTCGATGATGCAGCGGGCGGCCGGGCTGGTGGCCAGGGTGGCGGTGGCCCGGGCCTCGCCGCTGGGCAGGATCTCGATCTGCACCGGGAACTGTTGGCCCTTGATGAGGCGGGTGTGGCGGGCGAGGCAGTCGCGCGCGCGGGGGGCCAGCTTGCGCTGGATCTCGGTGTGCACGGCGGCCGCAGACAAACGCACTGGCCTGACTGTCGGCGGCGGCGGGGCCAGCGGGGCGCTCGGTGCCACCGAGAGCGGGGGGCTCGGTGGGGCCACCGAGAGCGGCGCGCCTGGGGTCCGCGGCGGCGCCTCGATCGACGCGGCCGCGGCGGGTGAGGGCGGGGCGGGGACCCGCTCCGAGGGGCGGCCGAGCCAACGCGCCGCGAGCACGACGAGCGCCACCGCGCTCACGGCCGCCACGGCGAGCGCGAGCCGTCGGTGGCGGTCGACCGGCGGCACCCTGGGCACCGCGCGGGAGGCGTCGCGGCGCAGCACGGCGAGGTAGGCCCCGGTCGGCACGGCGCCGGCCTCGACGGCGCGCTGAAGCGTGACCGCGTCGAGGGTCGAGGCGACGGCGTCGCTGAGCTCGGACATGCTCTGGAACCGGTCATCGGGGTCCTTGGCGAGGGTCTTGAGGATCAGCGCATCGACGGCGATCGGCACGCGCTCCGGGATCAGGCTGCGCAGGGGCGTGGGCGCGACTTGGAGGTGGCCGATGAGGATCTCCGAGAGCGCCTCGCCGACGAAGGGTCGCTCGCCGAGCAGCATCTCGTACATCAGGATGCCGAGCGCGTAGATGTCGGCGCGGGCGTCGGCGGCCTTGCCCGCCAGTATCTCGGGCGCGACGTAGGCGGCGGTCCCGAAGATCGATCCGCTGATCGTCTGCGGGCGGTTGGCGTCGAGCTGGCCGCCGAGGTCCTTGGCGATCCCGAAGTCGAGGATCTTGATGAAGTCGTGGGCGCCGCCGGATTCGGTGCAGAAGCAATTCTCGGGCTTGATGTCGCGGTGAATGATCCCCTGCGCGTGGGTGGCCGCGAGCGCGTCGCAGATCTGCAGGATCATGGGCCCAAGGCGGGTCCAGGTCATCGACCCCAGGCGGTCGCGCAGGGTGCCGAGGTCCTCGCCCTCGAGCAGCTCCATCGCCATGTAGGCCAGGCCGTCGGAGGTGAAGCCGACGTCGATGATGTCGACGACGTGGGCGTTGCGCACCAGCGAGGCGGCGCGCGCCTCTTGCAGGAAACGGCGGACCACGTCGGGCTGACAGGCCTGGTCGGGGTGGAGGATCTTGATCGCCAGGCGGCGGCCGACCGCGACGTGCTCCGCGAGGTAGACCGTCGCCATGCCGCCGTCCCTGAGGTGCTCGAGCACGTGGTAGCGCTCCGCAATGACGGTGCCGACGGGGTCGGCGAAGCGCAGCGCGCCGTCGTATGGGTGGCCGGGCGCCGGGGGGGAGGGGAGGGCCATCGAAGCTCGGGGATCCTAGCCAGGTGGCCGCGACTGCGGCGGCTAAAAGCGCAGGCCGAGGCTCGCGCCGGCCACCAGGGTCACGCCCGCGAGCACGCTGCCGGCGACCGCCAGCCGGTTGGCGGCCTGCCCGCGCCCGACCAGGCCGTCGGCGAGCCATCCGTCGATATCGCGCCCGGGATCGGCACGCCTGGCGTCGCGTAGCTGGGCATCGGTGCGTGCGCCGAGGCCGAGGCCGGTGGCCATGAGGCCGAGGCGAGCCGCTGGCGATCGCTTCGGCCTCGCGCTGGCGGTCGACGGCGATCGGGCGATCATCGGCGCACCGGGCAAGGAGGGCGGGCGCGGCGAGGCCTATGTGTTCGAGCGCGTGGCGGCGGTATGGATGCAGACCGACAAGCTGGTGACGCCAGCACCGGCACCAGCTCGAGCTCAAGCGCCGGCCCCGAGGCGCCGCCAGCGGCCCAGTTCGAGCCCGGTGACGCCGGCTGTGCCTGCGACGCGGGCGCCCGGGGGAGGATGGTGGCGGTTTGACCGTCCACGCCCATGTTGATCGCCTGCCGATCGCGGTGGCACCTGGTCGGGCGCGGGTGTAAGAGTTTGGTTGGCAGTGCAACGATCGCGGCGCGGCGACGAACTGCGGAGCCATGATGACGAACAGCAAAGCAAGGATGCTCGCTGGTTGGCTCGCAGGCACGCTGCCGGTAACCGTCGCGGGGAACATGGGTTGTTACACCGGCGCCCTCGGGCGTGAACCCGAGGCCGCCGGGGCGACCGACACGGGCGTGGAAGCAGGCAGCAGCAGCGGCGGCGAGGAGAGCAGCGGCGGCGTCGCGGAGACGGGCGAGGTGCCGGAGCCCCGCGAGCTCGAGGCCGGTAACCTTCCGCCGGTGGTCGCCGACCCCGGGCCGCAGGTCGTCGCGGAGGACGACCCACTCGAGCTGGAGATCGAGGTTGATGACCCTGACGGCGACCCGCTGCGCGTGTGGCCGGCCGGGTTGCCGCCGGGGGCGCTGTGGGACGAGGCGGCGCGGACCCTGCGCTTTCGGCCGGACTTCATCCAGGGCGACCGCCTGTGGACCGTGACGATCTTCGCCGACGACGGCGCGCATCGGGCCCGCCGCGAGTTCACGATCGAGGTGCTCGACAGCATCCACCCGCCCGAGCCGGTGGTCACCAAGGTCGAGGGGTACGCGCAGTACACCCGGCTGACGATCTCGCAGACGACCGACGACTACCTCGACAGTCCTGGCAACGCGGGCCGCGAGTTCGTCGCCGTCGTCACGATCCCGGACGCCGCGACCGCGGACGCACCGGCGCCGGTGCGGGTGTACCTGCATGGGATCGGCGCCTCACCGGCGGTGGCCGGCAGCGGCGCCGAGTTTCGGGTCGCGCCGCACGACCCGTTCAACACGTACTGGTGGGGCTACGACGCCGCGCTCGCGGACGACGACCCGAACGCCGAGTTCGCGGGTGACGTGCCCGACTACACCCAGCGCCGGGTCATACACTTGCTCGCCTGGATCCTCGAGACCTACCCCGAGGCCGATGCGACGCGCGCGTACGTCACCGGCAGCTCGATGGGCGGGGCCGGGGCCATGCAGATCGGTCTGTGGTACGCGCGGCACTTCGCGTACATCGCCAGCTCGCTCGGTCAGGCGGTCCCACGCAACCACAGGCCCACGCGGATCGGTCAGCTCGAGGGTCTGTGGGGTCCCAGCGACGGCCCGCCGTGGGACGCGATCGACCTGACCCGGGTGCTGCGCGACTCGGCCGAGGCGCGCGACCAGTACCTCTTCACGCGCCACGGCAAGGATGACCCGACGATCCACTTCGGCGCCGCGGTGCTGCCGAGCCCGCTGACCGGCCTCGGCCTGTACGACACCATGCAAGAGCTCGGCGTCGGGCACCTCTCGGTCTGGGACGAGGGCGCCCACGGGCCCGCGGACCCGCTGCTCGGCAGCGGCTGGTGGGACGAAGGCTTCTCGCCGATCACCGACGACCTCACTTTTCTGCGCAGCGACCTGGCGTTCCCGGCCTTCTCGCTGTCCTCGGCCGACGGTGACCCCGGCGACGGCGGCGGCAACGGCAAGCAGAGCTGGAGCGTCAGCGCCGGCTTCGCGGGCGTGCTCGAGGTCGTCGGCGACACCGGCTGGAACGGCGAGATCGCCGGCGCGCTTAACCGCTTCCTGCGCTGGGATGCGACGGCGACCGTCGACACCCGCGACCGCTTCGCGCTGCCCTTGCATGTGCACGACGGCGACGGCCAGGCCCCCCCGAAGGCCGGCTACCCGAGCCGCGGCGACCGCTTCGATGGCGAGCTCCCGGTCGTGGTCGACGTGACGCCGCGCCGCCTGCAAGCGTTTCATGTGCGACCAGGCGAGCAGGTCGCCTGGTCGTTCGGTCCGCAGCGCGGCGAGGTGACGGCCGACGCGACTGGTTCGCTGCGGGTGCCCGGGCTCGAGCTCGCGCTCGAGTGGCAGGTGCTCGAGCTGACCCGCGTCGAAGCTGCGCTGTGAAGCGTCGTCGGGGGCTGCGCGCGCGGCTCAGCCGGCGTCGTACGCGTCGGCGTCGGGGATGATGCCGTGCTCGGTGAAGTCGCGGACGATCTGCTGGGTGCGGTCGATGACCGCGCGCAGTTGGTCGTCGTCGAGGCCGGCGGTCTCGATCTGGGCGCCGATGTAAATGTGGATGTCGCTCGGCGTGAGCAGCCAGGTGCCCTTGCGGTTGAGCTCGTACATGCCGCGGGTGGCGAGCGGTACGACCGGCAGACCGGCCTCGCGGGCCATCAGGAACACGCCGCGCTTGAAGGTGTGGACCTTGCCGTCGCGGGTGCGGTGGGCCTCCGGGAACACGAGGATCGAGATGCCTCGCGCGGCGCGGTCACGGGCGGCCACGGTGATCTCGCGGTAGCGGTTGGCGCCGGAGCGGACCGAGATGCCCCCGGCCAGCGACATGATCCAGCCGTAGAACGGGATGTAGAACTGCCAGGCGTTCATCAGCCCGCAAAATGGCTGGCGGATCGACGCGCACGCGGCGTGGGCGTCCATCAGGTTGACGTGGTTCTGGCAGAACACGCTGGTGCGCCCGTGCTCGAACGCGGGGTCGAAGTGGAAGGTGACCTTGCTGAGCGTGAAGCGCAGGCACATGGCCATGCCCGGGGAACCGACCAGGTTCTGGGTGTTGCGGCCGGGCATGAGCTTGCGGGCGACCGCCCACACGACGGAGACGCCGGCCATCCACGCGAAGCCGACGCCCCACACGGCGAGGCTGTAGACGACCTGCACGGTCTTTCGGGCGAAATTTTCGACGAGCTTGCGGAGCATGGGCGCCTCAGTGGCCGGCGGGGCGAGAGTTGGGGGCGGGGACGATGCCACGCTCGGCGAAGTCGCTGATGATCTTGTGGGTGCGCTCCATGACGACGCGCATCTCGTCGTTGCTGAGGCCGACGGTCTCGATCGGGGCGCCGACGTAGAGCGTGATGTTGCTGGGCCGAAACAGCCAGGTGCCCTTGCGGTTCATCTCGAACATGCCGCGGGTGGCGAACGGGACGATCGGCAGGCCGGCGTCGCGGGCCATCAGGAACACGCCCTTCTTGAAGTCGTGGACCTTGCCGTCGCGGGTGCGGTGGGCCTCGGGGTACACGAGGATGCTGAGGCCCTGGGCGACGCGGTCACGGGCGGCCTGGGCGACCTCGCTGAAGTTCGCGCCGCCCGCCCGGACCGGGATGCCGCCGGCGTGGCGCATGATCGGGCCGTAGAACGGGATCTTGAACTGCCAGGCGTTCATGATGCCGCAGAAGCAGTGGGAGAGGGCGTTGCAGGCGGCGTGGGCGTCCATCACGTTAACGTGATTTTGCACGTACATGCTGCGCCGCTGCGGGTCGAAGGCGGGGTCGCGGATGACGGAGATCTTGCTGAGCGTGAGGCGCAGGCAAAATGCCATGACCGGGTTGCCGTAGCGGGTCTGGGCGTCGCGAACGCCGACGAACATGGCGGTGAAGGCCCAGACGATGATGACGCAGGCCATGCCGGCGAACACGGCGATCCACACAAGGATCGAGTAGACGGCCTGCACCGCCAGCTTGAGGAGATTAAACGGCTTGCGCATGACGGCTCAGGTCCTCACGTCGATGGCGCCGGGGATGACCTCGAGGCGCGTGGGATTGAACTTCATCATCTCGCCGTCGATCATCACGTCGACCTCGTCGGGGAGCGTGAGGTCGACCGCGGGCGCCTGGTAGCAGGAGACCGCCGGGTGCTGCACGTGCGTGCCCTTGAAGATCTTGGGGAAGGTGCGCAGCAGCGTGATGCGGCCCATGCGACCGACGCGGATGATGTCGAGCAGGCCGTCGCGGGTGTTGGCGTCGGGGGCCATCATCATCTTGCCGCCGGTGAAGCGGCTGTTGTTGATCGAGAGGAAGGTCAGTGGTTCGCGGCTCTCGTCGCGTCCGGGGATCTTCATCGGGAACACGTAGGGGCGCAGGTTGGCGACCCGCAGCACGGTGCTCAGGGTGTAACCGAACTCGCCGAGGCCGGAGAAGTGGCGGTTACGCGTCGCCCCGACGGCGGCGACAAAGCCGATGCTGAAGATGTTGATGCAGTGCAGGACGCCGGTGGTGTGGGTGACACGGATGACGTCGCAGGGCTGCTTCTTGCCCTGCTTGAGCGCGTCGATCGCATACTCGGCGCCCTGGTCCGTGAAGTCGCGCAGGAACGAGTTGCCGGTGCCGAGCGGCAGGAAGCCGAGGCTCGGCCGGACCCCGGAGATCGGCGCGTCGAGCAGGCCATTGACGATCTCGAAGGAGGTGCCGTCGCCGCCGACGGCGATGAAGTCGCGGCGACCCGCGGCGAGCTCGTCGCGGGCGCGCACGCGGGCCTCGTCGGCCGACTTGGTCTCGAAGACGTCGACCGCGAGGCCCTCCTGACGCAGGCGATCGATCGCCGCCGGGGCGCTGCGGCCACAGGCGCCGCCGCCCGCGGCAGGATTGACGACGGCGAGGAAGCGAGGCGCGCCTGGCCCGGCCGGGGTGGCTGGTGTGGACATGGCAGACCTATAACGCGCGAATGCCACCGCGGTCGACCCGGGCCCGTAGCTCCCGCGCGAGGGGCTCCCGCTTGAGCTTCTGCGAGGCCGTGCGCGGGAACTCGTCGTCCCATAGCAGGACGCCGGCGAGGCGCTTGTAGTCGGCGAGCTTGCGGTTTCGGGTCTGGAGCTCGGCGAGCAGTTCGTTGATGCGCTCGTCCGACGTGCCGGGTTTGGGGCGCACGACGATGAGGAGCTGCTCGTCGGTGAGCTTGCCGGTGGGCCAGATGAAGTTGGCGGCGAACACCGAGTACTCCTCGCAGTCGGCGAGCCCGGCGAAGGCGGCCTCGATGTCCTCGGGGTAGACGTTTTTGCCGCCCTCGGTGACGATCATGTTCTTGGCGCGGCCGACCAGCTTGAGGTGGCCGGCGGCGTCGATCGTGCCGAGGTCGCCGGTGCGCAGCCAGCCGTCGACGATCGTCTCGCGGGTCAGCTCGGGCTCGTCGAGGTAGCCCTGCATGACGGTCGGGCCGCGGACCCACACCTCGCCGATGCCGGCGTCGTTCTGGTCGCGCAGCTCGAGCTCGACGCCGGGGACCGGCTTGCCGACGCTGTCGCCGCGAAACGGCTTGAGGTCGTTGACGGTCAGCACGGTGCCGGCCTCGGTCAGGCCGTAGCCGATCGCGACCGGGAGCCCGAGGCTGTTGAGGAACTCGGCGATCTTGCGGTCGACGAAGGCGCCGCCGCAGAACATGAACTTGAGCTTGCCGCCGAACTGCTCGTGGATCGGCCCCAGCAGGCTCTTCGAGAGCTTTTGGTTGGGCTCGCGCCGGGTCGCGTATTGATTGAGATCGATCAGGTTGTCGACGATCAGGCGCTGCCACTTCGGCAGGTCATCGAGGCGCTCGCGGATCTTCTTCTCGAGGGTCTTGAGGATCGTCGGCACCAGGGACATGTGGGTGATGCCGTAGCGCTGCATGGTCGCGCCGAGGTAGGCCGGCCGCAGGGTGCGCTGGTGGACCACGGTGGCGCCCATCAGCAGCGGGATCAGGTACCCGCACATGAAGTCGATCGCGTGGTTGGTCGGTAGCACCGAGTAGTAGCGATCGCCGCGGGTCATCGGGTACAGGCGACCGAGCACCTCGGCCTGCGCGAGGTAGTTGCCGTGCGAGAGCATGCAGCCCTTGGGCGTGCCGCCAGTGCCCGAGGAGTAGACGATGCAGGCGATGTCGTCGCGGCCGCGCTCGACGTACTCGGCCGGCTGGGTCGCGGCGAGTGACTCGAAGCGCAGCGCTCTGCCGAGCTCGGCGCCCTCGGGGGCCTCGGTGACGATCACGAGCACGCGCTCGAACGGCTCGGGGGCCTCGAGCGCGAGCTTCTCCCAGGTCGTCCATTCGGTGAGCAGCACGCGGGGCTTCGCGTGGGCGACCAGGGCGGCCTGCTCGGGCGCGGTCAACTTGTAGTCGAGCGGGACCAGGGTGGCGCCGGCCCACAGCGCACCGGTCGCGCCGATCAACCACTTCGCCTGGTTTTGCATGAGGATCGCGCAGCGATCGCCGGGCCCGAAGCCCTGGCCTTGCAGACCCGCCGCGAAGCTGTCCGCGGCGGCGCGCAGCTCGGCGAAGGTCCAGCGCCCGTTCTCGCGGTGGCGGTCGGCCTCGATCAGGGCCTCGCGGCTCTTGAAGGAGATCGTCGCGTCGCGCAGGGCGGCGCCCAGGCTGGGGAGCTTGCCGAGGTCGAGCATGTCAGCGCCTCTTGTCGATCTTCTGGGCCAGCGCCTCGAAGGTCTTGACGCCCTGCAGCTCGTAATCGGGGAGCTCGATGTCGAACTCGCCCTCGACGTCCGAGATCAGCTCGACGGCCTGGAAGCTGTCGATGCCGAGCTTTGCGAACATGTCGTCTTCGGGGCGCAGTTGCGAGGCGTCGGCGCCGAAGCGCTTCGCGGCCATTTTGATGAGAGTGGCGAGGGTGTCGGCGGCCATGCGGGCTGTCCTTTAGGGCAGGTAGGGGCGGAGGTCGGTGCTCTCGACGAAGCGCCGTAGCGCGGTCATCAGGGCCGGGCGCTGCGCGAGCTCGAGGAACAGGGCGCGCTCGCGGGCCAGCTCCTCCGCGGGGAGTTGTTTGATGAAGGCCTTGGCGGCGCGGCGGGCGACGGCGTCGAACTTGCCGGACTGGGCGGCGAGGCTGCGGGCGGCGGTCAGGCCCTCGCCGCCGGCGACCATTTGGCTGACGAGGCCGAGCGCGAGGGCCTTGCGGGCGCCGATGCTGCGGCCGCTGAGCAGCAGGTCGCGGATGACGGCGTTGCCGACGTCGCGGCGTAAACGGGGGATGCCGCCGAAGCCGGGAATGATGCCGAGGCGCAGCTCGGGGAAGCAGAAGCGGGCCGACTTCTCGGCGATGAGCAGGTCGCAGGTCAGCGCGAGCTCGAAGCCGCCGCCGAAGCAGACGCCATGGATGACGCCGATCGTGGTCAGCGGCAGCATGTCGATCGCGTCCATGACGCGGTGGATGCGGTCGATGAACTCGCCGAGGCGCGAGGCGTGTTGCGAGGGGTCGGTGTCGCACAGGCCCTGGTACAGCTCGCGCAGGTCGGCGCCGGCGGAGAAGCCTCCGCGTTGGGTGCTGTGCAGGATGAGGGTGTGCGCCTCGGGGTCGACCGAGGTCAGGAAGGCCTCGAGCTCGGTGAGCATGGCGCTGCCGATCTCGTTGCACGGCGGAGCGCCGAGCGCGAGCTCGTGGACGCCGTCCTGATACGACATGACGATCATGACGCGTAGACCCGATCGATCGCGGCCTTGTGGTGGTCCTCGACCACGCGGCGACGCAGCTTCTGGTTGGCCGTCAGCAGGCCGTTCTCGATCGTGAAGGCCTCGGGCACGCGGAGGAAGGTCTTGATCTTGCGGTAGTGCGGGACGTCGCCGTTGACGCGGTCGATCGCGGCCTGGATGTCGGCGTCACTGAGGTCGCTGACCTCGCCGGGGACGATCAACGTCAGGTATGGGCGCGCGTGGCCGACCAGCATGCACTGCGCGGCGGCGGGGCAGTGGTCGAGGAACTTCTGCTCGATCGGCTCCGGGGCGATGTTGTGGCCGGACTCGGGCACGAGGATGTTCTTCACGCGGCCGAGGATCTTGAGGTTGCCGGTGGCGGTCAGATCGCAGCGATCGCCGGTGTGAAACCAGCCGTCACGGATCGCCTCGGCGGTGGCCTCGGGGCGGTTCCAGTAGCCAGAGAAGATATTGGGGCCGCGGACCAGCAGCTCGCCCTCGGGGTCGATCTTCAGCTCGCAGCCGCGTAGCGCGTGACCGACGTGCCCGGGCTCGATCTGGCCGGGTTTGTCCATGGTGACGATCGCGGTGGTCTCGGTCAGGCCGTACACCTGATACACGCGCACGCCGATCAGCTCGAACCACCACTGGGTCTCCTCGGCCAGCGCAGCCGAGCCGCAGATCAGGAACTCGAGGCTTGGACCGACCTGCTGCTTGATCGCGGAGAACACCAGCTTGCGGGCGAGCGCGAGGGTCAGGCGATCGACGAGGCCCGCCGTGCCGGCGCGCTGCTTTTTGAAGGCGTCCTGGCCGCGCAGGTACAGGGCGGCCGCGATGCCGCCGCGCGCGCGCAGCTTGGCGCCGACGCCGACGCGGATGCGCTCGAGCAGGGCAGGCACGTTGAGGAAGTAGTGGGCGTCGGCGGTGCCCATCTCCTGCGCGAGGTTTAATAGGTCGGTCGAGAGCAGGATCGGGTTGCCGCGGTAGAGCTGCGTCCACAGCATCACGCGCGAGCCGGCGAAGCACAGCGGCAGGAAGTGGAACACGCGGTCCGGAGCGCCCCGCGTGCCGGTGATCTCGTGTACGGCGGCCGCGGTCTGCGGGACCATGTAGTCGACGTTGGCGCGGGTCAGCACGACGCCCTTGGGCTCGCCGCTGGTGCCCGAGGTGTAGATGATCGTGACCGGGTCTTCGGGGCCGATCGCGTGCGGCGCAGCGGTGACGGGCTCGGCGGCGAAGACCTGGTCGAACAGGGCGATCGGGACGGGCTCGAGCGACGCGGCGGTGAGGGCTGCGGTGAGGGCGTCGCCGAGGGTCGCGTCGCTGGCGAGCACCAGAGTCGGCGCGCAGTCGAGGATCATCACGGCCAGCTCTTTCGGGTCCTGGCGGCTGTAGAGCGGGACGACGATCGCACCCTCGGCGAGGATCGCCAGGTCGGCGGCGACCCAGCGGCTGCTGTTGGGGGCGAGCACGGCGACGCGGTCGCCTGGCTTGACGCCGGCGCTGCGCAGGGCACCACGCGCGCGGGCCACGTGCTCGAGCAACTGCGCGGCGGTGGTCGGCCGCTGCGCTTTGCCGTGGATCTCGATCACCAGCGGCGAGTCGGCCGCGGCCGTGGTGGCGGTGAAAATCGTCTCGAGGAAATTCGTCTCGAGGAAATTCTTGGACTCGGGGGTCATCCGTGACGCTCCAGGACGCGCTGCACGGCGGGCGGCAGCGGGGGCAGGTGGGCCTCCCAGGTGCGCGGGAGGTCCTTGCGGGGGAATTCGGGGTAGACGCGGACGACCTCGTCCATGAAGTCGATGCCCATCTGGCCCATGAGCGCGAGCTGCTTGGGGACGGCCTTGCCGATCTCGGCGGAGATGGCGTCGGCGTCGCGATGCAGGCGTCGCAGGCCGACGAGGATCTTCTCGCCGAGGTCCTTCTCGTCGACCTCGAAGAACATGTCCGGGTGACCGCGGTCGGTCATGAGGTTGCGGATGCGTTCGTCCATCGTGACGCCGATCGAGGGCACGAGGCCGGGCATCGAGGTGACGACGGCGTGGAAGCGCGAGCTGACCATCAGTTGGCAGTTACGCAGCACGCTGACGAGGTCGTACATGTCGAAGCTGTCGCTGATGAACAGCGGCGCGGAGGTTGCGAGGCGGGGCAGCAGGTCCTCGCAGGCGTGGCGGTCGAGCTGCTCCATGCCGACCAGGATCGTGAACACGTCCTGCTCGCGGGCGAAGGCGTTGACGCCGTCGGCGAGGGCCTGCAGGTAGGTCTCGTACTGCTTGGTGGCCTTGTCGCTGTGGTGGTGGAAGTAGATCGATCGGTAGTGCTCGTGCTTGTATTGGCCGCCGAGCTTGTGGGCGGTGGCCTTGAGCAGGTCGGGCTGGACGGGCCACCAGAACGGGTTGATCGGGCAGACGACGAGCACCTTCTTGTGGCCGTCCCAGCCGGCGTCGCGCAGCAACTGGGCGCCGCGGGGGAGCGGGGCGGGCTCGAAGGTCCAGGCCGTGTCGGCGCCCGAGGTGGTGCGGATGCCGAGCTCGCCGAGCACCGCGCGGGAAGGTTCATTGCGACACAGCACGAGCGAGCCCTTGCACACGTCGGCGACGAATTGTTTGAGGCTCGGGGTCATCGCGCCGGCCTCGGCGCCGTAGCCGACGGACAGCTTGCGCTCGGCGATCGCCATGCCCATCGCGCCGGCCATCATGGTCGAGAGGGCGCTGGCGAACTTCGACTTGAACATCGAGCCCTCGCACGCGACGATGCCGTGGTACTTCGGGCACTCGCGGTAGAGGAACGGCGGGAACAGTTGCGGCATCTCGATCTGCTCGACGGTCCGGAAGTAGCCGGCCGAGAGCTTGGGATCGAAGGTCATCGCCGCGAGCTCGAGGTGGTCGTCGCCGACGACGTGGCGGATCTGGCGGATCATCTCCTCGACGCGGACGTCGGCGCCGGTGTTGCGGGTGCCGACGTAGCCGGCGAGCAGCAGCTTGAGCGGCTTGCCGGGGGCCCAGCGCTCCTGGTCGAGGCCGAGCACGTGCTTGACGGCGGTGGCCTCGATCAGCGCGGCCATGCTGGCCTGCAGCGCGCGGTCGGGGTCGACGGCGTCCTTGAGCTTGTCCCAGATGCCGCGCTTCTTGGCGACGGGCTTCGGGATCAGCTTGGCGGGGGCCTTGTCGGGGGTGATGGCGGGCTTGCTCGACATCAGGCGACCTGCCTCATCTGGGCGCCGCCGGGCCAGGGCAGGTAGGGGTAGCTGAAGTCGCCGTCTCGCGCGAAGCGCAGCAGTCCGAGCGCGTACTCGTTGAACGGGCGCGGGGCCTCGCCGAGCTCCTCGACGACGCGGCGGTTGTCGAACACGGTGTTGAAGGTCAGGTAGGGCAGGAACACCTTGAGCAGCGAGGCGGGCAGGCTCAGGCCCCAGTTGCGCGGCGTGGCGGCTGCGGCGTCGACGGTGCGGGTGAACGCGCCGCTGAGCCAGGGCGCGAAGCGGTGACGGACGGGGTGGCCCTCGGCCTCGAGGCCGCGCACGATCTGGCCGAAGGTCAGCGCGGATGTCCCCGAGGACAGGTTGTAGGCGCTGTACTTGGGCCGCTCGGCCTGATGGATGCGGACGATCGCCTTGCTGACGTAGTCGGCGGGCACGATGTCGAGGCGCCAGTCGGGCTTGAACGGCAGCACGCGCAGTTGGGCGAGCATGACGAAGGCGCGGACCATGTCGAACTGGGTGGTCTGCGGGAACCGGCTGTCGCCGAGCACGATGCTGGGGCGCAGGACCACGCTGGGCACGTCCGGCAGCAGCTCGTGGAGCATGTGCTCGCAGAACTTCTTGGTGCGGGCGTAGGGGTCGTAGTCGCTGCGGTCCCAGTCGACGGTGTTGTCCTCGGTCACGACCTCGTCCTGGCGCTCGCCGCAGACGGCGACGGTGGAGATGTCGGTGAAGCGGCGCAGGCCGTGGTGGTCCTGGGCGTCGCGCGCGAGCTTGATGACGGCGAGGGTGCCGCGGAGGTTGACGTTGAAGCAGGCCTTGGACGACTTGCGGTTGAGCGAGGCGGCGACGTGCAGGACGCTGTCCATGCTCTTGACGAGCGCGTTGCGGGCGTCCGTGGCGAGGCCGAGCTGCGGGAGGGTGAGGTCACCGAGATAGAGGTCGCAGCGGGTGCGCACGAGCTCGATGAAGCGCTCGAAGTCCATGTGCAGTTGCATGGACTTCCACAGCCGCTCCTCGGCCTCGGCGGGGTTCTTGGCGCGCACGAGGAGCGCGAGGCGCTCTTTGGGGTGCTGCTCGAGCAGGCCGGCGGCCACATACGAGCCGATGTAGCCGGTCGCGCCGGTGAGGAAGATCGCCATTACAGGACCTCCGCGCGTGAAGCGGATGAAGAAGTAACAGAAGCAGATACACCGAGGATCGTGCGGCCGCTGTCGGTGTGCGCGCTGCGGGGCTCGAGGCGGGTCGGCTGGGGGCCGGTGGTGCTCGGCTGGGGGCCGGTGCGCGGGAGCTTGAACGGGTGGGGCGGGGTGTAGCCGGGAGGGGTCTTGTTCTCGAACAGCGGGAAGCACCACTTGCGCAGGCCGGGCACGTGGGTGTCGACCCAGTAGCTGCGCCAGTCGATGCTTCGCGGGTCGCAGCGGAACTCGGGCTCGACGACCTCGGCGACGAACAGGGCCTGCGAGACGAAGATGTAATGGTTGTCGTGGACGAAGGGCTGGTAGAGGTCGACCATTTTGTCGATGGTGTCGACGGTGTCGAGGGCATCGTCGGTCTTGTCGGCCCACTCGTCGAGGGTGGTGCGCATGAACTTGGGCGCCTTGACGTCGCGCAGCCAGTCGCGCAGGCCCTCGGCGGCGCTGCGGATGTTGGGGACCGACAGCAGGTGGTCGATGTCGGTGGTGATCGCGTCCCAGCGCGACAGCACGACCCGCTCGAGCGCGGTGTCGCCGTGGTTTCGCAGGTGCTTGCGGTGGGCGAGGGCGGTCAGCTCGATCGCGCGGTCGATCGTGAGGAGGTTACGGTCCGAGCTGCCGCACTGGTACACGGGCGAGTGGCGGCCGAGCAGCAGCGACGCGCCGGCGACGACCAGGCCGCGACACACGTAGTCGACGGGGATGACGTCGAAGGGGTTGCCGATGCGCGCCGGGAGGTGCCTAAACCATCCGCCCAGGAGGTAGATGAGCGGGGTGCAGGTGTTGAAGCCCTGGTTCCAGCCGGGGAACGGGTACTCGGCCGCGCTCTCGACGATCGCCGGGCGGAACATGGACCAGCGGTCGGCGGGCAGCATGCGGGCGATGACGGCCTCGGCCATGCTCTTGCTGTAGGTGTAGATGTTGTGCCAGCCGTACTGTTTGGCGCGCCGCTGGCCCTCGTTGATGAGCTCGTCCTTGAGGCGCTGGCGCTTGACCCGGCGCAGCACATTGCGCAGCAGCATCGCGTTGGCGGGGTCCTGGCCCTTGCTGCGCATCTGCGTGAGGGTCTCCTCGAGCGCGGCGGCCTCGGCGGCGGGCGAGTCGTGAGCGGCGACGATCTGCGCGGCGGCGGCGGTGACGTCGGCGTGCTCGGCCTCGACGTCGAAGGGGTCACCGGACGGCGAGTAGCCGGGGTCGAGGCTCTCCTCGACGGTGCCCTGGCGCAGGCCGGTCACGTAGCAGGTCGAGACGTGCAGCAGGCGGGCGCGGGCGCACCGGGCGGTGAAGGCGGCGGCGTTGCGGGCCCCATCGACGTTGGTGCTGAGGGCCTCGCGCAGGTCGGGGTCGAAGTCGACGAGGCCGGCGCAGTTGACGATGAGGTCGAGGTCGCGGTGCAGGCGAGCGGCCTGCTCGGGGTCCTTGAGGCCGAACTCGGGCAGCGAGACGTCGCCCTCGACGACCTCGACGCGGCTGGCGATGAACTCGCCCATGGCGGCGCCGTGCAGGTCATGCAGCGGCTTGAACGCGGGCGAGCTGGCGAGCATGCGCTCGAAGCGATCGAGCGCGGAGCGCAGCGCCTTCGGGCGCAGCAGCACATAGATCTTGCCGATCGTCGGGACGCGGTGCAGCACCATCGCCAGCCACACCTTGCCGAGGAAGCCGGATGCGCCCGTCAACAGGACGTTGCGTCCGGCGAAGGTGTGTTGGATCGACAGGGCGGGTTGCATGGGAGTCCTCCGGAGGGTTTCGATGCGATGACTGCGATGGCTGCGAGCTCAGTCGCGGTATTCGATGATCGGCCAGTCGGCGTCGCGGGCGCTGCGGCGTAGGACGAAGTCCGGGTTGACCGCGCAGGGCTTGCCGACGCCGGCGAGCAGCAGCATGTCCGGGCCGTGCGAGCCGTAGGCGACGCTGTGCGCGAGGTCGATGTCGTGCTCGCTCGCGTAGTGCTGCAACCAGCGCCCACCCGACGCGGCGCCGATGATCGGCTCGAGCAGGCGGCCGGTGGCCTCACCGTCGCGGAACTCGAGGTGGTTGCACAGCAGGTCGTCGTGGTGACGAAGGTGCTGCGCGAGCGGCTTCATGATCGAGGCGATGCCCTCCGACAGCAGCACGACGCGGTGACCCTCGGCCTGCGCGCGCTTCATCAGCTCGACGCCCTGATCGAGGATCTTTCCCTTTAAAATGTCCTCGGCGTACTCCTCCGAGAGGATGGCGACGCGGTCCTCGCTCATGCCTCGGAAAGCCAGGTGCACGAGGCGATGGGCCAGCGCGCGGTCGGTCTGGCCGAGAAAAGAGTGGACAGGGGCGGCGAGGGCGACGAGCCCGAGGCGTAGCGCCCGCTCGCCGAACTTCTTGGCGTTCGCGGCGATGTACGCCGACGCGGCCAGCACGCCGCGGCCGAGCACGATGCCCTCGACGCGGAAGAATGCGGCGGTGTTGCGGTGATTCATGGTCGATCGCTCTGCGTGAGCCTGTGACGCCTCGGCGCCGCAGGGCCAGCGTATGGCCAGCGCCTGTCTCTCTAGCGCACGCGGGCTCCGCAGCACAAGCCGGGTTTTTGCGGGCGCACGTGCGGTCTGACGGGCGTGCACGAGTTTTCGCGGTCTGCCAGTGATCTGACCTTTGAGACAGATCATCGCGTGTGGCAGGACTTGTGTGGCTGTGTCGGGCGGTTGAATGGTCGCCGGAATAATTTGCTCGACTGTATAAATGCGTCATGGTGCCACACGCACGGACAAATTGTTCGCCGCGGCTGATGAAGCGCCGTATCGTGGCCCGGTGGTGGCCCGGCCGTGCATCGTGTGTGCCGCCCCGATCGAGAGCGGAGGGCTCGCGGACGCGATCGTCGGCGTCGGCAAGGTCGCGGCGGCGATGCGCACGACGCTGCTGCTGACGTCGCGGCGCCCGCCGTGGGTGCTGGTGATCGGGGTGTGCGGGGCGTATCCGGGCAGCGGGCTCGACGTCGGGGGGCTGTGCCTGGTGGGCGAGGAGCTGCTCGCCGACGAGGGCGTCGCGCTGGCGGACGGGGGCTTCCGCGATCTCGCGGCGATGGGGCTCGGCGCGATCGGTCCGTTCGCGGCGGACCCCGAGCGCACAGCGGCGGCGGCGGCGGTGCTCGCGGTGCCGGTCGTGCGCGGCGCGACGGTCAGCAGTTGCTCGGGTGACGATCGCCTGGCGAGCGCGATCGCTGCGCGCAGCGGCGCGGCGGTCGAGACGATGGAGGGCGCCGCGGTGCTTCAAGTGTGCGCGCACCTCGGGGTGCCCGCGGTGCAGCTTCGCTGCGTCAGCAACCGCACCGGGGATCGGGCGCGCGGCGGCTGGGATCTGCGCGGCGCGGTCGAACGCTTGCACGCCGCGGTGCGGGTGCTGGCGCGCGCGCAGGGCTGGGAGGTGTCACCGTGACCGCGGCGATCGGTATCGGCTTCTCGCCGTGCCCCAACGACACTTTTATGTTCCACGCGCTCGTCAGCGGCGCGGTGCCTGGTCTCGCGGTCGCGCCGTGGCTGGCCGACATCGAGGCCTTGAACCTGCGGGCGCTCGCCGGCCATGACCCGCTGCCGATCACCAAGCTCAGCGTGCACGCGCTCGCCCACGTCAGCGAGCGCTACACGGTGCTATCGGCCGGCGCGGCGCTGGGGCGCGGCTGCGGGCCTCTGCTGGTCACGCGCCCGGAGCTGGCGGGCGCCGGGATCGACGCGCTGCGCGTGGCGATCCCCGGTCGCTACACGACGGCGCAGTTGCTGCTGCGCGCGCTGCTGCCGAGGCCGCGCGAGCTGGTGGTGATGCCCTTCTCGGCGATCCTCCCCGCGGTGGCGGCCGGTCAGGTCGACGCCGGCCTCATCATCCACGAGAGTCGCTTCACCTACGCGGCGCACGGGCTCGTGGCGTTGGCGGACCTCGGCGCGCTGTGGGAGGCCGAGACCGGCTTGCCGCTGCCGCTCGGCGTGATCGCGGCCGAGCGGGTCCAGGGCGAGGCGCTGCTGGCTCGCGTCGAGGATGGGATCCGCCGGTCGATCGCGGCGGCGTGGGCCCGGCCGCAGGACAGCGCGCAGTACATCCGCGCCCACGCGCAGGAGATCGACCCGGAGGTGTGTCGGCGCCACATCGGGCTGTACGTCAACGACTTCTCGCTCGAGCTCGGGGCCGAGGGGCGGGCGGCGATCGACGCGTTGATGCTGCGCGGCCGGGCGGCGGGGCTGCTGCCGCCGGGTCCTTCGGCCTGGCGTTGAGGACATGTCCCGGGGGACATGGCGTCAAGGTCAGGTCGGATCGCGCGGGAGCAGCAGGCCCTGGTCATCCACAATGCGCCAGAACTCGGGCCAGCGGGCGAGCTCGCGGAGGGTGGGCAGCACGTCGAGGGCGTTGTGCGGGTAGGTGCGGCGGATGTAGCGGACGGCGGCCTCGGCGGTGGGGGCGGCGAGGAAGCGTGCTTCGCTGATGGGATATTCGTAGCGAAACTTCTTGAGCGGCGGGCCGGCGCTGCTCATGGCGTGGGGGTCGACCTTCGTCGCTGGTCCCACAGGACCTCGTCGTGGCCGAGGCGCTGGGCGGCGGCGCGGGCGATGACGAAGAGGAGGTCGCTGAGGCGATTGAGGTAGCGGATGGCCTCGCCGCGGACGGGCTCGCTGCGTGTCAGGCTGACGGCCTGTCGCTCGGCGCGGCGGCACACGGTGCGCGCGAGGTGGGCGGTGGCGCCGACTGGGCCGCCGCCGGGGAGGATGAAGCTCTTGAGGGGTGGCAGGGGGTCGTTAAGGGCGTCGAGCTCGACCTCGAGGCGGGTGACGTCGGCGTCATCGACACACAGGCGGGCCTTGCCGGTGGTGGCACCGGGCTCGGCGAGCTCGGCCCCGAGATCGAAGAGCTCTTGCTGGATCCGGGCGAGGCTCTGGTCGAGGCCGGCCAGGAAGGCTGACTGGTCACCGACGGCGCTGCCCTGCGCGCGGGCGACCTCGATGCGCAGCAGGCCGATCGTGGCGTTGAGCTCGTCGACCTCGCCGTAGGAGGCGACGCGCGGCGAGTCTTTACCGACGGTGTCGCCGCTGGCGAGCATGGTGTCGCCCTGGTCGCCGAAGCGGGTGTAGACCTTGTTGATGTAGACCATTCTGCCTAACCACGCGCCTGCACGGCGGCGACCAGTCGTGGCTGGATCTCGGGGATGATCACGAAGACCATGCCGAGCTGCGCGCGGGCGCCGTCGACGAGCATCGCCCAGCGATGCCGCTCGTCGAGCTCGATGACGAAGATGTAGAGGCCGTTGTCGCCCTCGATGATGAACTTGTTGATGCCGCGGGCGAGCGAGTCCTCGGACTTGGTCAGCGCGCTGTGGAGCTGCTCCGACAGGCGGTTGAACAGCGCGCAGGCCCGCGGCGCCGAGTTGATGCCGGCGAGCGACATGCCGGAGGCCTTGCTGATGATGTCGACGCTGAGCAGACCGCCCATGAGGTGATCGTCGATCTCCTCCAGAATCACCTTGACGGCTCGAAGATCCATGTCGGAAAGCTCCTTATCGGGAGGCACCTCGGGACGCAAGTCGGCCGACGCCTCATCGGATGCGTGCTCGGAGGACTCGTCGGCGGGGTCGAGGCGCGACGCGTGGGTGTCGTCCTCGGCGTCGCCATCATGATCTTTATCCCCGTGGGCCTGCGAGGGCAGGGGGCGCGAGGCGATCGTGGGTGGGGTGAACTTGGGGGCCGGGGGGGCGGCGCTCAGCGAGCTGCCGCTGTGGCTGGCCGACGCTGACCGGTCCGGTCGGTCACGCTGTTGCTCGTCGCGCTGGCGGGCGCGGTCCATCAACAGCGCGACGATCGACGAGTGGCGGACCGTGGTCGGACAGTTCTCCGGGAGCTGCGACGAGGACACGCTGCCCTCGCGCCAGTCGAGGATGATGTTGACGGCGTCGTCGCCCTCGTGGTCGCCGGCCAGCGCGTGCAGCAGGCTGCCGCCCTGAAAGAACATCGAGCCGGTGCCGTGCGGCGACTCGACCGACAGCTTGATCGACATCCGCGAGGTCTGGGCGAGCTGGAGAATGTCCCACAGCTCGAAGCCACCGATCTGGGCGATCGTCGTCGCCATCAGGGATTGCTCCCGGCCGGGGAGACCCGTCTTGCTGGAGCCAGGAGCGTGCCTGAGACCTCGAGAGTCCAGCGCGCTCGCGCCGTCCGGCGAGCCTCGTCGCGTGTCTCCCGCGTCACTCGGAATACGAGGTTGAACTTCCGAACTAGCATCCGCGCTCGCCGGGCAAGCCTACGGTCCTAGGCTTTGGTTCGGCCAAGCTAACACCCCAAATAGAAAAAAGCTACGACCCGAAGCTGCGCGCGGTGACCGCGATACGGGTCAGAGCCCGGCGAGGGCCAGCTATGACGGAGGCGTGGGCCGGTCGTCGTCGCCAACGTGGTCCCCGTCGCCCTCATCCTCATAGCGAGGCGAGGAGGATGAGGAGAACTGCGAGCAAGATCTGGACGATCGCCAGCGGCACCACGGTCCGGCTGGCCCACGCGGGGACCACCACCCGTCCCAGCAACCACATGACGCCAGCGACCTTGGCGAGCCACACCGCGAGGCCCAGCACCACGACGGCCGCGTGCGGCCAGTTCGGGGCGCGAGTTGGCAGATCGGCGCCACCGAGGCACAGGGTGGTCCACAGCGCCGCGAGGCCGAGGGCCGCGACGCGGCCGGCGGCGGCATCCCGGGCCCGCGTGGCCTGGACCTCGGCCGCGGCCGCGATCATCAGGGCCGCGGCCGCGAAAGGTTGCATCCACAAGCCCCAGCGCAGGCCGGCCTGCGCCTGCACCCCCACTTGGGGGTCGAGGCTGGCGCCGAACACGAGGGCCAGCAGGGCGAGCGCGAGACCGAGGGATCTTCGCAGGGCGCCGGCGTCGTTGGAGATCCGTCCGAGCGCCGCGAACAACAGCGCGACGAGCACGAGGCCGAGGCCCTCGGGGTGCGGCCACAGTTGCGAGGGGAGGCCGCCGCGGCCGTCGGCGCATTGCAGGAGATCCGCCGGACCCAGGGTGGCGCCGGCGAGACCCGGGCATAAACCACCGCCGAGCGGGGCGATCGCCACGGCGATCAGCGCGGGCAGGACGATCGTCCAGCGCGGGCCAGAGACGCGACGGGCGAGCCGGACGAGCGCGCCGGCGAGGGTGGCGAGCAGTGCGAAGCGGATCAGGATGGCCGCGAGCGGCGTGTCCTCGTCGTCGAAGCGCAGGGCGATCCGGCGGGCCTCACCGTCTGCGGTCAGGGTCAGGGCCGCCTCGCCGCTGCGGTGGGGGCCGTGCGGGTCGGGGCCCTTGAAGTGGTCGAGGTCGACGCGCAGGTGCAGCTCGGCCGCGCCGCCGGGCTCGATCTGCTTCGGCAAGCTGCGGTCGGTCAGCGTGAAGGCGGCCCAGTCGGGGTCGCGGTGATCGACGCGGATCCGGCTGAGGGGCAGCGGTACCGGGCCGTCGTTTCGGAGGCGGAGGGCCAGCGTGGGCTGGGCTGGCGTGAAGTGCAGAGCGGCCGGTTCGACGTGCAGCGCGGGCCCGGTCGGGCCGCAGTACATGCACGCGAGCACGGGCAGCGCCGCGAGAGCACGGCGAGGATTCATGATGGGGTGTCCTCGCGGGCGCGCGACAACGCAGGCAACAAGAGGACGGTGAGCAGGCCCAGGGTGACGAGGCCGGCGAGCAGGACCATGAGCGCGGGGAAGCTGTGGCCTGCGGCGATCGCCAGGGGCGCGAGCAGGACCAGGCCGCCGGCGAGGACCAGGCCGGCCGTCGCCGGCGCGAGGCTGTCCGTGGGGACAGGTGCGGCGGTCGACTCGTGGGTGGTAGACGCGTGGGCGGTCGCCCGTTGGATGGCCGCGTGATCGCCTTCGGCCGCGTCCGTGGTCCCCAGGATGTCCCGAGGGCCACGCGCGCGGCCGCCTCGCAGGTCGATCTGAACGAGGGTCACGGCCCCGGCTCAGCTCAGGGGATGTTGCCTTCCATGGCGAGCTCGAAGACCTCGACGTCGTCGGCGTCCTTGGCCATGAGGTAGGCCTTGAGCGGGCGGTCGCCGCGGTAGGCCTTGAGCTCGCTGTGGATCGCGCGGGCAGCTTCCTCGGCCGGGATGCCGCTGTCGAACGCGCCCATGAGGGGCACGGCGATGCTGGAGAAGCCCTTGACGCGGCAGGCGACCAGCACGGCGGCGGTGGCTCGCAGGACGTCCTCGACCTGGACCCTGCCGCCGGGCTTGTCGGTGTTGGGCACGTGGATGAGGTGGCGAGCCTTCATCTTGCCGGCGGGCGTCACGAAGGCGGCCCCGATAGCGAGGGGCGTGTGCTCCTTGACGAGATCCTCGACTTCCTTGCCGGCCAGGTCGCGCAGCTTGGAGGCCGGGAACTGGCTCATGACGCCTTCCGAGTTGGTGGGACACACGAAGGCGTCAACGGGTACCTGGTCCCATGGGAGGGTCGAGATCTGGATGTCGATGGACTCGTTCGTTTCTGCGGCCACGTCAGTCCTTAAACATCGAGTCGAGTTCCTCGGCAACCACGGATTCCGGGGTGGCCTTGACGGTACTCAACTCGCGGATCACGAGGTTGCGCGCGGTCTGGAGCATCTGACGCTCGCCGTGGGACAGGTTTTTGGTGCTCTTGAGGAGGGTCAGGTCGCGGTAGACCTCACCCACCTCGAAGAGGGAGCCGGTGCGGATCTTCTCCATGAAGCCGCGGTAGCGTCGATTCCACGTCTGGCGGTCGCAGGGGACCTCGTGGTCGCGCAGGAGATCGTAGAGCTCGTCGATCATGCCGGTGTCGGCGAGGGGGCGCATGCCATTCTCCTCGGCCTTGGTCACGGGAACGATGATCTTGAGGCCGGAGCCGGCCACCTGCAGATGGTAGAACTGCATGCCGTTCCCCTCGATGACCTTGGTCTCGAGGGCGACTACCTCGGCAACGCCGTGGGTCGGGTAAACGGCTTTTTCACCGACATTGAACTGTGCTTGCATCAAAGTTCGTTCTCCAAACGTGAGCGCGCGCCATTATGCACCTTCCGTGCCGGAACTGTCACCGGCTTCCTGCGTCCCCCCACCTGCTCGACTGTTCGAGAGCGACCGCGCTAGCGGTCCGTGTGGTGGGTGATGAAGGGGTAGAGAGAAGGCGCTGGAAGGTGTTGAAATCGCAGGCGAGTGCGCGCTGGGGTCGAGGTGAGAGCGAGGCCCCCGAAGGGGGTCGAGACGAGGCCTGCTGGTGGCCAGTGGTGTGGCCACCCGGCGACGATCGTGGCCGGCAAGTCACGCCGGGTGGCGGTCGAAAGCGAGTGATGGAAGGTAATTAAGCGGGGCCGGGCGATCGATTGACTCGATGCGACGTCCGACCGCGCTCAGTATTAGCAACGGATGTCCCGGGGTCCAGTGGAAAGTAACAGCGTGAACTCTGTATTCCTCACAGATTGGGCCTCTGGAGGTGGGTTAGAGGCTGTCCGCGGGTCCGGTCGTCCGCGGACGGGTGTCGGTCGCAAACTCGCCGTGGTGGCGCTTTATTGCAGGGCGGTGAGGCGCCAGCCGGCGGGGCTCTGCTCGAGCGTGAGGGCGCGGCCGGGCTCATAGCGCAACACGGCGCGCTGCATGTCGGTGCTGTACTCGATGGCGCCGGGCTGCCCCAGCAGGGCCTCGATGATGGTCGCGCGGCGGTTCCAGTCGTCGCGCAGGCGGGCGGTGAGGTCGTCGCTGACGAGGGCCTCCAGAGTGTGGAGGTCGGCGCTGCGGACCGCGACCAGGAAGGCCCGGATGGCCTGGGCTGGGGTCGAGCTGTCGGGCAGGCCGGGCAGGCCGTGCACGATCTGGTAGTGGCCGGCGACCCGGACCCACGCGAGCACGCGGTCGCCGTGGACTGTCTGGCCGCCGAGGATGGCCGCGTGGTGGGTCGGGGGCAGGCTCTTGATGGCGGCCAGGGCTGCCTCGCGCTCGCGCCTTTGGGCCTTCCAGCGGGCCGCAAAGGCCACGCGGGTGGTCGCGGCCTGGAGTTGCGGGGACAGCAGGTCGTAGGCGGCGGCCGGGTCATCGCGGCGCAGGGCCTGGGCGTAGGCGTCGCGGAGTGCCTCCGGGCTGCGGGCCCCCGAGGCATGACAGGCATGACAGGCCGGACAGGCGGTCGCGGCGAGCAGAGATGCGCCGAGAAGCAGGCTCTTTGGGAGGCGAAGTGACACTGGAGCGAGGAGGATCAAGTACTCGACTTACGTGATGATCTTTTGATCGGATGCGCGTGGACCAGTGCGTTTGTCGAGCACGGTATTGCGGGCATATTCGGGGAGAGTATCGGGGTAATCAATGTTGTAATGCAGGCCGCGGGTCTCCTTGCGAAGACGGGCGCACTCGAGGATGAGGTGGCCGACCAACGCGATATTGCGGAGCTCGAGCACATCGCGGGTGACCCGGAATTTCCAGTAGTACTCGGCGATCTCCTCGCGCAGAAGCTCGACGCGGCGACGGCCTCGCTCGAGGCGCTTGTCGGAGCGGACGATGCCGACGAAGTTCCACATGAGGGCGCGGGCCTCCTCCCAGTTGGCGGAGACCATGACGGCCTCGTCCGAGTTTTGGGCGGCGCCTTCGTTCCACGGGCTGACCTGCTCGGGGGCGCCGCGGGCGAAGTCATCGGCGACCTCGGCGGCGCCCGAGGCGAGCACGGCGGCCTCGAGCAGCGAGTTGGAGGCGAGGCGGCAGGCGCCGTGCAGGCCCGACATGGCGACCTCGCCGATCGCCAGCAGGCCGGGGATGTCGGTGCGGCCGAAGCGGTCGACGACGACGCCACCGCACATGTAATGGGCGGCCGGGACCACGGGGATCGGGTCGCGGCGCATGTCGATGCCGACCGAGACGCAGCGGGCGTGGATCGCCGGGAAGCGCTGGACCACGTACTCGCGGTCGAGGTGGGTCATGTCGAGGTACACGCAGCGCACACCGGCGCGCTTGAGTTCGGCGTCGATCTCGCGGGCGACGACGTCACGCGGGGCCAGGCTGCCCATCGGATGGCGTGCGGCCATCAGGTCCGAGCCGTCGCCGCGACGCAGGATACCACCCTCACCACGGAGCGCCTCGCTGATCAAAAACGTATTGGCGTCAGCATGATACAGGCAGGTCGGGTGAAACTGCATGAACTCGAGATTGGCCACCGCGGCGCCGATCCGGTAGGCCATTGCGATGCCGTCCCCGGTGGCGATCGCGGGGTTGCTGGTGTAGCGATAGACCCGGCCGGCGCCGCCGGTGGCGAGCACGGTGACGGGGGCGACGAAGGCCTCGACGTGGTCATCGCGGTTGTTGAGCGCGTAGACCCCGAAGCAGCCGCGGCTGCCGTCGACCTTGGACCAACTGAGGAGGTCGATGACGGTGTGATGCTCGTGGATCGTGATGTTCGGGTGGGCGCGCACGGCGGCGAGCAGGGCCCGCTCGATCTCCGCGCCGGTCGTGTCCTGGTGATGCACGACCCGCCGCCGCGAGTGGCCGCCCTCGCGGCCGAGCTCGAAGGGCGCGCTCTCGTCGCCGCCGACCCGGTCGAAGCGCACGCCGTAGCGCTCGGCCAGCCGACGGACCAGGGCGGGGCCCTGCTGCACGGCGTGTACGACCATGTCGCGGTCACACAGGCCGGCGCCGACGACCAGGGTGTCCTCGACGTGCTCGGCCGAGGAGTCGTCACCCGCGAACACAGCCGAGATCCCGCCCTGGGCCCAGCGGGTGTTCGAGGACTCGGCGTTGTGTTTGGTCAGGATCGTGACGGTGCCGCGGTCGGCGACCTCGAGCGCGAAGTAGAGACCCGCGAGGCCGCTGCCGAGCACGAGGTAGCGGCTGCGATGGATCGGGGTCGAGGCACGCATGGTCGCGGCGGGATGCTAGCATGGGCCTGTGCGGGCGATGGCGCGGATCTGTGGGGGGGTGGTGGCGTGGCTGTGGGCCAGTGAGGTTGCTGCGGCCAGCCCGAGCTACCGTCGCTACACCGACCCGGACGGGGTGGTGCACGTGGGCCCGGCGACGCGGACCGCCGAGCCGAAAGGCGGGGCGCCCGAGATGCAGGGTAACGGCGAGGGCCGCCCGGAGTTGCCGGATACGGCCGCCGCGGCCGACCTGAAGATCGCCGGCAAGGCGCGCAGCGTCGGAGCCGAGGTCGCCGAGGCGCTGGCCGACGAGCGCTCGCGTCGCTACGAGACAACCATTCGCGCCGCAGCACGCCTGTACCGACTGCCGGAGTCGCTGCTGCGGGCGGTCATCCACACCGAGAGTAACTACAACCCCAACGCGGTCAGCCGTACCGACGCGATGGGGCTGACCCAGTTGATGCCGTCGACGGCGCGCTTCCTCGGGGTGACGCAGCCCTTTGAGCCGCGCCAGAACATCTATGGCGGGGCCAAGTTCCTGCGGTTGCTGGCCAACCGCTTCGGCGGCGACATGGTGCTGGTGCTGGCGGGTTATTTCTCGGGGGCGGGCGCGGTGCAGAAGTACGGGGGCGTTCCACCCCACGCGGGTGTACGGGCATACGTGAAGGCGGTGCTGCGCCGGTTTTATGCCTACGAGCGCGAGCTGCAGCGTCGCGACGACGGCATGGAAGCTGGCGAGGCGCCGAGCCGGAGCATCGCGGGTGCGCCGTGAGTGGGCCCGGGTTTCGCGTCGCAGACGGCGGGCGCCTGGATCCGACCCGGCTTTGCGGGTAGGCTCGCGCGCCAGATCCCGGTCGGGACAGGCGACTGGCGGAGACGGCCTCACGTGAAGCGGTACGAGCGATTTCGCCGGGAGGTCCTCAACCTCCCCAACATGATCACGATCGGCCGGCTGTTCCTGATCCCGCCGGTGTTGTGGTGGATGGACATCGTGGACCCGCATCTTTGCGTGCTGTCGGCGATGCTGTTCATGCTCGCGGCGGTGCTCGACATCATCGACGGCTGGCTGGCACGCCGCGCCGGGCTGGTGACGGTGTTCGGCAAGTTCGTCGACCCGCTCGCCGACAAGATGATGGTCGCGGCGGTGTTGGTGTACCTGGCCGCGGACGGGCGCATGCCGCCGTGGCTGGTCGCCGTGCTGTTGATCCGCGACTTCTACATCAACGGGCTGCGCTCGCTGGCCAGCTCCGAGGGCGTGGTCATCGCGGCGAGCGCGGGCGGCAAGGCCAAGACAGCGTTTCAGATGGTGGGCATCTGCATGCTGCTGCTGCACTACCGCTACCGCATGCCGGGCTTCGACGCGATGGTCGACTTCCATCGCCTCGGACTAGTGCTGCTCGGGCTGTCGGTGGTGCTGTCGCTCGTCAGCGCGGTGCAGTACACGCTCGGCTTCGGCGAGGCGATGGCGCAGGCCAATCAGAAGCAAGGTGACTGAGCTGTCGCGGCAGATCGTCGCGCTGGCGGCGACGGACCCCGGAGGCGCGCTGGCCTGGCTCGACGGCGGCGACGACCGCGGCTGGCTCGGGCTCGAGGCCGACCTCGCGGTCGAGGCCGACTCGCTGACGACGATCGCCGCGATCGAGGCGCTGTGGCGGGCGCAGCCGGAGTTCGTGTGGATCGGGCAGATCGGCTACGACCTCGGAGCCGACACGCTGCTGGGACGCACGCCGCGACGCGGACGCCTGCCGGGGCTGTGCATGCGACGCTATCGGGCGGCGCTCGAGCTCGGCGCGGGACAGATCCACGGGGATCGACGCGCGGGCGAGCGGCTGCGTGCGCGCCTGGTTCGGGCGTGTGTCTCCGGGGACATGTCCGATGGGACATGGCCGTTGGGTCAGCTACAGGCGTGCCAGGACGCGGCCAGCTACCGCGCGCAGGTCCGGGCCGCGCAGGCGAGGATCGCCGCTGGCGATACCTATCAGGTCAACTTTAGCCAGG
>Ga0105046_10002357_pt1 | contig 29809 bp, 21 predicted proteins | sample MAT03_FD_78385 | JGI IMG/M metagenome (GOLD analysis project Ga0105046, IMG submission 78385) | Freshwater microbial communities from Lake Fryxell liftoff mats and glacier meltwater in Antarctica - MAT-03 (megahit assembly) | ecosystem: Environmental > Aquatic > Freshwater > Ice > Liftoff... | reverse complement strand
AGGTTGCGGTGTGTTCAACTATGAGCCCTTCGGTGCTGGGAATGGGATCTACCCACAACGCAGGATCTCAGGCATCGTCCCCGCCCCAGATGGCAGCTATTACATCCACGGCTCCTATTGGGGTTATGATGATGGTAGCACTGAGCACCCAACCCAGCGCTTCGTTAGCCGGTTGCACGGGTTGAGCGTGGGTATTCGGGAGCAGGAACAGTGCGCGTTCAAGCTGTCACCGAACCCTGCAAGCGGTGTGATCAATTTGGATTTGGACAAACTCCCTGTTGATGGAGAGTTGGTCTTGCGTGATGCGCCGGGGCGCGAGATGATGCGCAGGCGGCTGACAAGCCACTACACCACACTGGAATTGGGCACACTCAATGCGGGTGTATACCTGGTGGAACTGTTCAGCGAGGGTAAGCGCATTGGCGCGCAACGGTTGGTGGTGGAGTGAGACTTCACCGTTCGTGTTCACCCGGGCACGATGCTTGCGAGCGGCCCCGCACCTTTGCAGTGATCATGCGCTCATTCCTCTTATCCTCTGCTTTCGCGCTCAGCAGTGTGGGCTTCGCTCAACAGTCCTTCCCAACCCTCCAAGGCGAGACCGCCGAGGGCCGCGGGATCTCTCTTCCGCTCGCGAACCCCAAGGGCTACACGCTTATCGGCATCGCCTACAGCCAGAAGGCACAGCCCATGCTGGAGGAATGGTATGAACCAGCTTACCTACGCTTCATCGCCAAACACGGACTCTTCGCCGGGGCGTATGAGGTGGACCTGTACTTCGTCCCGCTCTTCGTTGGCGTCAACAAGGTCGCCTATGAACCCAGTATGAAGAAATTCCGGAAGAGCGCCGCCCCTGAGGTGGTGGACCATGTCGTGTTCTCCAAGGCCGAACCTGATCCGCTGAAGGCGACGCTGGGTATGGCCGACAAGGACATTCCCTATTTCTTCGTTCTTGACGGGGAGGGACGCATCATGCATCGCACAGAGGGTGCCTTCACCGAAGATAAATTGGAAGCCATCGAGGACATACTGCTCAACTAGCAGCGTCCGTTACTTTTGCCCCCACTAAAAAAACGACATGACCATGCTATTTCCCTTCACGCTCTCGGCACTGTTCGGCCTCACGCTCTCCGCCTGTGGACCCTCCACCGACGGTGGTGCCAGTATCGTGGCCGCCAATTCGACCGAAACCCAACCCCTCCAGAAACCTGTGGAAAGCACGACCGACGGCATCTTTGCCAAGATCAAGACGAACAAAGGCACCATCACCATCAAGCTGGAATACGAAAAGGCGCCGATGACGGTGGCCAACTTCGTGGGCCTCGCCGAAGGCAAGGTGAAGAACACCGCCAAGCCTGAAGGCACGCCCTATTACGATGGCCTCAAGTTCCACCGCGTGATCCCCGACTTCATGATCCAAGGTGGTGACCCCAGCGGCAACGGCAGCGGTGGCCCCGGGTACGCTTTCGCGGATGAGATCCACCCGGACCTGAAGCATACGCGCGGCGGCACCCTGAGCATGGCCAACGCGGGCCCAGCCACCAACGGCAGCCAGTTCTTCATCACGCACAAGGAGACCTCCTGGCTTGATGGCAAACACACGGTGTTCGGTTACGTTGCTGAAGGGCAGGATGTGGTGAACGCGATCGCACAGGGCGATACGATGGAGACCGTGACCATCGAGCGCGTCGGCAAGGCCGCGAAGGCCTGGGATGCCATGGCCGTACTGGCTGCGAGCAAGGATAAGTTCGGCCCCAGCCGTCGATAGTCTCTAATGGCGGCCCCGGCCGCCACCGCTGCGGTTCTCCGTCTGGGAACCGCTAGGACCGCGACCGCCTCCACGGCGGTCGCTGCCGTTAGAGGGCTTTTTGGCGACCCTGGCTTTGGTATCGTATGTCGGTCCACGACCAATGCTCTCGGGCATCGGCATTTTCTTCACCTCATAGCCGATCAAGGACTCGATGCGGCCGAACTCGCGCATCTCCCTTTCGTTCACGAAGGTGATCGCCGTTCCTTTCTTGGAAGCGCGTGCCGTGCGGCCCACGCGGTGGACGTAATCCTCCGGATCGCGCGGCACGTCGTAGTTGATCACCAAGTCGATGTCATCGATGTCGATGCCGCGGCTCACCACGTCGGTGGCCACCAGGATGCGCAGCTTCCGGTTGCGGAAGGAGAGCATTACCTCCTCGCGCTCGGTCTGCTCCAGGTCGCTGTGCATGCCGCGCGCATTGAAACCCTTCTTCTGCAGGTGGCGGTTCAGGTTCTTCACCTCGATCTTGCGACCAGCGAAGATCAGAATGCTCGTAGCGTCGTTCGTGTTCAGGATATGCTCCAGGATGGCGGCCTTCTGCATGTCGAAGATCACGTACACCTGCTGGTCCACGCCTTCGGCGGGCTTGCTCAGGGCGATGGAGATCTCCACGGGCTCGTGCAGGATGCGCTTGGCAAGATCCCTGATCGGCGGTGGCATGGTGGCGCTGAACATCAGCGTTTGGCGGTGTGTGGGCAGGAAGGTGATGATGCGGTTGATGTCGTCCACAAAACCCATGTCCATCATCCGGTCGGCCTCGTCCAGCACCAGGAACTCCAGGCCCTTCAACGGAACATAGCCCAGGTTCAAGTGGCTCAACAGTTTGCCTGGGGTGGCCACCACCACATCCACACCACCTGTAAGCGCCTGCTTCTGCTGGTCGAAGGTGCTTCCGTCGCTGCCACCGTATACCGGGACGGAAGTGATCGGTGTGAAGTAGGCGATGGCCTGCAATTGCTGATCGATCTGCAAGGCGAGCTCGCGCGTGGGCACCACGATCATGGCCCGGATCGACCCGTGTTCGTGGGGCCGGTAACCGGTGATCATATCGATGAGCGGGAGGAGGAAGGCGGCGGTCTTGCCGGTGCCGGTCTGCGCGCAAGCGATCAGGTCGCGGCCTTCGAGCACGGAGGGGATGGCCTGTTTCTGGATCGGCGTGGGCACCTTGATGTTCATGTGATCAAGGCCTTCGAGAAGATCGGCACTGATGCCGAGGGAACGGAAACCCATGCTGAGAAAGGGGAGGACCGGGAAAATAACGGGGTCGGGCCTCGGGGCGCGAAGATAGGCGAGGGGCCAGCGCGGGGTCAGGAAGCCTTGCGCAGGCCCGCCCTGTCCGGGAAGAAGGTCATGCTGAAAGTGGCACCAGCACCTTTGAGCACGCGTACTTGGCCGTTCAGTTGTTGTGCCAGTACCTGCACCAGTTCCAGGCCGAAGGAGCGTTCGCGCAGGAATGGATTCGCGTTGTCCAAACCACGGCCATCATCACTGAAAAGCAATTCGTGCCCGCTGCCGGCCGGCCTCAACATGATGCGCACATGCCCGCTCACACGATCGGTGAAGGCGTATTTGATCGCATTGGTCAACAGCTCGTTCACCACCAGGCTCAGCGGCATCAAGGTCTCCACCGGCAGCACGATGTCGGCCGTTTCGACCATCACGGAGATCTTGTCATGCTGGCCATGGGCTACCAACACGTTGCGGGCGAGTTGCTCCATATGTGCTTTCAAGGAGCCGTGCGCCATGCCCGCACTGCGATAGATGTGTTCATGCACCATGGCCATCGAGCGGATCCGCCCCTGGGCTTCGCGCAGCATGCGCTCCACCTTCGGTTCGTCACCGTTCCCGCATTGGATCGAGAGCAGGCTGTCCACCACCTGGAGGTTGTTCTTCACGCGGTGGTGGATCTCGCGGATCATGATCTCCTTCTCCTCGTCGCTCATCAATGTCTCCGCCAGGCGCATATTCTGCCGCTGTAGTTCCATGTTCTTCGCATGGATCTGGTCGTGCTGTTTGCGGATCACCTCGTTCTTGCGTTTGGAACGGCGCATCATCCGCAGGCTGTAACGGCTGGTGATGAACAGGGCGATGGCCAGCACCAGCAGCACACCGAGCAGGGCGATGAGGTAGCGATTGCTCGTGCGTTGTTCGGCGATGGTGGCCTCGTTGCGGGAATTGACGTCCCGCAACTCGTTGTTGTCCTGTTCCTTGCGTTCCACCTGGTACATCACCTGGAGACCGGCCATCTTGAGGCCCACCTGTGCGTCATGCACTGAATCGGTCCACTGTTTCAGCGTTTGCAAGAGCAGTAAGGCCTCCTGCCATTCATGCCCGGCCAATGCGAGCTTATAGCGGAGTTGGACAAGCAGGTTCCGGTGGGTCCGGGCGCCGGCGTTCGGTACACGGCCCTCAGCCTGGTCCAGCAGTGCATCAGCGTCCCGATACCTGCCAAGGCCGATCAGCACCTTCACCCGGTCCATGGACAGCACAAAGCGCTCCTCGGCCAGCCCCTGCACCTCCAACACGCGCTCCGCCTTGGTGAGGAACGGCAATGCGTCACCCGGCTTTTGTTGTGCGAGCATGACTTGGGCGATCAAATGCCAGATGCGCGCTTCGTCGGGGGCATCGTGTCGTTGCGAGAAACGCTCCAATGCCTTTTCGCCGATCCGCAAGGCCTCGTCGTACCGCCTGGCCTGTAACAAGGTGTGCATCAGGAACCGGTAGGCCTGGTCGATGCCTTGATCGTTGCGGATGGGCAACACCATGGCCAGCGCGTTACGCGCTTCCTCCACTGCTTTATCCGGTTGCAGATTGATGCGGTAGGCAGTGGCCAGACTTTGAAGATCGACCGCGATGTGCGCGGGGTCGCCGATGGCCTGGGCCAACTGGAGCGCGGTGATCGTTGTCTGGAGGAATTCGGCATGCATACCCAACCGCGATTGGGCGGCGCATTTGGCCCGCATCGCAGCGTGTTCCGCCCGGAGGTCGCCGCTTTGTTCGGCGACTAGCAAGGCATTGCGCGCATTGCTCAGGGCACCCGCCGGATCGTTGGCCATTATGCGCAGGGCCAGACTTGTCAGTGCATGAGAACGTTCCACCAATGTGTTCTCCGAACCCAATGTGAAGCGGGTGCTATCCTCCACGGTGGAAGCGCTGGCATCTCCCGCGGTTGTCGCACAAAGTGCGGCAAAGGCGAAGCCGGTAACAAGAGAATGACCGATCCGGAGCATGGGGCCATTCCTACGCACACAGGCAGCGTTGGTTGCGAAGGTCCGCTTGTGGGAAGAGCGATGCACTGAGACCGCTATGTTTGGACCATGCGCGTGGCCGTTGAAGTTTGTGTGGCCTCTGTTGAGGAAGCGGTAGTGGCCGGGCGTTGCGGCGTGGACAGCATCGAACTCTGCAGCTGGCTGGCTTGTGGAGGCCTGACACCCAGCATCGGTCTCGTTCAGGAAGTCGCCGAACACATGGCGATCCCGGTTCGGGTGCTTGTGCGATCAACGCCCCATGGTTTCCGGTATTCCATGGAGGAGACGCAGGTGATGCTCCGCGATCTTGCGCTCATTTCACGTGTCCCCGGCGTTCACGGACTTGTCCTCGGTGCGTTGGATGAGGATCACTTGCCCAACAGGAGTTATATGCGGCAGGCGCTTCAACGGATCGCTGGATCGGAGTGTACCTTCCATCGGGCCATCGATCGCAGCGCGGATCTGGAGTCGGCCTTCGATCGTTGCGTCTCGCTCGGCATTCACCGGATCCTTTCGTCCGGTAGTGCTACGCTCGCGGCGGACGGTGCGGCGCGGCTTGGCTGGATGGTCCAACACGCGCCGCCGGACCTTCGCATCGCCGCCGCCGGTGGGATCAATGCGGGCAACGTGGTCCAACTGGTAGACCGCACAGGCGTGCAGGAGATCCACTTCGCGGCGCAACGCGCGGTGGAAGCACCGCTTGAACGCGTCGCGCTGAGTTCCTTCCATGCGCCGGCGACCTTCGTTACACAACCTGATGCAGCCAAGATCGAAGGTGTTCTTGAGGCTCTTTCCAAAGCGGGGTTGCGATGAAGTACACTGTAGCATGGTGGCTGTTGCTGCCTGCGTTGGCAGGTTGTTCAGGTAGCACGGATAGACGCGAGCAATGGGTTTCGCTCTCCGGTGAATGGCGATCACAGCAAAGCGGAACTTCCACATGGCAGCGCGCTGAAGTGCCGGGTACGGTCCACACCGATCTGATGGCAGCGGGAATGATCCCGGATCCATACATGAACACCAATGCCGACAGCGTGCAGTGGGTGGGGGAGCGGGACTGGATCTACGAGCGCACGTTCTCCGTCGCTCCTGGGTTGCTTGCACAAGACGAGGTCGAATTGGTCTTCAAAGGACTGGACACATTCGCCGAGATACGCCTGAACGACTCCTTGATCGGCACCACCGACAACATGTTCCGCTCATGGACATATCCGGTGAAGGGCCTGCTCGTCGAAGGAACCAATCGGTTGCAGGTCACCTTCCGCTCGGCGATCAGGAAAGGGGAGGAGTTGCTGCACGCCTATGGCCGCGGTCTTCCGGCGGACAATGATGGCGGCGCGTTGAAAGTGAGTCCCTTCGTGCGGAAGGCAGGTGTGCATTTCGGATGGGACTTCGCCCCGCGCCTGGTGACCTGTGGTATCTGGCAGGATGTCGGTCTGCGCGCGTGGAGCGGCCGTCGTATTGGAAGCGTGCGCTGCTCGCAGGTGGCGGAGAACGGGGAGCGCATACTGAGTTTCCATGTGGACCTGCTTTCACAGGCGAGTGCTGGCGGCGAAGTGGTGTTGCGCTTGAATGGGAAGGAACTTGCGCGCTCGAACGCACCGGAGGGCCAGGGTTGGCGCACGCACGACATCGCGGTTGTGCTGCCGGACACCGGCTTGTGGTGGCCGCGCGGCATGGGCGAGCAGCGGCTGCAGCAATGCATGGTGGACTGGGAGCAGGACGGCACGGTTCGTTCGCATTGGGAAAGCATGATCGGTCTTCGCACGATCTCCCTGCACCGGGACAGCGATGCCTTCGGGCGTGCGTTCACGTTCGCCGTCAATGGCAAGCCCCTTTTCGCACAGGGTGCGAACTTGGTACCCCCGGACATGTTCCTGCCGCGCGCTGGCGACAGCGCCTGGGTCCATTTGGTGGCAGAGGCGGCGGCGTGCAACATGAACATGCTGCGGGTGTGGGGCGGGGGGGTGTACCCACCCGATGCGTTCTTCGATGCTTGCGATGGATCCGGGATCCTGGTGTGGCAGGACCTGATGTTCGCCAATACCATGGTACCGGACGACGATGCCTTTGTGAACAATGTGCGCGAAGAAGTGGAGGAGCAGGTGCGGCGGCTGCAGCACCACGCCAGTCTCGCCCTGTGGTGTGGCAACAACGAAGTGGACGTCGCCTGGCACAACTGGGGTTGGCAGCGTGGCTACGCCATGTCGGTCGCCGACTCGGCGCGTATGTCGAAGGCCTACACCACCTTGTTCGAAGAAGCGTTGCCGCTGTGGATCTGGTCCCTTGACCAGACGGGTACCTACACGCCGACATCCCCCTTGAGCAATTGGGGGAACTCAGAGGGCCTTAGGAGCGGCGACTTGCACTACTGGGGTGTGTGGCATGCGGACAGCACCTTTGCTTCCTTCGCCGGGAATACGGGGCGCTTTGTGAGCGAGTACGGGTTCCAGTCCTATCCGGACAGCAGCACGCTGGCGCACTACATCGACCCCACGGAACTCCGCCTTGGTTCAGCCTCGCTCAGGTACCGCCAAAAGAGCTACCGTACCGACCAGCCGATCCTGGAGGCTATCAAGCGTGAACTTGGGACCACCCCGCGGAACCTGGACGAGTTCTGCCACGCGAGCCAAAAGGTGCAGGCGATCGCCTACAACAAGGCCATCGATGCGCACCAACGCGCACAACCCCGGTGCATGGGAACACTGCTCTGGCAGTTGAACGATCTATGGCCGGGACCCAGTTGGTCGATCATTGATTACGAGGGCGAACGTAAGGCGGCCTTCGATGCGGTGCGCAACGCGTACGCAGGTGGCTCCCCAAGTCGGTGACGATCGGCTTTCCAAGGTGGAGGGCCAAGGGGTTTTCAGTGGTGTGTGCGGTCAGGGGATCCCACTGGCTTGCCGTGCTATCTTCGGCCGCCCAAGAACGACCCAAAACCGATCCGCATGACCCTATCTGGACGCCTCCCATTCATAGCGCTCCTGGCCGCTTCGCTGAGTTACGGCATCAGCTCACAAGGCCAGGTCGACTGCTTGAATACCATACAGTATCCGCCGGGTATCATTACCCCGGACCCCTTGGGAGCGGTTACCAGCATCTCTACCTGCAGCTTCGAGGTGGAGTACTCGCACATCACCGGTATCGTCGCCGATGCGGCCTACCAGTTCGTGCTGGCTTCCGGTGGCTACATAACCGTACGGCAAGGCACCTTTGATGGTCCGATCATCGCCGAGGGTTATAGCTCGGTGATCGCTGTTGCCGTCGATGCCGGGGATCTTTTCCCGCATTGGACGGTCAACGATACGTGCGCCACGGCGTCCGGCACCTGCATCGTCACCACCGTGCAGATGTTCTTGAACTGCACCCCGCCAACAGTCACGGCCGTTTTCACCGAGAACTGCGACCTGCAGGAATTCACCGTGGATGTTAACATCGCCAACACCGGCGATTCCTCCATCGTGAACATCGTGTACGATATGGGCGGTGGACCGATCGTGATCCCAGGAGTAGGCGTGGGTACCACCGCGTTGGGGCCCTTCTTCTTCGGCGAGTTCCTGGACATCGTTGTGGAACACGAGACCGATCCATTGTGCAACGTGAACTTGGGGCAATTCGAGGCAACCGGCGATTGTCCGATAACGCTGAGTTGTGGTGGCCCAGCGCAACCGGTGACCTATTGCTATGGGAGCAATGTGAACGAGATCTGGAACTACAACTCCACCGCCACGGGTTCCTTGGTGCTTACCTTTTTCAGCGGTACGATCGGATCAGGTGATCAGGTCAGGATCTACGATGGACCTGACAACACCGGCCCCATCCTGTTCCAGCACATCGCATTCCAGGACCTTGACCTCGCTGGTGTCAGTGTTTCCAGCACCACCGACGCTTTGCACATGGAACTTGTTTCGGACGGCTTCGGCAGCTGCGGCGATTTCACCCAGACCGAATGGAACTGGCAGGTGGTCTGCCTGGGGTGTTTCCTGCCTCAAGCCACGGTCTCTGTAGTTGATGATTGCCCGAACAACCAGTTCAACATTCCGGTGAACGTGGTGAACACCGGTAGCGGTGCTACCGTGGAGATCCTCTACACTTTGAACGGCGGTGCCGTCCAGACCATAAGTGGTGCGGGCATAGGCATCACGAACCTGGGTCCCTTCACGGTGAACGACCTGGTCTCCGTACAAGTGAACCATGAAAGCGACCCCACCTGCAACATCGATCTGGGTACGCTGACCGACCAGGGCACCTGCCCGAACTTGATCACCTGTGGTGCTCCTGCCCTTATTGAGAATTACTGCTATGTAGGCAGCGATCTTCAAGATTGGTCGTATTCCACTGTTGGTTCCGGTACCCTGCGACTCACCTTCCACCAAGGGACGATCGAGACCAACGTATTCGATAGCCTGCGCATTTATGATGGGGTGGACGCATCAGGGACCCTGGTTTTCGAGCACGGGAACGTGACCAGCAACCTTGGCCCCGTGGGTAGCGCGATCAACGGCGTGGGCTTTCCGTACGAAACGGTGCAGATCTATTCCGTCTCAGGCAGCTTGTACATGGAGATGAGTTCCGATGGTTCAGTACAATGCGGAGACCCATTCCCCTCTACCAACTACGACTCCTGGGAATGGGATGTGGTCTGCCTGGATTGCACCATCCCGGTCGCTTCCGTCACTATCGTGGACGACTGTGCCAGCAACACCTTCACCCTGGACGTGGACATTACGAGCACGGGCAGCGGCGCGACCGCAGCGCTCGATTACATCGTGAACGGCGGTGTAGTGCAGAACGTGGCAGGCCTTGGAGTGGGTGTTACGGTTCTTGGACCCTTTGCCTTCAGCGACACGGTGAACGTAACGCTGGCGCACGAGAGCAACACCTTGTGCAACATACCGCTTGGGAACTTCACCGATACCGGCACATGCCCCCTCTTGCTGGACTGCACCGTCGCGGTGAACGACTCTGTCTGCTTCGGCAACAACGGTGACCTGCGCTATTACTACCAGAGCACCGGTGCCTTCCCGCTGGCGATCTTCTTCAATGAAGGCCAGATCAATTTCGGTGACCAGATCTTCGTGTACGACGGGGGCGACATCACCGCGCCGTTGATCTACCAAGGCAACAATGCAGGCGACCTCACCGGCTTGTTCTTCTACACCACCAACGTGGAACAGCGCCTCACCTTCCGCATCCTGTCCGATGGCTTCACCTCCTGCGCGGACGGTGGCTTCACCGTGCCGATCAACTGGACCGTGAGCTGCCTGGATTGCGTGCCACCAACGGCCACCTTCACCATTGTGCAGGATTGTGCGAACTTCCAATACTTCGTTGATGTCGTGGTGGATTTCTTGGGCAGTGACCCCGAGATGGAGATCCTGAACACGGCCGGTCTGCCTTCAACATCGATCACGGCGCCCGGGACTTACCAGGTCGGTCCTTTCGTTTCGGGCGTCCCGGTGGAGATCACCGTGCAGAACGACGCGAACAGCCTGTGCAACCTGTACTCCGATGTTCTGGTGAACCCCCTGTGCCCGACGATCTTGTGCGGCGGAACGCCATTGCTTGAAACCTATTGCTACATCAACGGTGAGAACCGGGCATGGGCGTATGAAGCCCCGACGGTTGGAGGCACGATCCAGCTCATTTTCAACCGCGGCACGATCGAAAGCAATACCTGGGACGACCTGACGATCTATGATGGACCCGACGCCAACGGTACGGTACTGTTCGTCCATGGTGCTGGAACCACCAACCTGGGACCTGTTGGTAGCGCGATCCTCAGCGTAGGAAGCCCCTACGAGACCATCAACTTGACCACATTGACGGGCAACCTCTACATGACCCTGACCACCGACGGCTCCGTCGCTTGCGTTGGCGGTTTCAACTTCGATCCATGGGAATGGACCGCGCAGTGCATCGGTTGTGCCGCGCCTGGCATCTCCTACAATACGATCGCGGATTGTCGCCACCGCATTTACAAGACCGAAGTGATCGTCACACAGACCCCGGACTCGCTGGGACTGCGCATCGTGGAAGGGATCACTGCGGACACATTGCTGGTGACCGCCACCGGGGTGTATGAGTTCGGCCCGTACCCGGTGAACGCCCCCTCGGTGTTCGGCGTTACCGACCTGCTCTCGCCGAACTGCACCTACTTCAGCGACACGCTCACCTTCGCGAGCGATAGCTGTGTGATCCGTTCCTGCGGCTTCGACTACTACACCTACTGCTACGAGAACGACGAGGACCGTTGGTACACGTTCCAGTCTTTGGAGAACGTGCCGACGACCATCTCCTTCACACAAGGCCAGTTGCTCACCGGAGACTACATCGCGCTCTACAATGGGTTCGATGAGTTCACGGACACGATCTACCAGGGCAGCAACGGTGGCAACCTCACCGGTTTCGAGTTGAACTCGCAGAACGTGGACAATGTGATCACGATGCGCATCGGGTCCAACGGTGCAGGCTCCTGTGACGACGGCCAGGCTACCGTGGAAATGAACTGGGTGGTGGGCTGTGGTGCGGTGGGCATGGACGAACTCACCTCCGATGGATTCAGCGTGTATCCGAACCCCACCCAGGGCAACCTGTTCGTGGAACTAGGGAACAAGGTGCTCGGCGATGTGCGCCTGCGCGTAATGGACATGAGCGGCCGCGTGGTGCTCGAGGATCCGTTCACCGTGCAGGGAGGTGGGCGCCGCACGGTGGACATGCGTGGTTTGCAGAGCGGCCAGTACATGGTGCAACTCACCACGGAGAACTGGACCAAGACCCAGCGCGTGCAGGTGGCGCGTTGATCATCACTTCCTTGAACGAAAAGCCCCCGGATCATCGGGGGCTTTTTCGTTCGTGCCTATTCCGTTTCGATCAACACCTCATCAGCGAAGATCCATGTGGTGCCACCCTTGCCGGGATGCCACTCCGGGCAGGGTCCTGCGTTTTTCGCGATCACTTTCACATAACGCGCCCTCTTGGCGATCGGCTCGGTCATCAATTCAGCGGTCATTGCGTCGGGCGTTTCACGGCTCACCGTATTCGCGACTCTTACTGTGCTCCACTGCCGTCCGTTGGCACTGAACGCGAACTCGACTTCCGGAGGGAACCAGATCCAGGAACGTTGTTCCTGTAGCACGCTCAAGCCGACGCGCATCACTTTCATCGGTCTGCCCAGATCGATCGTGGCCAGCACGTCCTGCCCTTCGAAACCTTGCCACTCTCCGGTACGGAAGTCGGTGCCGCCGCGCAGGCCATCTATCAGGGCATTGTCTCCACCGGCGGCGTATTGGTTGGCGTAGGTGCTCTCCAGTGTGATTGTGCGCGAGCCGTTGGTCTTCGTGAATTGCGCGGTTACCTCCGGCCCTTTGTGTCCAGTTGAATCCACATTGTATGCGCGCACGGTTCCGGTGCGGTACAGTACCCAGGGTTGATGTCCGCTCGGATCGTTCTCATGATCTCGCGTGTCGAACTCCGTCCCAACGACCGACCTCCATGGCCCGGGTAACGAGGAAACGAATACTTCCACGGAGTCCGAGAAGATGGATGATGAAGCGCGGATCACAGGCGCTGGGATGACATCCAGCTTCGTCCCGAGGGTTGATGCGATTCTCTTGGGATCCGCTCGCGGACCATCGCTGATGCTGAAGTTCATCCCATCCATGATCGCCTTATGCGAAAGCGAAGGCCAGGGCTGTGCTTCCACTTCCGCGCTGTGGGTATCGGTCATCGAACGTGCGTAGACCTTGAAGTGCTTTCCGTTCGGCAAGGTGACGTCGACCTCATCGAACAGCGTGATGCCGGTCCAGTAGCGATCGCATCCCGGTGCCACGGGATAGATGCCCATCGCGCTCATGACGTACCACGCGGACATCTGTCCACAATCCTCATTGCCGGAAAGTCCATCAGGCGCATCATGGTACATTTCGTTCAGGATCTGCCGGACCTTTTGGTACCCGGGTCCGGATCGATAGAGATAGGCCATGTGATGGCTTGGCTCGTTCCCGTGCGCGTATTGGCCGATCGTTCCAGTGATGTCCGCTTGATCACGACCTGTCGTTCCTGAATGTGTGGAGAACAGTTCATTCAAGTGGCCATAGAATCCAGTGCCCATCAACTCGGAATATTTCACAAGATCATGCGGCACGAACATCGAATACTGCCACGCGTTCGCTTCTGTGAAATGGAAGTTCACCTCGTACGGATCGAAAGGCTCGATGAAGCCACCATTCCTTCTTGCGCGGAAGAACCTGGTCTCCGGATCGAAGAGGTTCTGCCAGCTGCGTGAGCGTCGGTAGAATTCATCAGCCAGACTGTCCTTGCCCATTGCATTGGCCATTTGTGCAATGCACCAATCATCATACGCGTACTCCAACGTCTTGCTCACACTCTCGCTCTGGTCCTCACTGCTGATGTATCCCTTGGCGCGATACGCGTTCAGCCCGGGTTCGTCGCGCATGGCACTCGCCACCATCGCTTCCAACGCGAGGTCCGCGTCGAAGCCGCGGATCCCCTTCATGTACGCATCCGCGATCACGCTCACGCTGTGGTAGCCGATCATGCAATCGGTCTCGTTGCCCCAGAGTTCCCACACCGGCAATCGACCACCTTGCTGGTAATGCAACAGGAAGGTCTTGATGAAGTCGCTCGTCATCTCCGGCTCCAGGATCGTCATCAGCGGATGCAAGGCGCGGAAGGTGTCCCACAGGCTGAAGACGGTGTACACGTTGTGGTCGGCGTGATGCACCTGCCCATCCATGCCCCGGTACTTGCCGTCCACATCGTTGAAGATGTAGGGTGCCACGTAACAGTGGTATAGCGCGGTGTAGAAGATGCGCTGCTGCTCCTTCGTTCCGCCTTGCACGTGGATCTTGTTCAGCTTGGCGTTCCAGGCGTCCTCGGCTTGCTTGCGCACCGCATCGAAATCCCAGCCGGGCACTTCGGCATCGAGGTTGGCACGCGCGCCTTCGATGCTCACTGCGCTGATTCCCACTTTGACGATCAGGGGAGCATCCAGCGGTCCGAAGTCGAATCCACCGACGTGCCCTGAGAGGTTGGAAGGCATCACTTCTTCCTCCTTCCACGGCTCACTGAAGCGAATGCAATAGAACAGCCGCTGATCGGTTGCCCAAGAGTGGGACCGTCGTTCACCCACGATCTCGCGGTGGTCCTTGTCCCCGCTGAAGAGCCCTTCGAACTTGTCCCGGTGCCTAAGATCCAAGACCACACGAGCGGCCTGTCCTGCTGGGAACGTGTAGCGATGCACCCCGACCCGCGGAGTCGCTGACAGCTCCACCGTGATCTTCGTTCCGTCAAGGCCCGTTGGTCGCGCGGCCCGGACCGAACTCTTGTCCGCGCTGGAGACAGGGGGAGGTAGCAGGTCCACCTTGTAGTATCCGGCATAAGCCTGCTCGCTTGCATGGTCAAATAGTGCCGCCGTTGCTGAACGGTCGAATGCCATTCCACCACTTCCGGCCATGGGCGTTAGCAACACATCGCACAGATCCGCCACACCGGTCCCGCTCAGGTGCGTATGGCTGAAGCCGTAGATCACGCTGTCACTATAGTGGTAGCCACCACAGCCATCCCAATCCATCACGCCATCGGTCCGTGTATCCGGACTGAGCTGCACCAATCCGTTCGGCACGCACGCGCCGGGGAAGGTGTGCCCATGGCCACCGGTGCCCACGAACGGGTTCACCAGATCGGTGGCGTAGTTGACCTGACCGATGGCGGCCATGCCGAAGAAGATCATAGGTAGCACCGCGTAGGGTCGATGCACGCATCGACCGACACGCGGTATTATCGGAACGAAAAGGGTAGGGCGCATGGCCCGAAGCTAATGGTCGGTCACAACGACGTAAGCGCCGCCGCACCAAGGATCGCCGCATCATCGTCGGGCAGGGCGGAAACCGTGAGGTCGACACGGCCTTTGTAGATGTTGAGGAGCACTTCCTGGAAACGCTCTCGCAGAGGTGCCATCAGTAGATCACCGTTGCGCGCGATGCCGCCGAACAGCACGATCCGGCCGGGGCCGGTCGCGGCCACGCAGTTGGCCAGTCCCACGGCGAGCCAGTCCACTGTGCGATGGAACGTGCGCAGAGCGGCTTCATCACCGCGCTGAGCGGCATCCGCGATGCAGCGGACGCCTTCGGTCTTCAGCACGTCAGGATCGCCATTCAATTCAACATAGGTCTGGCGTATGCCGCGGATGCTCACGTAAGCTTCCAGACAACCCTGGCGACCGCAGGTACACGGACGGCCATCGATGATGAGGGTCATGTGTCCCAGTTCGCCCGCGTTGCCATGGCTGCCCAGCACGAGCTGGCCGTTCACAATGAAGCCGCTCCCCACACCGGTGCCAAGCGTGACGACGAGCAGGTCTTTGTAGCCCTGACCTGCGCCGTAGCGCCACTCACCCAAGGCCGCCGCATTCGCGTCGTTGCCCAATACAGCGGGAACACCGAGCCGATCCGAGATCATACGCGCCAGCGGCACATCGTACTTCCAAGGCAGGTTGGGCGCCATCTCGATGATGCCCGTGTACTGGTTCGCGTTCGGCGCACCGATGCCGACCGCGGTCAACACTTGTCCGTTCTCCTTGGACAACTGCCGCACTGCTGCGGACAACGCGTCAGCGAACGCATGGTCATCGGTATGCCCGGTAGTGGGTATCCGCGACTGCGCGATCACCCGCCCATCCTGCACGAGGCCGATCTTGCTCGTGGTGCCACCGATGTCGATGCCGGCGATCATGCCTGTACTGACGTATGACGGCTTCCACGGAATCCGTACCAAGCCAGGAACGCGTAGCAGGCTAACGGGAGCAGGAAGCTGACATGGAAGCCCACGGTGGCATCCGCCGGCGTGCCGAGCAGATCAATGATCGCGCCTTGCGCCGGAGGGATCAGCGCGCCGCCCACGATCATCATTACCAGCAGGCTGGAGCCCTGTCCGGTGTCCTCGCCGAGCCCATCGATCGCCAGTGTGAAGATGTTGCTCCACATGATCGAGTTGAACAGACCGATGGCGACGATCGCCCACATGGCCCAGGCGCCCTGTGCGATGATCGTGGCACCGAGCAGCGTGATCGCGGCAAGAGCGAAAAGGCCGAGCGCTCTTGGTGCGTTAGGGCCTGCCAGGACGAACGCCAACATGTTCGCCGCGATCAAAACCGCCATGGGCCACATGTGCCGCAATTCGAAACTCTCCGACCTGTTGAGCGCGAAGAGCAAGGCGAACATCGCAACGCCAACAAGCACCATCAAGCCATAGCGCCGAATGGCCTCCATCCCTTTGGCGAGTGCGATCGCGCCAAGGAAACGGCCTGTCATGGCACCGCCCCAGTACAGGCTGAGGTAGTGCTTGGCGCTGGTCTCCGGCATGCCCAGCACGGAGTCAAGGCCGAGGAAGCTGATGATCAAACTGCCGATGGCCACCTCCGCACCGACATAGCAGAAGATCGCGACCATGCCCCAGCGCAGCTGCTTGTGCCGGAACGCATTGCTCCTGCCATGCACCGTGTGTGGAGGCTCAGGCAACGTGGTGAAGTAAACCCAGACCGCCTGCAGGACCAGCAGCAAGGTGAACGCCGCGTAAGGCCATCGCACTGCGGCGTCGCCTTGAAAAACGGAGAAGATCAACGTGCCACCGAGGATCGGGGCGAGGGTCGTACCGAGCGAATTGAAGGCTTGGGCCAGGTTGAGCCGGCTGCTCGCACCTTCCGGAGTGCCGAGGTTGGCTACGAACGGGTTGGCCGCGATCTGCAACAGGGTGAAGCCCAGCCCGAGCACGAACAAGGCCAGCAGATATACCCCGAAAAGGTTCACATACGTGGCCGGTACAAAGAGCGCCGTACCACAAGCGGAAAGCAACAACCCCGTGATGAGCGCCCGCTTGTACCCGGCCCGTGCGATCGGATCAACACCCTTTTGGGAACGGGAATAGTAAACGAGCGAACCGATGAAGTAGGCGCCGAAGAAGCACAGGTTCACCATCAAGGTCTGCCACCACGGCATATCCGGGAAAACGTTGCGCAGGTGCGGGATCAACACATCGTTCATGACCGTCATGAAGCCCCACATGAAGAACAGCGTGGTGAGAACGATGAGCGGCAGGGGAGAAGTGCGGTGTTGTGCCATGGCGATGGGCACCAATGTAGCCGGGCGGATCGTACGGTCATGGGAACACCTGCTGCTGCGTGATCAACCACCTGTGGGAAGATCCTACCTTGGCGACATGACCGCCGCCATTCACCGGCGGCATTTTGACGAACACAGCATGAGCGACCGCAGGCAGTTCATCAAGTTGGGATCGGCCTTCACGGCCGCGTTGGTAGCGGGATGCGCCGGTGCGACATCGGAAGGCAACACCGCGGACGAGCCGGTGGCCGCTATCAAACCCGGAGAGGGCCCGCTCGTTTTGAGCACTTGGGACCACGGCATGTCCGCGAACGCCAAGGCATGGGAGGTTCTCACGCGTGGTGGCAGTGTTTTGGACGCGGTGGAGCAGGGTGTCGCCCTCGTGGAGAGCGACTTCACCAACCGGAGCGTAGGGCTTGGGGGACAACCGGACCGTGATGGCCATGTGACGCTCGATGCGTGCATTCAGGACCATGATGGGCGGGCGGGGGCTGTGGCTTTCCTACAGCAGTTCGAGCATCCGATCAGCATAGCCCGCGCCGTTATGGAGAAGACACCGCACGTGATGCTCGTGGGCGAAGGCGCCGAACGCTGGGCGCTGGAGAACGGCTTCACCCGGAAGACAGTGGACATCCCCGAGGTGCGCGCGAAGTGGCAGGAATGGCTGAGGACGAGCGAATACAAACCCATCGCCAACATCGAGAACCACGACACCATCGGCATGGTGGCCATGGACGCGGCCGGACGGTTGGCGGGTTCATGCACCACCAGCGGCATGGCCTACAAGGTGCATGGACGGGTTGGGGACAGCCCCATCATCGGCGCAGGCCTCTTCGTGGATGGTGAAGCCGGTGCGGCATGCGCAACGGGAGTAGGTGAGTTGGTCATCCGCATCGCGGGCAGCCATACTGTGGTGGAATTGATGCGCCAGGGAATGTTGCCTGAGGAAGCGTGCAAAGAGGCCGTGCAACGGATCCTGCGGAAACATCCGGCCAACAAGGGAATGCAAGTGGGGTTCCTGGCGATCCGCAAGGATGGCGCTTATGGTGCCTGGAGCGTCTACAATGGTTTCAACTATGCGCTGCGGACCCTTGAGAAGCTCGTTCTGGTGGACGCCGGCCACGAGCGCATCTGGGAGGAGTAGTTGTGGTGCGGGCTGGGCTTGGATCCGAGGAACGGACCACCTACCTTTGGCGCATCATGAGGACGCCCGGCTTCCTGGTACATCCCTTTTCGTTCGCCTTCGCACTGACTCTCCTGAGCGCCGGTCCGCTCCAGGCTACGGAAGGCGGCGAGGATAAGGCCAGCGTCTCCGTCCAATGCGCGCGCGGTTCAGGCCTTATCCAGGTCAGCGTCTCAAATCACCGGAAGATCGGCAAGGTGCTGCTGGAGGTGAAGAATGCCCAAGGGCGTGTCCTCTACAGCGAAGAAGGCAAGGCGATGACCGGGGAACTGGTGCGCCGGCTGGATAAGGGGCTTTTCCCACGGGGAGCCACCACCTTGGAAGTGACGGCGCGTGATTTCGCGATCACGCACCACTTCGTCATCGAGTAGTGCTCACCAGCCTGAATTGATCAGGCTCACCAGCGCGGCATCGTCGCCCAAGCTGCGCGAACTCGCGGGTACCTCCTTCCACGCTTCCGATTTCCGCTTGGCCGTTTCCCGCGTGCGGCCGGTAGCGTTCGCCTGGCTTTCATTCCTGGCGAATTCCGCCTCCGTAACCTGGTGCGGTACGGTCATCTGCGTGTCCGCGTTCGCCTTGCGCATATCATCCAAGGCCAGGCTCTTCTCCTCCAGGGTCTCAAGCATCGGGGCTGCGGTCGTGAGATCAAAGGACTCAGTGGTACTTCCCGGCACCGTCGCATCGAAGCGCTCAGCGCTCGCAGCTTCTTCCGCAGGGGCCACTGCTTGAGCGAAACCGTCAGCGGCGGAGTAGGTCGCTGCGCGCAGTTCCCGTGCAGGAACCTGATCCTTTTGTTCCAACTGGCCGGACACGATACCGCCATGAGCACTGTCCAATGCAGGCTCCATGACAGGTGCAGGCTTGAGCTGCTCCACTTCAGGCTGCTTCGCGGGCTTCACTTCCGCCAACTGGATGTGGCCTTCATCCGCCGGGCGGAACACGAACACGCCTGCGGTGATCAGCAAAGCCAAGGAGCCAAGGGCCAGCGCCGGCCGCCACAACCCGCTCATCTCCTTCGGCCAGAGCATCGCCCCGATACTGTTCAACCAAATGCGCCATTGCGGCTGTTGTTGCTGGCGAAAGACATCAAGGACATGCTCACGCACCTCCAGCGGGGCGATGATCCGCCCTTCGCTGCCCTCGTCATGGCGCACCTGTTGCAGCAGCTTGCGCATGGTCTCGTACTCGTCGCGGTTGGTGAGGTGACGCAACACATAGGCGCGCTCCTCCTCCAGCAGCTCGTCGAAGCTCCGCTCGCTGAGCAGGCTCTCGATATCCTCAGGGTCGTATTGTTCGCGCCGTTCCATGGGGGCTCAGTGCGTTAGGGTCGAACTCTTTCATGCGTTCGGCCAGTTTTTTAAGGGTGTAGAACACTCGTGACTTCACCGTGCCTTCCGAACAGGCGAAAGCGGCGGCGATCTCTTTGATAGCCATGTCCTCGTGGTAGCGCATCACGAAGGTGGCCTTGTGGTCCGGGTCCAATTTGTCGAGTTCTTCGTCCAGGCGATCACGGAACCGCTCATGGTCCACGCCGACACCATACTTGGCTTCTTCACGATCAACGCCGTTGCGTAGATGCACTGCCGCAGCCTTCACCACCACCTCATGCCGGTAAGCGTTCTTGCACATGTTATTGGCCACACTGAACAACCAGGTCTGGAAGGGGCGCGCTGGATCATAGCTCTGTGGGCGCTGTGCCAGTTTGGCGAAGAGGTCCTGTAGGTGGTCGCGCGCTTTCTCCCGATCGTGCCAGAGCATCCGGTGGAAGTAGTTCAGCAGCCGGTGCTGATAGCGGTCATAGATGGCGGCGAAGGCCCGGTCATCCCCGCGCACCACGAGCTCCATCAGGCGTTCATCGCCTAGCTGATCATATTCTTTGCTGAACAGCGCCATGCTTCAGTGCGCGAAGACGCCGCTCTTGTACATGCGTTCCAAAGTCCCCGTGCGCTCCGCGATCCCGCGCAGCTCATGCTCCAGCCGGGCAGCTTCGGTCTCATTGCCCACGGCCCGGTAGTGCTTCAGCAGCACGGCTCCCGGCAGCAGGTAGTTCTGCGCCAGCGGCCCGGTATCCATGGCCTTGTTCATGCGCTTCCAACGCACCGCCAACTGGGGAATGTTGTCCACCGGTGTTGAACTGATCCGCAACGCAAGACCGGTCACATAGAGTTTGTCACGCAACGCGCCCGTTGCAGCGTCCTGGCCCAACGCAAGCGAGAGGAATACGGGGCGGTCCGTGGCGGTCTCCAAACGGGCAGCGAAGCCAACCGCGCTTGTTGGCACAGAACCACGGGCCTTTGTCCGGTCCCAGATCCGGATGCGGTAGGCGGGATCGACCAACAAGCGCTCATCCACCACAAGCACATCCTTACGCTTACCGTTCGCGAACTGATCGGTCCACAAGGGATAAGCGTCCATCTCCCCGGCGGCGATCAGCACCCCGTCCTGGTCCACGGAGGTCATAATGTCCTCTGCCATGGCGTAGAGTCCGGGTGCCACCTCGCCACGCGCTTTCATGGCACCGGCCCACTTCGTTAGTTCCATCGGGCTGTCCTTCCGTGCGGAATTCACCAATTGCGGGGCGATGAGTTCAACACGCTCACGGTCCTTGGCGGTGGCGAGGTCGAGTTCCATGAACGCCCCCGGGGTCGGGAAGTGCACGTAGAAATTGGCCAGGTGCGACTCGAAGCTTTGGGGTGCGACTGAGGACAACGATCCTGCGATCTGCACTAGGCGGGCCCGGTCGGCAGGGGGGATGACACCTTGGTTCAGCGATAGAGAGGTATTGCGCTCAACGCGGAATTGGTTCAGCTGCTCCTGGCAATTAGCATCCAGGTCAGTCCCCGTCTGAGGCGCGAACAAATAGCCCTGTTGCTGTTCCACAGCCGACCAGCCGCCCTGCACTGCGTCCTTCACCTCGGTGTGCGGCCTTGCTTGTTCGTCGGTGGTGGTCGCGGCAGGGGTTTCGGTTTGCGCGAGTGCCACGCAGCCCATCAGCATGGGAACCAGGAACAGATATCTGCGAACGATCATGAGCGGACGGTGCATATCAACAGCCGGTACACATTGAACTGGGAAAGGTTCGATCATGCAGGGCTACTTTCGCAAAGCAAACAGATGTTGAGCGAGGAAGCCAAGGAGCGATTGAGGCAGAACCTGGACAAGGTCCACGACTGGCCGTCGGTGTATATGTTCAAGTTCATCTTCGAGCCAGAGACCGAACGGCTCGCGGCAGTGGTGGCCCTTTTCCCAGCGGAAAGTGAGATCCTGCGCAAATACTCCAGCGGCGGGAAATACCTGAGTCTTACCGTGAAGGAAGTAATGATGAACGCGGACGATGTCATTCAACGCTATGACCGGGCAGCGGCCATCACCGGTGTGATCATACTTTAGACCATGGACCTGAACATTCTTCGTACCGCGCTGCTCATCACCCTTACGATCCTGTTTGTCATTGTCCTCGCCAGGCGGTTCAGGCGCAGGGTGCTTGCCAGGGACCTACCGGTGAACTCCCATGCCGAACTGTTGCGGGTGGAGGTGGCCTACCACCCCGCGCGACTTCATGTGTTGGTGCGTGTCCCCTTGGACCAGATCCTGCATACCGCGTTGCTCGCAACGGATGACCACCACATGCACGTATGGCCGGAGGAACCCCTTGAGGCCGGTACGCACACGATCAACAGGGAATTGCCAATGTTGCCCGATGGTGTGCATCATTTTGAACTACGAACGACCACGCAACGAACAGTGCGCGAGTTCCGTCTTCAGCAGGCATGAACGCAAGAAGGCTGATCACATGTGGCGTGTTTATGATCCCGCCGATGATGCTTTCAGCGCAGGAGCGCAAGGGAATTCCCGATGTGAGTTCCACCTTCAAGGGTGAGCTGGCGTTGCCGGTGCCGCTCAACAATCCACTGTTCAACAGCGTCACGGAGTCCATCGGTCAACTTGGGGGCGACTTGCAGTTCCCGCTGTACAAAGGTCTCGGCCTGGGCGCGGGCGGTAGCATGACGTGGTTCAGCATCAAGGAACGGGCATTGGCACCACTTGTCACCACCGGTATGATCCAGCGCGCCACAGGATTCGGTAAGGTCCAGTACGAACAGTTCACCGGACCGCGGACGTTCTACGAATTGAGCATGCGCGTCGGGTTGACCTCGTTCGTTTACGACTGCCCAACATGCGCAGGAAACGATGAGAGTGTCCTGTTCTGGGCGCTCGGTGTGGGGTACTACATCCATGCGTCGGATAATCTCGCGTTCGGCCTCACGATCGGTTACGACACACAGAACGCCCGATTCCAAGCCTCGGACCTCGGATTGGAGGAGTTCCCCGGGCGAAAGGAGACGGAGGAGGCCATCAACTACCAGAACCTGACTTTCGGTCTGGGTTTCAGCACGCGGCTGCGGCGCTCGCCCGATGATGCGCGCGGCTGGTAGGTGGAACGACAACGGCCCCGAAGATCGGGGCCGTTGCACATTGGTCCGATCTTGATGATCACTCACCGCTCGGCGCGGGCGGCAGTTCCTTGGCCTCACCGCCATCGCCCTTGCTCACTTTCTTTTTGCCCTTGGTCACCTTGATGGCCACGTCGGTCTTTTCCTTGTTGAGCCCGACGATGATCTTGTCGCCTTCCTCAATACCCTGATTGATGATCTCCTCGGCCATGGGGTCCTCGATGAATTTCTGGATGGCACGCTTCAACGGACGCGCCCCGAACTTCTCATCGTAGCCTTTCTCCACCAGGAAGTCCTTCGCTTCGTCGTTCAGCTTGAGGTCATAACCCAATTCGCCGACGCGCTTGTACAGGTGTCCCAACTCGATGTCGATGATCTTGTGGATGTCATCTCGCTTCAGGATGTTGAAGATCACGATGTCATCGATCCGGTTCAGGAACTCCGGCGCGAAGGCTTTCTTCAACGCCTTCTCGATCACCCCGCGGTTGCTATCCTCCTGACCGTCGGCTTTGGCCGTGGTACCAAAGCCAACCCCCTTACCGAAGTCGCTCAGGTCTCGCGCTCCGATGTTCGAGGTCATGATGATGATGGCGTTCTTGAAGTCGATGTGGCGACCAAGGCTGTCGGTCATCTTGCCATCGTCCAACGCTTGCAGCAGCAGATTGAACACGTCCGGGTGCGCCTTTTCGATCTCGTCCAATAGGATGATGGAGTAGGGGCGGCGGCGGACCTTCTCGGTGAGCTGGCCACCTTCTTCGTAGCCGACGTATCCCGGAGGCGCGCCGATCAGACGGCTCACGGAGAATTTCTCCATGTACTCGCTCATGTCAATGCGGATCAGCGCATCCTCCGTATCGAAGAGGTAGCGCGCCAGTTCTTTCGCGAGTTGAGTTTTCCCCACGCCGGTCGGCCCGAGGAAGATGAACGAACCGATGGGGCGATTGGGATCCTTCAAGCCGGCGCGGTTGCGCTGGATGGCCTTCACCACTTTCACCACAGCTTCCTCCTGGCCGATCACCTTGCCCTGCATCTCCTCCTTCATCCGCTTGAGCTTGCCGCTCTCTTTCTCGGCGATGCGGGTAACAGGGATGCCGCTCATCATCGCGACAACTTCCGCCACGTTCTGGTCCGTAACGGTAGTGCGGTTGCTGCGGCTTTCCTCCTCCCACTGTTTCTTGGCGCGCTCCAGTTCCTCCAATAGTTGGCGCTCTTTGTCACGGAGTTTCGCGGCCTCTTCGTAGCGCTGGCTGCGCACCACCTTGTTCTTCTCGTCCTTTATCTCCTCGATCTTCTGCTCCACATCGAGGATGTTCTTGGGCACGACGATGTTGCTGATGTGAACGCGGCTGCCGGCCTCGTCCAGTGCATCAATGGCCTTGTCTGGCAGGTGCCGGTCGGTGATATAACGGGCGGTGAGCTTCACGCAGGCATCGATCGCTTCGGGCGTGTAGGTCACGTTGTGGTGATCCTCGTATTTTTCCTTGATGTTGTTGAGGATCTGGATGGTCTCGGGAACAGTGGTGGGTTCCACCAGCACCTTCTGGAAGCGACGCTCCAGCGCACCATCCTTCTCGATGTATTGGCGATACTCGTCCAACGTGGTCGCACCGATGCATTGGATCTCGCCACGCGCCAGGGCGGGCTTGAACATGTTGCTCGCATCGAGACTTCCGCTCGCGCCGCCTGCGCCGACGATGGTGTGTACCTCGTCGATGAAGAGGATCACGTCAGGGCTGTTCTCCAATTCGTTCATCACCGCCTTCATCCGTTCTTCGAACTGACCGCGGTACTTGGTCCCCGCGACGAGCGAAGCGATGTCCAACGCCACGATGCGTTTGTTGAAGAGCACACGGCTCACCTTGCGTTGGATGATGCGCAGTGCCAGGCCTTCGGCGATCGCGCTCTTGCCCACGCCCGGTTCTCCGATCAGCACGGGATTGTTCTTCTTACGGCGGCTAAGGATCTGGCTCACGCGCTCGATCTCCTTCTCCCGGCCTACGATGGGGTCGAGTTTGCCTTCCTCGGCCATCTTCGTCAGGTCACGGCCGAAGTTGTCCAGCACAGGAGTCTTGCTCTTGCTATCACCCTGCTTCCGCTGGCCACCGGCACCACCACCGCTGAAACTACCGCTGTCATCATCGTCGTCATCCGCGCTTTGGGGCCCTTGGGCTTTGGGCTTGTTGGTGAACGTGTCCGGACGAGCGCCGCTATCGGCGAGGATGGTATCCACCTCCTGTTTCACGCTCTCATAGTCCACATGGAACTTGTGCAGCGTGCGGGTGGCCAGGTTGTCCTCGTCCTTCAGCATGCTCAACAGGAGATGCTCCGTATCGATGTGCGGGCTCTTGAACAGCTTGGCCTCGAGAAAGGTGATCTTCAACATCTTCTCGGCCTGCTTCACAAGCGTGATCTTGTCCTTGTCCGGTGGGCGCACAGCACTGGCAGGCTCCATGGCCCCCTCCACCACTTTGCGCAGTTCGTCGAGGTCCACCTCCAACCGCTGCAGCACCTTTACCGCGTTGCCCTCGCCTTCGCGAATAAGGCCTAGGAGGATGTGTTCGATACCAATGAAATTGTGTCCCAGTCGCAACGCTTCCTCACGGCTCAAGGTGATGACGTCGCGGACCCGGGGAGAGAATTTGGCGTCCATGTGGTTTCGCAGGGTTCTGGCGAGTTAAGGCAGATGGTGGGCGGGTTCTCAAAATTAGCCTGCCGACCAACGGGGGCAAGCTATTGATGCGGGTCTTGGGCGGCCGATCGGGCTGGCTTTCTTTTTTCCACAGCCTGGTGTGCGGTTGTGGAAAACTACAGCGATAACGTGCTATGCGATCGACCTACTTTCGGACTCCCATTTTGGGGAGGCCTGATCACAAGGACCGGGCCAGCGTGACGAACTGACAGACATGGCAGAAGGAGAGAAGATCATACCGATCAACATCGAGAACGAGATGCGCACCGCCTACATCGATTATTCGATGTCGGTGATCGTGAGCCGGGCATTACCCGACGTGCGCGACGGACTGAAACCGGTTCACCGCCGTGTGCTCTACGGCATGCAGGACCTGGGTGTGCAGAGCAACCGACCCTATAAGAAGAGCGCCCGTATCGTGGGTGAAGTGCTGGGAAAGTACCACCCACACGGTGATAGCAGCGTGTACGATGCCATGGTGCGGATGGCCCAGGAATGGAGCCTCCGCTACCCACTTGTGGATGGACAGGGCAACTTCGGAAGCATTGATGGGGACAGCCCTGCGGCGATGCGATACACCGAGGCGCGGTTCAAGAAGATCGCCGAGGAGGTGCTGGCCGATCTCGACAAGGAGACGGTGGACATGCGCCCAAACTTCGACGATACGTTGGAGGAGCCCAGCGTGATGCCCACCCGGATCCCGAACTTACTGGTGAACGGCGCTTCGGGGATCGCCGTAGGCATGGCCACGAATATGCCGCCCCACAACCTGACCGAAGTGTGCGATGGGATCATGGCCTACATCGACAACAAGGACATTGATACCGACGGCCTGATGCAGTACATCAAGGGGCCTGACTTCCCAACTGGAGGGGTGATCCACGGTGTGGAAGGCATCCGTGAGGCATACGAGACCGGCCGCGGCAGGATCGTGCTCCGCGCCAAGTGCCACATCGAGGAGGACCAGAAGACCGGTCGTGAGACCATCATCTGCACCGAGATCCCTTTCCAGACCAACAAGGCCGTCCAACTCTACAAGGGAGTGGCCGATCTGGTGAACGACAAGAAGATCGAAGGGATCAGTGACGTCAATGACTACAGCGACCGCACGGGTATCCGCCTGGCCTATGATGTGAAACGCGAGGCCATGGCCACGGTCGTCCTCAATCAGTTGTACAAGTACAGCGCGTTACAGACCAGCTTCAGCGTGAACAGCATCGCGCTAGTGGGTGGAAGACCGATCCTCCTTGGCCTGAAGGACATGATCGCCCGCTTTGTCGATCACCGGCACGACGTAGTGGTGCGGCGCACGAAGTTCGATCTGCGCAAGGCGGAGGAACGTGCGCATATCCTGGAAGGACTGCTTATCGCCCTTGACCACTTGGACGTGGTGATCGGCCTGATCCGGACCAGCCAGACCCCAGAGGAGGCGAAGGACCGCTTGATGAAACAACTCGGGCTCACCGACATCCAGGCGAAGGCCATCCTGGATATGCGGTTGCAGCGCCTCACCGGCCTTGAACGCGACAAGATCCGTGATGAGCATGCGGAGTTGATGAAGTTGATCGAGTACCTCATGTCGGTGCTCGCCGATGAAGGGCTCCGCATGAAGATCATCAAGGACGAGACCTTGGAGATCAAAGAGAAGTACGGCGACAAGCGGCGCACGGAGATCGTGCAGGCCAGCGGTGACATGCGTATGGAAGACCTCATCGCGGACGACGCGGTTGTCGTGACCATCAGTCACCTGGGGTACATCAAGCGCACCTCACTTTCGGAGTTCCGAACGCAAACCAGAGGGGGGATCGGCAGCCGCGGAAGCACCACTCGTGACGAGGACTTCCTGGAACACCTGTTCGTGGCCACCAACCACAATTACCTGCTCATCTTCACACAGAAGGGCCGGTGCTATTGGATGCGTGTGTACGACATCCCGGAGGGCAATCGCCAGAGCAAAGGCCGGGCGATCATCAACTTGGTGCAACTGGAAGGTGAGGACAAAGTGGTCGCCTACCTGAACGTGAAGGACCTCAAGAGCGAGGAATACCTGAACAACCACTTCGTGGTCCTCTGCACGAAGAAGGGTATTATTAAGAAGACGACACTTGAGGCGTACAGCAGGCCGCGCACCAATGGGATCATCGCCGTGGGCATCCGCGATGGCGATGAACTCCTGGAGGCAAGACTGACCAACGGCAACTGCCACATCATCCTGGCGAGCCGAGATGGGAAGGCCATCCACTTCGAGGAAAACCGCGTGCGCCCCATGGGCCGCGGTGCCAGTGGCGTGCGAGGCATGAACCTCGATGGCGCCAAGAACGAGGTGGTTGGTATGATCACCATCGATCAAAGCGAAACCGCCACGCGCCAGGTGTTGGTGGTGAGCGACAAGGGCTACGGCAAACGCAGCCCTGTGGACGATTACCGGATCATCAATCGCGGCGGCAAGGGTGTAAAGACCTTGCAGGTCACCGACAAGACCGGCAAGCTGATCGCGATCAAGGACGTGAAGGAGGACGATCACCTGATGATCATCAACCGCAGCGGCATCACCATTCGCATGAACCTGAGCGAAATGCGCGTATTGGGACGTGCCACACAGGGGGTGCGGCTGATCGAGCTGCGCAAGAACGACCAGATCGCCGCCGTTGCCAAGGTGGATAGCGACCTGCACGAAGACGAAGAAGCATCTGAGGAAGGCGGCCCCGCGCCAGAGACGGATGGCACCGAAGTTGATACCGCCGGTGACGAGGAATAACCTCCAACCAAGAAAGCAAGCAACGATGAAGCTCTATTTGACCCTGGCGTTTACAGCCAGTGCTTTGGGACTTACCGCCCAGAACGCCAATGTGGTGAACGCCTACAATTACATGCAGGATGGCCAGTTGGCCAAGGCCATTGAATACATTGAGCCGGCCACACTGGACGCAAAAACCGGGGTTTCGGAAAAGACCTGGCGCTATCGTGCGGATATCTACCGTTTGATCGCGTTGGGTGAGGATGCCGCATTGAAAGCCCAGTTCCCGGAAGCGATCGATCGGGCCATCGACAGCTTCTTGAAAGCGAACGAGCTCGACACCAAGGGAACCTACAAGAAAGAGAACGACCTGGCTCTTCGTGCGCTCCAGGGGCAGTCCTTGAACGTGGGTAATGATGCCTTCGCAGCCAAGGAGTACGACCGCGCGATCGCCCGGTATGCTCAGTCCGAACGTATCGCGCAGGCCTTTGGCCAGGTGGATACCAACGCTGTGTTCAATTCGGCCCTGGCCTACGAATCGAAAGGCGACGACGTGAACGCGACACGTCGCTATCGGGAGGCGTTGGCTGCCGGGTACTCCAAACCGGAAGTATACCGGTACATCAGCAGCTTGCAACGCAAGTCCGAGGATCTGGATGGCGCGATCGCCACGGTGCGGGAGGGCCGGATCAAGTTCCCCACCGATAAGGACCTGATCCTCGATGAGATGACGTACTTGCTGGCCGCGAACCGCTCGGAAGAGGCTGAGGCCAGTGTAAAGCTGGCGCTTGAGCAAGATCCCGGGAACGCCGTCCTCTGGTCTGTGCTGGGTGGTTTGTATGACAAGAAGGCGGCCGATGCAATGGACGCCGCGAACATGATGCAGTGGTACGCGAAGGCTGAGGAGGCCTACAAGAAGAGCATCGAGGTGGACCCGAAGTTCTTCGACGCGTACTTCAACATCGGCGTGCTTTACAACAACCGCGCTGCGTCGGAATATGAGAAGTGCAACGCGATCAAGAACGATACGGATTACATGAAGTGCAAAGCGGTCGCCGACGAGACGTACCTGAAAGCCATCCCGTACTTCGAACAGGCCCATGTCTTGAACCCGGAGGATGTACAGACGATGCAGCAGCTTATGAAGCTGTACGCGAAAACCAACGATCAGGAGAAGTACCAGCTGATGAAAAGCAAGCTGGGGCAGTGACCTAGCGTTGGAGTGTTAGGGGCAAGGCCGGGCGCAAGTCCGGCCTTGTTTCTTTACCACGGAAGCCAGGCCCAGGGAAGGGCTGATCCCAGGGATTCGAGCGTTCCCGCCTTGTTTCAGCCATATAGTAATTAACATAATATAAATTATGCGCCATGAATACTCCATTGTAGCACAGCCTCTACAGGTCGCACCCCGATCCCGAGCGGATGCTCAAAAGCCAACTCGCCCGCGACCATCGCCAGCCCCGTGAACGGATCGTTGGCTATCAGCCAGGGTCCATCCAGATCCAGGAGGTCCGCCGTTGCGGCCAACTGTGCCATCGCCGCACAGCCCAACGAGCT
>Ga0105046_10002356_pt1 | contig 29812 bp, 24 predicted proteins | sample MAT03_FD_78385 | JGI IMG/M metagenome (GOLD analysis project Ga0105046, IMG submission 78385) | Freshwater microbial communities from Lake Fryxell liftoff mats and glacier meltwater in Antarctica - MAT-03 (megahit assembly) | ecosystem: Environmental > Aquatic > Freshwater > Ice > Liftoff... | reverse complement strand
TGTGCCGGGTTCACACCACCGCATGCGTTGCTCACGAAAAGACGATGGATCCCGAGGTATTTCATTACCCGCACTGGAAGGATCACTTCGTCCATGGTCCACCCTTCGTAGAAATGGAAGCGGCCTTGCATGGCCACAACAGGTTTTCCGCCGAGTGTGCCGAAGAGCAATTTGCCGGGATGTCCCTGTACGGTGCTTACCGGGAATTCGGGGATGTCCTTGTAAGCGATGCTGAACTTCACATCGATCTCCTTGCCCAACCCGCTAAGACCGGTGCCGAGGATGATCCCCGTTTCCGGAACGAAGCCGTTGGTGGCCTTTTTCAAATGGTCAGCGATGCGGTTGATGCGTTGCAACATGGCGATGGATCAGTTCAGCGAAACGTTCTGGTTCGTTCAAGATAACGGCCCGCATGCGGATCACCTTCAAGGGAATACCCTCCAAAGGGCTTCCCGTGACGACGGAACCGAGCCTTGCGGCGTCCTTTTCCGTGGTGACCAGCATTTTCGGGCCGGGTGCGAATTTACCAAAAAGCCCGGCCAGCCGTTCCAGGTCGCCCGGGGAGAAGGAATGGTGGTCCTTGAAGGTGACATGTTCCACCTTGTTTGCCCAAGAACGCACATGTTCCACAAGCGGTGCCGGGTCCGCGATGCCGGTGAACAGGAGCACGTTGATGCCCTTTTCAGTGCTGTTCCGTTCGGGCATTACGGGTTCGTATTCTATCCCGCTGAAGAACAGCTCCTGATCCTTTTTCAAGTCCAACTTGTTGCGCCAACGTTCACGATCCTGGGCAGAAGGTGCTGAAGGGCATTTCGTAACAACAACGATCTGCGCTGCATTTGCACGTACGGGTACATCGCGCAGTCGGCCTGCCGGAAGAAGCGCATCCTCCGAATAGGGTCGATGGAAGGTGGTTAGCAAGATGTTCAGTCCGGCATCGAGTTTCCGGTGTTGGAGGGCATCATCCAGCAATACAGCGTGTAGGCCCGGAACCAGTTGCACCATGGAATTAATGGCTCCAACTCGATCCGCACCGACGAAAACGCGCACATCGGGGAAGTTGTTTTTCACCTGTAGCGGTTCATCGCCTGCACGTGCGGCGTTATCACTTATGGTCACTTCATGCAGTTCTGTTCCTTCACGACCATATCCGCGGCTCAAGGTCGCCAAGGGTGATACGTCCTTCAGGATGCGAAGCACCAATTCCAGCAGGGGTGTTTTTCCCGTGCCACCGAGAGCCAAATTTCCGATCGCGATCGTCGGCACGCTGGGCCGAACTGAAGGCAGCACCCCATTGTCGTATAGCGCATGGCGCCCCCGCAGGACCAAGCCATACATCCAGGAAATGGGTAGAAGAAGGGTCCGGATCACCGCCATGGATCGTCAAAGATGGCAAACGCGATCGTGGCCAACTGTGCAACGAGCAGGTCTATCGCGTCTTCAGCCAAGATAGAAAGCGGAAATGGACGGGAATGGTCCGCAGTACAACGGACGGAAATTGGATCCGTATTTATTCACGTTCATTCCCGTCCATTTCCGGTTCCTTCTTTCGGAGTATGACGAGTTTCCCCTGACGACGGCACGCTTCACCGGATCACGGTAACATGCCCGCGTCGGCTCACCTCTGTGGTCGGTTCACAAGGGTCCCGGTGTTTCATGGTGTACGGGTACACACCTATAGGCAAAGCTCCCCCGTTGAATGTGCCGTCCCATTGCTCCGTGGGATCTGTCGTGGTCCACACGTTGTGGCCCCAACGATCGTAGATCTCCACTTGGTAACCGGCTTCCGGAATATCCACATGTACCGGCCACAGATCATTGATCAAGTCCCCATCGGGGCTGAAGGCATTGGACAGGAAAAGCGTGGGTTCGGTGCGCACATCAACGGTGATCTCCAAGGTGTCGTCGCACATGTTGGGCTGCGTGGCGTAGAGGGTGAACACACGTTCCGTATAACGTTCGGCATCCCAACGGATATAGCCACTGCACTGATTGAAGTACAGACTGTCACCAATGAAGAGTGCACATGAATCCGTATTGCTGTTCAGAATGAATTCCACCTCGGTGGAGCACGGGATCTGGTTCGCCGTGAAGATCGCCGGTGTCTGGGCTTCAATGTAGATACTGTCCTGAACTGGAAGACTGCCGCAGCCGAAAAAGTCGAAACCCTGCAGCGAAACGGGTTGATATCCAGAGTCCGTAAAGACCGCACGTTGGTTGAAGTTGAAGCCCACGCCGGTCGTCTGCCACCGCCAGACCACGGTATCGGCATTGGTGCTTAGGGTGGTCAACGGCACCAAGGTCATTTCACACGCTGTATCCGGAATGGACATTTCCACCACGGGGCTGGGCAATTCCACTACCTCAACATCCACCATGGAAACACAACCGTTCGCATCCACGCTGTTCACGGATACATTTCCCTCAAAGCCATTGGGCAAGGAAATGGAAGAAGTGGAATCCAGAGTGGACCACGCATAGAACAGGGGTTGATAGCCGATCACGGGTACCGCTTGCAACTGGGGAGGGTTGGAGGGGCAATACTGCGGATTCCCTATGATGAGCAGGCCAGGGGCCAGGATCACCGTGTCCAGCTGCGCGAAACAAGGGGCTAAAGGGTCGGTGCCCACCACGAAAACCGAAAAGAACCCTTCGCCCACGTTCGGAAAAACGGGATCGGAGGTGGGTGCGTTCCCGTTGAATGAATATTCGAAAGGCCCACCGGAGCCGGGGACCACGGTAACCGTTCCATCCGTTGCACCTGCACAACTTATAGGGCTTATGTTGAAGCTTACATCGCAATCCTGACCGGCAACGAACATGGGCAGGACGATGGAAAGTACCGAAAATAGTTTCCACATGGAGTGACAAAAGTGGTGGATCCTGCTGGAATATGGGCTATTTTGTTGCAAGGCGGATCGACCAGATGTGGATCTTGTCAATGTAAAAAGAGCACGGACGTGTGGAGAGTGCGTTACGACAAGAGACGATCCCGAACCGGGGTTGGTTGCCCTGTTCCGAGACCACGAACGTGCCAGATCCAAAGTCCATTCGGCAACGTCCTAAGTTTGATGCCCGTCCCAAGGCCAGACCATAGTGGCCAGAGCAACCGCACAACGCAAACCACACATGCAACTTAGCACTATCACCGATGCCTTGGAGAGCTGGGCTCCGCGTACATTACAAGAGCCTTACGACAATTGCGGCTTGCAAGTGGGCGACCCTTCAGCCCAAATAACCAGTGCTCTGGTCTGCTTGGATTGCACGCCATCAGTTGTGGATGAGGCGGTTGCTCAGGGGTGTCAGTTGATCATCAGCCACCATCCTGTGATCTTCAAAGGGCTCAAGAGCCTGGCGGGCAATGGGTATGTTGAACGAACCATACGTGCGGCACTCAAACATGACGTTGCGCTTTACGCGATCCATACGAACCTGGACAATGTGATCAGCGGGGTCAACGGGGAAATAGCTGAACGGCTGGGGTTGAGGTCATTGCGTGTATTGGACCCAAAGCCGGACCAGTTGCGCAAACTAGCGGTCTTCGTTCCGGTGGCACACGCCGATAAACTTCGGAATGCACTCTTTGCCGCAGGAGCGGGCAATGTGGGGAAGTATGATGAATGCAGTTTCAATGTGGAAGGAACTGGGACATTCCGGGCGGGATCCGGCACCGCACCTTTTGTTGGCAAGGAAGGCGAGCAACATGTCGAGCCGGAAACACGGGTGGAGGTGCTGTGCCCGGCCATGCATGAAAGAGCGGTATTGGCGGCCATGCGAGCGGCGCATCCCTACGAAGAAGTGGCCTATGACCTTGTACCGCTCCTGAATACCGGACCGAACATAGGAAGCGGAATAGTTGGTGAATGGGACCAAGGACTTGCCGAAACTGAGTTCTTGGCGTTGTTGAAGAAGACTTTCAAATTGACAACAATTCGCCACACGAAATTTTTGGGCAAACCGATACGGCGTGTGGCCTTGTGCGGCGGTTCGGGCGCGTTCCTGTTGGGGAAGGCGAAGGGCGAAGGGGTTGATGCATACATCACCGGGGACGTGAAATACCACGAATTCTTCGACGCGGATGGCGACCTTCTGCTGGCTGATATCGGGCATTACGGCAGTGAGCAATTCACCATGCACCTGATCCAGCGCAGATTAGGGGAACTTTTCCCTACCTTTGCCGTCCGTTTGACGGAAAACGTCACGGATCCCATATACCATTATTGACCCATGGCGAAGACCGAGGTGAAAGCTCCGGAGAAGGAAGTGAAGACCACTTCCGCGAACGGCAAATCCAGCAAAGCAGGTGCAAAGGCGGAAGTCAGTGTAGCCGAAAAATTGGTTGAATTGTACCGTTTGCAGCACATCGATACGCAAAAGGACAAGATCCGCACCCAACGTGGCGAACTGCCTTTGGAAGTGGAAGACCTGGAAGATGAGGTGACCGGGTTGGAGACGCGCATGACCAAATTGCAGGGCGAGTTGGAGGAGATGGAAGGTCAGGTGAGCGAGAAGCAGAACCTGATCAAGGATGCCAAGGCGCAGATCAAGAAGTATGAAGGGCAACAAGCCAAAGTGCGCAACAATCGCGAATACGATTCCTTGACCAAGGAAGTGGAATTCCAGAACTTGGAGATCCAGCTCGCTGAGAAGCGCATCAAGGAGGCCAAAGCCCAGATCGACGGCAAGAAGGAAGTTGTTGCCGAGAGCAAGGCCAAGTACGATGATCGCAAGAAAGACCTTGAGCAGAAGCGCAAGGAGCTGGATTCCATCATTGCCGAGACGGAGAAAGAAGAGAAGGACTTGACCAAGAAGAGCGAGACCGCTTCCAAGCTGATCGAAACGCGCTTGTTGGATGCCTACAACCGCGTGCGCGGTGGTGCCCGCAATGGGTTGGCCGTTGTTGCCGTTGAACGCGGTAGCTGCGGAGGTTGCTTCAACGCGATCCCCCCACAACGTCAATTGGACATCTCCAGCCACAAGAAAGTGATCGTTTGCGAACACTGCGGCCGTATCCTGGTCGATGACTACGTGGTGGAGCGTGTGTCCGGCGAGAAGTGATCCGTACAACAAAGTTGAATTGAAAAGCCCCGGTTGATCCGGGGCTTTTTCGTGGAAGATGATCCACGCACTATGGCCTGAAGGCAACAGTGACCAATGACCTCACCGTGGACCGATCCTCGCTCGTGACGGAGGCAAAATTGGGATCATACTGGAAGTACTCGTACCCGTTCTTGATCACGTTCACCCCAAGGTCAAGGCTCAGGTGTTCGCTGCGATAACCGATCCCGCCCGCGTAGGTCTGCATGGCATCGGCGTGCCGAAGCTCTTCCTTGACATAAGCGTTGGGTACCATGCCCCAGCCTCCACGCAAATACCATTTGCCAGCGCGCCACTCGGTGCCCACGCGCAGACTGTGGACGGCCCTGAAAGCAGCTTTTATCACGCGGTTCTCAGCAGCGAAATCGTATGGGTCCACCAATTTGTTGCTTGCCCGGAAACGCGCGTTGCTGTAATCGGCATATTCATAATCCACACTGAACATGCCATGGGTTCCAGCAATGTAGGCAGCGCTGAATACGGCACGCCATGGTGAGTGAATGCGGTAGTTGAACACACCATCGATCGAACTCTCATCGAAACTCCTGTTCACGGAATCGGGTGCTATATTGAAATTGGTTCGGAGTTCAGTATTGTACACATCATTCAGTTGGGTGAACATGGGACTGTGGAAGGCGATACCCGCACGGAACCGCTCACTGATCCTGCCGACTGCACCGAGCTTCACCTCCAAGCCGTTACCGGTGGTCAGTAGGTTTTCCTTGTAGGTCAGGTCCTTCAAATTGACCCCTTCGTCCATGGTGGTTTCGGTGTGCGCGGTGGTACTGTTGTACCGGAACCCGACAATGCCCATGGATGCCCCGATGTACAGCCTGTCCATGTAATTGCCGCTGAAGAAGAACGATGTGTTGTTGGAACTGCCACGAGTTTCGATCGTATGGACTTGGGATACCAGCGCGCCTGCCGGTAATGCCGCGACGTAGTTCGTGTTCAATGTATCTCCCGGGTCCAATGGGTCAATGCCCCAAGCTTGATAGGCCAATCCCGACGAGTACGGAACAGCATCGAGCAGCTCGGTCGTGTAATATCCATTGGCACCCAGAGCAAATCCATCGAGGACCGAGGTGGGCACGTTGGTCGCCTCTGCTTGTCTGCTCCAATGGTGGGTGGACTTCCGGTCATAGACAACGCCGAATGTTGTACTGCGCCAATCACCTCCGCTTCTGGAGGGGCTGTTTAAGACCAGTGCGATGTTGTTGAAGAAGAGCCGCGACTTGGAATCGTTGGTGGAAGTCCCCTCGTACCTGCTATTCACACTGTTCACTTCGAAGGAAGGGGTAATGGAAATTTCGCTGGTCCGGTAGAGTCCCATCCCACCCGGATTGATCCCGATGCTTCCGGCATCGGCACCCAATGCACCGAATGCATTGGCGACACCGATACTACGGGCCGTACCTCCCGGTTGGACGGTGCTGAGCCGCAACGCGTCTTCCTCACTTTGGGCTAGGGTGAAGAACGCGGTGCCCATCAGCAGGCAGGCTGAAAGAGATCTGTGGAAAAAGGTGCGCGGACAGGTCATAACGAGCAGTTTGGACCACCACCTACGCAACAAACGCGCCGTTCATGAGGCAGCCTAACGTCGTGTTGGGGTTGAGAAGGAACCGCCACCACCGCCACCACGAGTACCACCACCACCACCGCCGATCGAGGGGCTGGAACGGCTACCACCGTTATCGAAGGTGCCGCGTTGTTCGAAGGAAGACCTCCGTTCCGTGGTCTTGTTCGGCGTTGTGCGGGTCCCTTGTATATGTTGGTTGTCGTTGATACGTTGATCACGTGCCGGGTCCAAACCAGTACTCCGGTAAGTGCCGTTCGTGGTGCGGCCACCTTCGGTCCGGTAGCCCGAACCGAGACCGATCAAGTTGCGTGTATTCGGTCGGGTGCCCGGTCCAGTGGAAACCCTTGAGCCGGAACCGATCGATGGTCTGTGGTTCACAACGACGTTACGGGGTGCATCGCCATACGTTACCGGCACATAACCGGAACCATAGTTGCCGTAAGGGCCGTAATAACCGGAGCCGCCGTAATAACCGCCATACCCACCATATCCGTACGCACCGCTGTTCCAAGGGTTGTAGTGCCCGTAGCCCGGTCCCCAAGGGTTATTGAAGCCGCCATACGGATTCCCGTACATGCCACCAAAACCACTGCCGTAGCCGAATGAACTTCCAAATCCGTTGCCAAAACCGGATCCGAAACCATACCCCATGCCCATGCCCATGCCCATACCTATGCCCATCCCCATTCCTGAACCCACGGAATTCCAATCAGGTGAAAGTCCTTGGTTGAAGCCGAATCGCCCGTAGTTGTAGTAGTACGGATCGTTATAGGTCATATCGTAGTAATCTTGGTTCGCACCAAGTTGCTCCGATGTCTTGGCATCGTAATAGTCATCCGACGAACTGGCAGGTGCCGGTTCAGGGGTAACCACACTGGCCATCGAGACCGGCTTCGAAGAAGGAGTGAAGTACACCCCATCATTCAGACCGGCGGTTTGCTGGGTAGAGGCGCAAGAACCCATGAGCAACCCGATCGGGATCAGCGCGTAGAGAATTCGGTTCGTGTTCTTCATGGTCTTTCGATGTTGTTGATGCGCACTGCGATACGCATCGGGGTTGTGTACTTTCGCCGCCTCCTTCAGTACAAAAATAATACCGATCGCAGCGGAATGGCAGAAGTGATGACCAAACGGGACCAGGACTACGCACAATGGTACAACGACCTAGTGCTCAAAGCGGACCTTGCGGAGCACAGCGATGTGCGCGGTTGCATGGTGATCAAGCCGCATGGCTATGCCATTTGGGAGAAGATGCAAGCTGCCCTTGATGCCATGTTCAAGGCTACGGGCCACGTGAATGCGTACTTCCCCTTGTTCATTCCCAAGAGCTACCTGGCGAAGGAGGCCAGCCATGTGGAAGGCTTTGCCAAAGAATGTGCGGTGGTTACCCATTACCGCCTCAAGAGCGACCCTGTTCACGGCATTATTGTGGACCCTGACGCGAAGCTTGAAGAAGAGTTGATCGTGCGCCCCACAAGTGAGACCATCATCTGGAACACCTACCGCGGTTGGGTAAAGAGCTATCGTGACCTGCCCTTGTTGATCAACCAATGGGCCAATGTGGTGCGCTGGGAAATGCGCACCCGGTTGTTCTTGAGAACTGCGGAGTTCCTATGGCAAGAAGGCCACACGGCCCACGCTACCAAGGAGGAAGCGGTGGAAGAGACCGAGCGCATGCTGGATGTCTATGCCACATTCGCAGAAGAATGGCTGGCCATGCCGGTGATCAAGGGCATTAAGACCGCCAGTGAACGGTTCGCGGGTGCCGTGGATACCTATTGCATCGAGGCCATGATGCAGGACGGAAAAGCGTTGCAAGCAGGCACATCGCACTTCTTGGGGCAGAACTTCGCCAAGGCCTTCGATGTGGTCTTCACCACCAAGGAGAACAAGCAAGAACACGTGTGGGCCAGCAGTTGGGGCGTTAGTACACGTCTCATGGGCGCGTTGATCATGACGCACAGCGACGACAACGGCTTGGTGATACCGCCGAAACTGGCACCCGTGCAAGTGGTAGTGATCCCCATTGCGAAGAACGAAGAGCAGCTTGCGGCCATCCGGGCATACATCGAACCTACGCTTGCGGCCATGCGGGCGCGAGGCATAACAGTGAAGTTCGATGATGATGACAAGAAGAAACCGGGTTGGAAGTTCGCCGAGTACGAGCTGAAGGGCTTTCCTGTGCGCATCGCCATCGGTCCGCGAGACATGGAGAACGGCACCGTTGAAGTGGCCCGTCGCGATACCTTGGAAAAGCAGGTGATGCAGACCGTGGACCTCGCCGAAAAGGTGGACAACCTGCTCACAGCGATACAATCCAACCTGTACGAAAAAGCCCTTGCCTTGCGCGAACGGTACACCCGCTCCGTGGACGGTTACGATGAATTCAAAGTGGCCATTGAAGAAGGCGGATTCATTTATGCGCATTGGGACGGCACAGCCGAAACCGAGGAGAAAGTGAAGAACGAGACCAAGGCCACCATCCGGTGCATCCCATTGGGTGGCACAGCTTCGCCGGGGAGGTGCATGGTAACAGGAGCTCCGAGTGCCCGCAAGGTGATATTTGCCCGAGCTTATTGATGGAAGAGAAGGAATTGCCACCGGCTCCGCGGGATCAGATCGTACGCGTGCTTCGAGCCAAATCCGGCATGAAGCAGGATGTGCATAAGCGCACGGTCGAACTCTTTGAACTACTGAAGACAACCCTCTCCGCCGTGGCCCAAGACCTTGCCAATGGGGTGAAGGAGCATGACGATAGATTGACCGTGACGTACACGGATAAAGGAGCTATGGCCTGCGAACTGAAAGCGGCTGGCGACCTCATCATCTTCCACATGCACACCAACGTGTTCAAGTTGGACCAGAGCAATAGCCTTTGGAAAAGCAGCTACTTGGAAGAGGATGGGATGCGTGGCTACTTCGGCCTGATCAACGTGTACAATTTCCTCAACGACTCCTTCAAATTCAACCGGGAGCGCGACATCGGCTATCTGGTCGCCCGGATCTTTTTGAACAAGGAAGGCCATTTCTTTGTGCAGGGAAAGAAACAATTGGGGTTCCTTTACAACGACCTGCAAGGCAGCGTGCTCGATGCTGATAAACTGAAGGATGTGATCCAATCCGTGGTGCAGTACGTTTTGGAGTTCGACCTGTTGGCCCCTCCATACGACCAAGTGAGCCAGGTCTCGGTAAGCGAAATGAATGAGCTCAACGCCAACGTGCAAGTGATTACGGGCAAACGCTTGGGTTTCCGATTCCAAACTGATATACGTGGCGAAGAGTAAGATGCCAAGTTCTCCTGATGTTTCGCCGGTGCACATTACAACGGCCGAATGGTAACATGGCACTTGCAGATCCGCGACAACTGCTTACATTTGCAGCCCCGAACCCGAAACCCTTTCTTGTTCGGTTGACATCATGGCCCGTTCGTCTAGGGGTTAGGACGCGTCCCTTTCACGGATGAAACAGGGGTTCGATTCCCCTACGGGCTACATCATTTTCGCCGCATTCCTTGCTATTGCAAGGATTTGCGGCGGTTTTGTTTCCGGTCCGTTGACCAATTCGTGGCCCTTTTTCGATATTTCCTTCTACTTCAACCATTACACTTCGTGACGTTAAAACACGAACAGCGGGAACTACCTCATTGAAGTCCGGTACAATTCCGGGACGCTTTGCAATGTGGCGGAAGTCATGGGAATTTACGTAGGATCATGCGGTGCCTTATTCGCATGTCCGGGTCGGGTCTCATGCCGCCGGTCGTCATTCAAGCTATCGGGGAAATAGGCATCTCCAATGCGCACCCGTGGTGGAATATCGTGGACCTTGACCGGGTAGATCGAATGGCGAAGTCCTTCGTAGTCAACGGCGTTCAGGTCCAATTGTGTTCCGAAGGGTACGGTCTCGTTCACGTTCTTGGCACAGGTGTAGACCAATGTCCGTTGTTGCCGGCTGAAGGGCCTTCCGTCGGTATGCCGCTCAATGAAATACTGCTGGATCTCCGGGGCGATGGATTCGAAAAAGTACCGGAAATAGCCCAGTACCGGGAAATTCCGAAGGATCGTATGGCGTGTTTGGGTCACATTATAGAACCCGATCAAGACCAAAGGGCCCAAGACCAGAAACGCCCAAAGGACGGGGGGTGGAACCAGCCGATCACCCCAACGAGGACGATCAACGTCAAACTGATCGCATGGAATGCTTGTCTCATGGTTTTGGTTGGGGTATAGCTGCAAAGGTCAGTTCTCTGAAGTTGTACCGAAGTAGGTAAGGCTTCTTAACACATCAGGTGGGGAACCCTCCCCATTCCGCGTTCAATGATCTTTCAAGAAACCGTTCCTCAACGACCTGTCGTGCGCCTGTAGAGGCCATGAATTACTCTTGTTGTAGGTGTTTTGTCGCTGCTTTCCGCATGTTCATCGTCGGCCATGTTCCAGTTGGCTTATCCGTTTACCTTTGGCCAGCATATTTCGGGGATGCGCGTTCCGGGCATGATAAGCAGGACGTGGTCATTCCATGGAATTGAACGAATCTTGACGGGCAGCGAATGGGACGACGGAACACGGTGATCTTGGGATTTGGACTGGTGTTATTATTGGGTGGTTGTGTTGGTCGGCGAACCATCAACTACCTGAACGATCCCTCCTTGAGCAACGGGTCCAGCAAACTATTCGAGAACCGCAAGTTCGAGTATCGCATACAAGTGAACGATGTGATGTCCGTTCGGGTAATGGGCCTGGATGATGCCACCTCACGCTTCTTCAACGTGGAGCAACAGAACGGATCCATCAACACGAGCGATGCGGCCCTTTACGTGAACGGATATTCGGTTGATAAGAACGGACAGGTCCAATTGCCCACGGTGGGCAAGATCAAGTTGCAGGGTCTCACGGTGGGCGAGGCACAAGAACTTGTTCAGCGCAAGATCAACGAATACTTCAACAACGCCACGGTGATCCTGAAGATGGTGAACTGGCGGATCAGTATTTTGGGCAATGTGAGCAATCCGGGAGCCTATTTGGTCTACAACAACCAGATCACCATCCTCGATGCCCTCGCCATGGCCGGTGGCCCCAACGAGTTTGCTGATAAGACGCACATTACCTTGATGCGCCAAAGCGAGCGGGGCGTCCAGGCTCTTTACGTGGACATGTCAACCACGGCCGTTCTCAGTTCAGAATATTATTACCTTTTGCCGAACGATATCGTCTTCGTGCCCACGCTAAGGGCCCGTCCCGCCCGTTTGAACCTGGAGATGCTCATGATCCTCTTATCGGCCACCAGTACGGGCGTACTGTTGTTCACCGCCATTCAGAACGCGAACAGATAATGGCTGCACCGAGCAATGATACCGTGGACCTGCGTTCGGTCTTCCAAAAGATCGGGAGCCGTTGGTGGTGGTTCCTGATCACGGTACCAATAGCAGTTGCTCTGGGTGCGGCATTCATCAAGACCACCGCGAAGCAGTACGTGGTGCAGGCCACCATGCTGCTCAGTGAGAACAAGCGTTCGGGCTACGGCGATGACCAGGAATTCATCAAAGGCACCTCCTACTTGAGCAACAGTGCCGACTTGGAAGATAAACTGGCGGTTCTTACCTCCAAAACGAATTTGACAAGGACCTTGGAGCGGTTGAACTTCGGGATCGGGTATTTCGAGACGAAGAACTTCCTTACCAAGGAGAAGTACGACTACCCTCCTTTCTTCATCACGCTGGACAGTATTGCAGTGCAAGTGATCGACGTGCCGATCCATGTGTACATCGACAGGCCCAGTAACACCTACAGGGTAAAGGCGAAGGGGAAGAACGTGCGTTTGTACAATGTGATGAAACAGGAAGTGCTGCCTGATTACATTGACAAGTGGTCCGTGGACCAGACCATGAACATGGATCAGCCCTTCGTGGGCGACCACTTGAGCTTCCGCATCGAATTCCCGGCGGATCGGGTCTATGACAACAACACGGAATATTTCTTCAAACTATACAGCCTGGCCGATCTTGTGGACACGTACCGGCAGCAGACCGATGCCTCGCAATTGAGCCGCGAGAGCAACATTGTGAATTTGGGCATCAAGGTGGAAGTGGTGAACAAAGGCAAGATGTATCTCAACAAGCTGATGGAGACCTACATCGAGAGCGAGTTGGACAAGCAGCAACAGAAGGGGAAGAACACGATCGCCTTTATCGACTCGCAGATCGGTACCGTTTCGGACACGTTGCAGAAAGTGGAAAGCAGCATGCAGAACTTCCGCGGGGCCAGTGGCGGCATGATGAGTGCCACCACCTCCTCCGAAGCCCTGTTCAACGAACGGAGTCGCCTTGAAGATGAACGCTCCCTTGTCATGCGACGCCGGAACTATTGCGCTTCCGTATTGGAGAAAGTGCGTTCTTCCAGCGATCTTCGGAACGTCCCCGCACCTTCATCTTCCGGGATCGATGATCCGGTGTTGAACAATTTGGTGATCGAGATCACGCGCCTGTCTGCCGATCTGGCTGCGCAGAACGTGAGCACTGGTGCCCGTAGCAACCCCACGGTGATCGCCATGGAGCGCAAAGTGAAGAACCTCACGGCCTCATTGGCACAAACAGCGGAAGGCCTTGTCCAGCAAGCGGAGATGAGCTTGGCTGAAGTGAATCGACGCTTGGGCAGCATCAATTACCAATCCGCCCAATTGCCTGCGGATGAGCGGCGGTTGGTCAACATCGAGCGTAAGTTCAAGTTGAGCGACAACCTGTACAACTATCTGATGGAGAAGCGGGCCGAGGCCGGTATCGCCATTGCGAGCGACCAGGTCGACAAGACCGTGGTGGACACTGCCAGCACGCTTGGCCGCAAGCCGGTTTCACCGAACAAGATCCTCGTGTTGGGCGGTGCCCTTGCCATGGGCCTGTTCCTTCCGATCGGCTTCATCTTGATCCGTGACCTGTTGCGCGATCGCATCAATGACCTGGAAGAGCTGAAACGGGTAAGTAAACTGCCGATCCTCGCGGTAATTCCTGCCAGCAAGCGCAAACGCGTTATGCCCGATGAGCCGAAATCCATGCTGGCCGAAGCCTTCCGTACGGCGCGGGTGAACCTGCAATACCTCAACGCGAACACGGACAGGCAGGTGATCGGATTCACCTCTTCAAGCAGCGGTGAGGGCAAGACCTTCTGTGCAGTGAACCTGGCCACCGTGATGGCCGAGTCCGGAAAGCGCACCATCCTAGTGGATGCGGACATGCGCCGACCCAATGTGATGAAGACGTTGGGAATGGAAGATGGGCCCGGTCTCTCCACTTGGTTGATCGGTGAAGCAGGCATGGACCAATTGATCAAGAGAACGGACATAGCCGGACTTGACGTGATCGGTGCAGGCCCTATACCTCCGAATCCCTTGGAACTTGCCGAGAGCCCACGGATGGCCGAATTGATCTCAGGTCTACGGGGCCGTTACGACCAGATCCTGGTGGATGCCTCTCCCTTGGGACTGGTCAGCGAGTATGTCCTGTTGATGCGCTTGGTGGACATCACCCTTTACGTGGTGCGGGAGAACAAGACCGATCGGACCGCCCTGCGCATGATCAACGAAATGGTGGAGGAGGGCAAGGTGAAGAACGTGGACCTGTTGCTGAACGATGTGCGTACCAAGAGCGGCGATGGCTACGGTTACTACAACAAGTAATTCCCACCGGTGATCCAGCGCACCACGGGTCCGAGAAGTGCCCATGGACTTCCGTTAATGCCGTTGACCAATGCAACAGACGCATCCCAGGTGCTGGCGGAGGTGCTGCATGGCCCTTTTCGGCTGATCGTCAGGGTAGGGTGCATCCCCCAAAGAACGAGCGAACTCGATGGACTACTTCGACGTACAAAGTTCCTTCGTCCCTCCATGCCCCCAGGTTTTAATGGAGCTGGATCGCATCCATCCGTTGAATGGTGCAACGGCCGTGAGGAGCCATCGAAATTGAGCGTGCAAGGATGATCGGTTCCGAAGGGTTACAGAAATATTTGAAGAGCTTCTCCTGGCTCTTCGCCGATCGTATCCTTCGCTTGGCGTTGATCCTGATCACCGGCATTTTCGTAACGCGCTATCTGGGAGCGGAGCTGTTCGGCAAGCTGAACTATGCCATGGCGGTGGTGAGCATCGGTGCGGTGCTCACCTCAATGGGATTGAACGAGATCATCTCCCGTGATCTGGTCCAACACCCCGAACGGCGGAACGAATTGCTGGGCAGTGGCTTCGCACTAAAGTTGTTCGGCGGGTTTCTATTGAATGTGGCCGTGCTCATTTTCGCGTGGGTACAGCAACTGGACATTCTAACGGTGATGCTGATCGCCATTACAGCTTCTGGCGAATTACTGAAGTGGAGCTCGGTGATGGAGTATTACTTCCTGTCACAAGTGCAGGGCAAGGTCTCCGCCCAAGTGAACATTGCGGCCACTGTGGCCAGTTCCGCGTACAAGTTGGTGCTTGTCTGGATGGGTGCACCCCTGCTCTGGTTCGCTTGGGCCTATGCCTTGGAATACCTCGCCTTCACGGTCACGGTCTATGTGATCTACAACCAGCACGGCCTGCAGGTAAGGGATTGGAAGCCCACCAAGCGCATGATGATCTACATGCTGCAACAGTCTTGGCCCATGCTCGTTTACGGCTTCGCATTACAGGCCCAGTTGAAGATCGACCAGATCATGATCTTCGACATCCTGCGTGGCACCATCGGTGAGGATGCCGCCAACGCGGAGGTGGGCCAATATGCCGTGGCGGTCAAGATGATCGAGGCCACGGCTTTTCTACCTGTGATCATCCAAATGGCATTGGCCCCGGCGATCGCTCGGGCGCGGGTGCAGAACAGGGCTTTATTTGAGGACCGGTTGACGAACCAATATCGGCTCATGTTCCTGCTGTATCTCACCACCTCCTTGCCCTTGTACTTCTTGGCCGAACCATTGATCACGTGGTTGTACGGCGAAGAATTCCGACTGGCCGGGCATTTGCTCGCGATCTTCTCTGCGCGTTTGGTCTTCTCCTACATGGGTGTGGCGAAAGGAAGTTTCATCACCAACGAGAGCCTCTTCAAGTTCTCCCTGATCACCGCCATCTTGGGTGCCGGTATCAACATCGGATTGAATGCACTGTTGATCCCCACCATGCGGTCCAATGGTGCGGTCTGGGCCACCTTGGTGTCCTTCCTTGTTAGCGTGTACCTAGTGGACCTTTTTCACCCCAAGACGCGTATCAACTTCAAGATGATGACCATGGGCATGCTCACGTTCTGGCGCATCAGAGGTGTCAAGTGAGCGTGATAAATTTGTTCTTGCATGACCACCTTCACACCCTCCTCACCGCTCCGGACACCTGTACTGCTAACGGCATTCAGCCGGTACGATACGGCGCGTGAAGTGATGGAAGCCATTCGCGAGGCACGACCACCGCGGCTCTACTTCGCTTGCGATGGTCCCCGTAATGCAGAGGAAAAGGTTCGCACGGACAAGGTGCGTTCATTGGTTGAATTGGTTGATTGGCCGTGCGAGCTGAAGACGCTCTTCCGCGAGGAGAATGCGGGGCTCAAGAAGGCCATGATCGGCAACATGGACTGGTTCTTCGGGCACGAGCCGGAAGGTATTGTGCTGGAAGATGACACCCAGCCTGTTCAAAGCTTCTTCTGGTTCGCCGAGGAGATGCTTGCGAAATTCCGGGATACCAAGGAGATCTGGTGGATCCTGGGGAACAACCTCATGGCCGATCCCGCGCCGAAACCCACAGCATCGTACTACTTCTCCCAACACGGCTACGGTGCGCCTTGGGGTTGGGCCGGTTGGCGCCGCAGTTGGGCCTTGTATGATGGTGATATGGTCCAGTGGCCCAACGTGCGCAACACGCCCGAGTGGGATTCCTTCTTCCTGAGCAAGGGCGAAAGGACCGAGGCCTATGGCACTTTCGAGGCCACGTGGGACGGCACCATCAAGACCTGGGATTTCCAGCACGATTTCTCCCGCATGGTCCATCGCGGCATCACGGTGATCCCGGAGTACAACCTGGTACGCAACATCGGTTTCAGTGGCACGGGCACCAATACCTTGGAAGGTGGCGACGTGCGCGATGTGGACAATGCGTGCGAAATGCCCTTCCCACTGGTACACCCCAGAACGATCGTCGTGGACACGGTGCGCGACCTGCTCTACTTCAACAAATTCATTCGCCCGCCTTTCTCGCGCAGGCTGAAGAACGCCGTGCTGGGCATGCTGCCGAGCTCTGTGGAGAAAGCGATACGGGGTTAGGGGGTTGAAAGAGTTAAAGAGGTTGAAGAAGTTGAGGCACTTCGAAAGCGCTCAGCGTAAAGGTTGAGAGCTTGCCTGCCGAACTTGGCTGCCGCAGGCATGTGGCATGGTTGGGCATCATTCGACGAATTCAACTTTACCGCCAGCTTCATAGCTCGCACCGAGTTTCAAAGATCAAGTAGTTGCCGATCCCTGATCGCTATTGAATTTGCTCCTAGGGACCCATTGGGTGTGAAGATCGTGGGGAATAGCCGATCGGGAGTTCTGATGGTTCCACGATATGGACCATCCCATCCCTTCGATAGAAGACCGGGGGATACCACACTCGATCCTACATCCCATCTTTGCGCCGTACCCAAGATCCGTCCGTCGTGGTCATCAGTAAGCGCAACCTGATCAACAATTTGTTCCTGCTCTCGTTCCCGTTCTATGGGGTCGGGGTGTGGCGCGCCTACAGGACCACGTTCGCGCTGGGGCTTATGATCTCCATCCTGCCCTTTCTGCTGATCTTGTTGATCCATGCCGTGGACCTGCTTTACAATCGCAGAGCTCAGAGTATGGTCACCCGCAAGTACTGGGTGGGCTTGTTCTTCTTGCTATCGCTCGCGGGCAGCTATTGGAATGCATTCTTGGACAATTTTCCAGGCATGATCCTGGTGAATGCGATCGGTTATTCGATCCTGTACTTGGTGCCTTTCCACGCCGCGATCGTAGTGCAGATCAGGAACCGCGACAATGACGATTTCGACTTCGGCCTCATGCTGCTCAAGAGCATGCTGCTCTTGGTATTCGTCAACTTTTTCGGAGCGGCGGCTGGTTACCAGAACGTGGTACACAAGTTCGAGGGGCGCTTGAACCTGCCGTTCCTCATGGGGATCTACGATGCGGCACACTTGCTGTCGATCATCAACCTGATGTTGCTCTTCTACTTGAAGGACTTCGTAAATAAACCAAAGACCTTCTTCTTCACACTTGTGCTGTACCTCGCCAACGTGGCGATCATGATCAACGTGAACAGTCGGTTGTCCTTTCTCATGTTCTTGATGATCACTGGGCTCTTCGTGTTCCGGATCATGAAAACGGCCAAGTTCGTGTTCCCTATTTCTCTGTTCACCATGCCGTTGTTGGTGAATTTCGCATTGCTGATCTACACGATCATGACCTTGCCGCCACTCTCAGCGCTGGTAACGCGGTTGGACAAGGAGGACGTGACCTCGTTCAACAACCGGACACCCGTTTGGGAGAACGGCTTGGATTGGTTCTTGGAGGACCGGCGTGGGTTGCTGTTCGGCATGGGCTACCAAGGGCAGGCGAAATTGCCCGGCTGGGAGCGGGTCGGGAAGATCTTCATGGTGCGGAATTCTTACGACGTACACTTCCACAGCACCTTCCTGCAAACCCTTACCAATCAAGGCATCGTTGGTTATCTGCTCTTGGTCTGGTGCTATTGGTTGGTCTACTCCTACTACCAAAAGAAGTACAAGAGCGACTTCTTGGAGGCCCCAATATTCGCGGGTGCCGTGTACCTGGTCTTCATTTGGCAGATCGATATCGTGTGCTACGGCATCGACTTCGGCAACCAGTTGATCATGTGCTTGCTTTCCATGGCGGTGATGGATCCACGCTTCATCACACGCAAGCAGAAGATGTTGGATGGAAGCATTGCGCTGGAGTGATCCTGCTTTGGCGACACTTTCCGGAACTCAACTGACAAGCCTCCACTTGGTCTGTCGCGCTCAGGCGACGATCCTTTGTCCTCGAAGCCAGGAGTTCTTTATCCTGTTCAGGGCCATTCGCTGAGGATCTCACAGCTCATGCAACCTTAGAATTCGGCTGAGATAAGTGTTGGCGATTCGACGTAAGTTTACGATCATCAAAAAGGCCACAGGGTCCCGAAGATGGAGACCCGGCGGAGGTTTGAACAGTAGATGAACCATGATCCAAGCCACCACTGACAAACCTCCGCGCACGGCGAAAGCCCCGGCGGAGGTTTATTGAACGTGAATTATTTCCGTTCATTCACATTCTCCCGCAGCTCCATGCGGGACACGGTTCCTGTTCCCCACAACCCCAAAATCAAAGCGGCCAACATGAACCATGCTGGCCGTTCTGCATTCATCGGCAGACTTGGCCGAAGTTGGTATTGGAATTCCTTCACTGCACCACCAACCGAAAGTGTTCTACGCCACCCTTGCCACGGAGCTGGACCACATAATGGCCTTGGACCAAGTTGGGGCGTGTAGGCACTTCGCGGGTCCCGGCCATCATGCGACTGCGGTAGAGGGTACGGCCACCGGCATCGAACACTTCCACCTCGGTAAGGACCGGAACAGGCCGGGTCAGGAACAAACTCCCGCCTTGTTGCATTGGATTGGGATAAATGCTTTGGGTGGTACTGGCCACGAGGTTGTCCTGTAGGTCCGTGGTCAGGTCGCAGGTGTCATCGCTCTCCTTGGCCAAGGTGATCGAACCCCAAGCGGGTATGTTCACGGAACCAGTGTGGATGTTGCCTTGTACATCGCTCCAACAGCCTGTGATCGGTATGGAGACGGCGGCACCGGTGGGATTCTTCAACAGGATGTGACGATCGTACGGGTCAATGGTCTCGACGGTCACCGGGAACAGCTCCACATTGTCGATCCAGTAGTTGGGGCTTGCGGAGTTGTGTGCGAACATGAGCAGTCCGGGTTCGGCACCGGTGTTCTGGAAGGTAATGGAAACGTCGCGGCGCACAGGACTGTAAGGGATGTCGCGGGAACTCATGGATAGCGGTCCGGTGCTTTGGCTCTGGCTCTTGAATTCAGCGCGCACATTGCCGTATTCGTTGCTTTGGGTGCTGAAGCGCATCTCGTACCATTGGCCGTTCACCATGTTCATGAAATCGTTACGCAGATAGTATTCAGATGAACTCGCATTGGGTGCGTAGGTCACCTTCATGGCACCATTGTCGAGGTAGGTCGGGTCGCGCTGCAACACGCCGGTCGTGGGCCAGCCGGTCCATCCGTTCACGTTGGAGCCGAAGCTTCCGTTCGGTACCATGTCCGGACCTGTGAGCGCAACCACCTCATTCGCATTCTGGCGGTGCGGGCTTATTGTGCTGCCGGTCTCCTCGTTGCGTACATGCCTCCAATCTTCCAACGTACGGTGTACCACGGTGCCGTTGGTAACATTGATGATGAAGATGTTCGACTCGTTGAACGGGTTGAAGAACTTGTTGTTAGTGTGCGTGCCGAAATCGACCTGCTGGGCACCATGCACCAAGTACTGTTGCATGCATAGCTGGTCCTTGTTGGTGCAATACAGGATGTTGCCGTCGTAGATGTCGTTGTAGTTGGCCACATAATAGGGCCATGTGGCACCAGGACCGTTGTAGTTGGAGAGGTCGGTAATGCTCAACTGCATGTCGTTGTCGTACAGGATGTTGTTGCGCACTTCGATCCCGCTGCTCACCATCGTGTGGTCCACATTGATACCAGCCCCGCGGCAGTTGTGTACGGTATTGCGGCGCACGATCACATCGTGGATCACGGCATTGCCGAAGTAGATCCCGTGCCCGATCTTGAAGTTCACGCCACCGTCCATCGCTTGGCTTTCCATGTTGCCGTCCAGGTCGCTCACGAAATTGTCCTGGATGATCAAGCCATCGGCATTGTCGAAGTAGATACCGCCACCGTCGTTCACCGTGGCCAGGGCTTGAGTAATGATGTTGTGTTCCACCGTTCCACTGCCTTCCATGAAGATCCCAGAGTTGCCTACATGGTTCACGGTGTTACCGCGCACGGTGTTCTCCTGACCGCGGCAGTACATCCCGAAATAGCCCCAGAACGGCTCGCCCAGTCCGGGGAACAAGGCGATGTCCTCAATGGTGTTGTTCTCGATCGTGGTGTGATGGTCCAATATCGCTAGTCCCGAAGCGAAGGTGTTGCGCACCGTGTTGTTGCTGTAATTGCCGTAGCTGCCGTAGCTACGGATGCCATGGTGGGTCTGGTCAAAAGTGCAACCCGTGATGTTCACGTGCGATGCACCACCGATGTTCACGCCCGCATACCGTTGTCCGCGGAAAGCGAGGTCCTGTACGTTGATGTAGCTGCGTTCCCAACCAAGGTCCAGACCGTTCTCGTGGACCGATGCCTTCACTTGCAAGGTGTTCGGATCAGCATTGTTCGGTGCGCGGAAATACAGGACACCGGCCGCCGCATCGTGGTACCATTCGCCTGGTGCATCCAGTTCGCTCAGTTTGTTCTGCAGGAAGAAGCCCCACTGCAAATTGCCGGGGTTGAAGATGATCGCGCTGTAGTCCAGCGAACCGCTCGCGGAAGCGCTCACGGTCGCATTCTCGTAGCACCATCCTGTAGTGCGGATCACCAATTCGGCACCGTTCCAATAGTTGTTCCCTTGCGTAAGGTCACCGCTGGTAAGGTGCGTGGTATTGGAGGTTGCCACCCACATCCATCCGGTGTTCGGGTAGCGCGCCAAGGTCATCATCTCGCTGCCCACCCGCACATACTTCACGGGTTGCGCAACGTCGGATCGCCAGATATTGCCTTGGTGAACGGTCCAAGTCGTGGGCAGGATCGCGCCGGAGATCTCCGGTTTGTTACCGCTGCCGTAAGCTCCGATCACGATCGGCTGGCTGGCGGTACCGCTGGAATTGATGGTGAATTGGCCGGGATAGCTGCCCCCGCGCTCGAAAAGGACCTGGTCGCCGGGTTGCATCGTATAGCCCAAGCTCTGTACCCGTTCAATGGTGCGCCACGCGGTGCCCTGGCTTGTGCCGTTGTTATTGTCGTTGCCGCTGGGGCCCACGTAGTAGGTGGTGGCCGAAGCGATCGTACCAATTAAGGCGAGGGCGATCGTGGCCAAGGTGTGTATCTGTGTTCGCATGGTTCGCGGGTTTACCTGCCGGAGGTAGGTCGAGAGGTTCTGGCCTGTTCAACCCCATTGTTGAGCGCACGGTTCCATTTTTCCGACCAATGGAAGAATTGTCTCGACGAAGGTGGAAAGTGATGGGGTCAGGTGGGTATTGACAAAGCTCAGGATCCAGCAGTGCAGCCGGGAACGGGCATTCACGCCCCATTGTTGATGCTGGGCAGGTAACAGTCCAATGCCGAACTGGGGCGCACGATACTTTTGGCGGGTGCCTTCGTCCACCGCTCCTTACCGCATCCTCGTCGTGGGTCAAACGCCACCGCCCTTCGGTGGACAGGCCGTAATGATCGCAAGGCTACTGGAGTTGCCGTCGGACCGCATCGCGCTCTACCACGTGCGCATGGCCTTTTCGGAGGATATGGAGAGCGTCGGAAAGTTCGCGCCGCGCAAACTGTGGGTGCTTTTCACCACCATCCTGCGGATCACATGGGCGCGCTTGAGGTACCGGACACCCGTTCTCTACTACCCGCCCAGCGGGCCGAACAAAGTGCCGGTGCTGCGAGATCTGATCCTACTGGGTTCCACGCGTTGGTTGTTCCCCAAAGTGGTGTTCCACTTCCATGCTGGTGGTGTTTCCACCTACGAGAAAGAGTTGCCTGCCGTATTGCGCCCGCTTTTCCGCTGGGCGTACCGGAAGCCGACTTTGGCCATTCGCACCGCGCCACAAAACCCGGATGACGGCCTCGCATTGGGCGCCGCGCGATGCACCGTTGTACCGAACGGAATAGAGGATATGCGCGGCACCGTGCCTGAAGTGACCGCTGCACCCGGCTCCCCGATCATCATTCTGTTCACAGGTGTCTTGATCCCCAGTAAAGGCGTTACCGACCTGTTGAACGCATTCAACCTTGCCACGAAGCAGGGGCTGGAGGCGCGGTTGCAACTCATGGGCAAGTGGGGCAGCCCGGAGTACGAGCAGGAGTGCGGGGAACTGGTCCGCGCATTCGGTCTGGCGGATCGAGTGGAATTTCTGGGCGTACTGAGCGGAACTGAAAAGTTCAAACGGTTTGCCGCATGCGACATCTTTTGTTTCCCATCCTACTTCGAGGCTGAAAGCTTCGGTTTGGTCCTGATAGAGGCCATGCAGTTCGCCAAACCGGTGATCAGCACCCAATGGCGAGGGATCCCTTCTGTGGTGACCGATGGAGTGAACGGATTCTTGGTTCCTGTTCGCGAACCGGCTGCCGTGGCGGAGAAAATGGTCATGTTGGGCAATGATCCAGTGCTACGGCGAACAATGGGTGAAGAGGGCAGGCGCATCTTTACACGCGATTTCACGTTGAATGCTTTTCACCGAGCCATGGAGCGCGAGCTTCTCGGCCTTTTCGAATAGAATTGACCACCATGCGATTAGTAGTGACCGGCGGGTCGGGATTCATAGGCACCAACCTCATGGCCAGCCATATAGGGTCGGGCATTCCCTTGCTCAACCTGGATTGGAATCCGCCGTTGGATCCTGGACAGAACAAATGGTGGAAGGAGATCGACCTGATGGACATCCCGGCCATGAAGGCGGCTCTTACCGAGTTCAACCCGACGCACATTGTACATCTCGCGGCCCGCACCGATACCGACGAGCCTGTGGATGTGGACGCCTATCGCCAGAACCACGAAGGCACCCGGATCTTGTTGGATATCGTACGGACCCTTCCGCAAGTGGAACGGATCGTGGTCACCAGCACACAGTTCGTTTGCGAAGCAGGCTATCAACCCGAACACGATCTGGATTTCAAGCCATTCACGATATACGGGGAAAGCAAACGACGCACGGAAATGATCACGCGCGATGCAGCACTGGAATGTGCATGGTGCATTATTCGGCCCACCACCATTTGGGGTCCGTGGTCACTGCGCTACCGCGATGTCATGTTCAAGGTCATGCGAAAAGGTTTGTACTTCCACCCCGGCAAAAAGAAAGTGGTGCGTTCTTACGGCTATGTGGGCAATGTGGTGTGGCAGATCGATCGTATGCTCACCGTGCCACGTGAGGTCATGGACGGCCAAGTATTCTACGTTGGAGATCAACCGATGGATCTCAAGATCTGGGTAGAAGCCGTAAGCAAGGCGCTTATCGGCAAACCGGTGCGGTATATTCCGGGGTGGTTCATCCGTTTGGTTGCCTTTGGTGGCGATGTGCTGAAATTCGTACACATACCCTTTCCGATAACTAGTGTTCGTTATCGGAGCATGACGAGCGACTACATCACCCCGATGGACAAGACCATAGAGCGTTTGGGCGAAGCTCCCTTCAGCATGGAACAGGGGATCACCGAGACCGTGAAGTGGTATGATGGGGAAAGTGAGAAGATCATTCCGCACAAAAAGAAGGACGTGCGTGTCAGTTCGATCATTCCTTGATGAGCGAGTTGCCGAACCTTCCGAAACGCCGTGTCTTGACCGTCGATATCTCGTTGGGCACGTTCGATAACCAGATCAACGCGATGGTGGATCACGGCACCGCCCACCATTCATCATACGTGTGTTGCGTGAATGCGCATATGACCGTGGAGGCCAAGGAACCCGGCTTTGCGGAAGTGGTTAACAGTGCAGACTTCGCTACGCCCGATGGCATGCCCGTATTGAAGGTGCTCAATCAATTTCACGAATTGCACCAAGAGCGTGTTGCGGGGAACGACATCTTCCCCGCCTTGTTGGCCAAGGCAGCAACGAAAGGGCTGGGTGTGTTCCTGTTGGGCGGTTCAGAAGAAGTGCAGGATCTGATAGTGGCGAGAGCCGCAAAGGAATTACCAACACTGCGGATCGTGGGCCGATATTCCCCACCGTTCGCGCCATTGGAGAAAATGGACCTCAACGCCGATGCCGAACGCATCAACGCAACGGGTGCACACATCATCATGGTCTCCTTGGGCTGCCCTAAGCAGGAGAAGTGGATGGCGGCCATGAAGGGAAAGGTCCACGGGATCATGCTCGGAGTAGGAGGGGCCTTTTTGCTTTATGCAGGTAAGGATAAGCGAGCACCGAAATGGTTGCGCGACCTTTCGTTGGAGTGGGTTTACCGGCTGTGGTTGGAGCCGAGGCGTTTGTGGAAGCGGTATGTGGTGACGAACAGCCTATTCATCGACTTATATCTGCACGAATTGGTCCGGAGGTCGTTGAGGAAAGCATGAACCCATGCGATCTGGCCTATATTTCGCTACAGGAAGATGGATCGCTGAACAAGAATGGAGATCTTGGAGCGCACGGCGAGGTAAAATTATTCGACGAACGGTGAATATCATCGATGAAGATCATGGAAGTATCGACCAACTTGACATACGATCGGATATGAAGGTATCTTTGAAGCACTCTGTTGACCCACTGAAATGATCTTGGCACCCCACATCCATGGAAAAGATCATTGACCCGACCAAAGAATTTTCACCGCGAACCAGCGTTCCCACCGAACTTAGCGCCGAACTATCAACCGTGCTCCGTTCGGGGCGTCTTTCTTTCCAGAACGTGCAAACCGGCATAAACAAAGTGCTTACCCTGGAACCTTTGACCACCGTCAAGGACCTCATCATTGTTGGTGAAGGGCCAGCAGCGGAGGAGATCTTCCAGTATTGCGAGGACCAGACCGTGCGCGGTTACAGGTTCCGGGGCATCTTCAATGATGAACCCTTGGATGGTGAACTTGGCAAGCGCTGGATAGGTGGGGTGGAGGCCGCAAAGGCGTTCGCCGTTCAGAACCGGATCGACATTCTTTATTGCGCCTTGCCCGGTACACGCCGTGCCGACATCACCGACCTCATGGAATTCTGCGAGCGGAACACCGTCCGTTTTCGGGTGATCCCCAGTGCAGAGAGCTTTATCCCTGTGGTGAAGACCTCGGAATTGGAATTCCACGGCCAAGTTCCTGTGAGCAAGTTGCGTCGGGAGCCATTGGACAATACATTGGGACGCCGGATGAAACGTGCCTTTGATGTGGTATTCTCCTTGGGCGTGATCCTGTTCGTTTTCAGCTGGTTGTTCCCACTCTTGAGTTTAATGGTGAAGTTGAACAGCCGTGGTCCGGTCTTTTTCAAGCAGATGCGATTGGGCAAGGACAACAAAGAGTTCGTTTGCTGGAAGTTCCGCAGCATGCGCATGAACGTTGATGCGGATGTGAAACAGGCCACGAAGAACGATCCACGTGTTACAGCGGTAGGGCGTTTCCTACGCAAGAGCAATTTGGATGAAATGCCCCAGTTCATCAATGTCCTTTTCGGGCACATGAGCGTGGTAGGTCCACGTCCGCACCCTCTGCGCCTCAACGACCAGTACCGCGACATCATTGACAAGTACATGGTGCGCCATTTTGTACGCCCCGGCATTACGGGTTGGGCACAGGTAAGCGGCTTCCGTGGCGAAACACGCACCCCCGAGCTTATGGAACGGCGTGTGGAACTGGACGTTTGGTACCTGGAGAATTGGTCTTTCTTACTGGATCTGCAGATCGTGGTGAAGACCGTGACCAACATGTTCGGCAAGGACGCGAACGCCTATTGAACAGGGCCACCGATCTTTTCTGCGCGTAATATCGATGTGTGGAACAAAAGATCCTGCTATATTTGCGCTCCCTTTCCGGGAAAGGAACGAATAACATGGCCAACCACAAGTCCTCCCTTAAGCGCGTCCGCCAGACCGAGACCCGCAACGAGCTCAATAAGTACCAGAGCAAGACCGCTCGTAACGCGGTGCGTAAGCTGCGCACCTTGGAAGACAAGAAGGAAGCGGAGAAATTGCTTCCGGAAGTGAATGCCATGCTGGACAAGCTGGCCAAGAAGAATTTGATCCACAAGAACAAAGCGGCCAACCTCAAAAGCAAGATCACGCGTCAGGTGAATGCGTTGAAGTAGTAGGCACACGCTTAACCTTATCTTCGGCAGGTCCTCCAAAAAGAGGGCCTGTCTTTTTATACACCCATCGTTGCATGGAGCCCACGACCCCCGGCAAATTGAGCATTCCTGAATGGTCCAAGGACGATCGGCCCCGTGAGCGTATGTTGGCCCGGGGGCCGAAGGCCATGAGCGATGCCGAGCTGGTCGCGATCCTGATCCGCAGCGGCACCCCCAGTGAAAGCGCGTTGGACCTGGCCCGTACGATCCTCAACTTGGCCGGCAACGACCTGCACAAATTGGCTGGCTTGGGCACGCCTGCACTGATGCGGATCAACGGCGTGGGCGAGGCCAAAGCGATGAGCATCGTGGCCGCACTGGAACTGGGCCAACGAAGACGCGACACATCCCATGTGGAACGCCCCCATGTCACCAGCAGCTCGGTGGCCTATGAACTACTGCGTGCCGACCTCAGTGATCTCAGCCATGAGGAGTTCTGGATCGTTCTCCTGGATCGCGGCTGCCGGTTATTGCATAAACAACGACTTAGTCAAGGCGGAATGCACGGAACCGTCGCGGACCCCAAGCTCATCTTCAACCTGGCCTTGGAGAAACGGGCGAGCTGTATCGTGTTGTGCCACAACCATCCCAGTGGGCAACTGCGTCCTAGCGCGGAGGACATCGCCCTTACGCACAAGCTCGTAGAAGGTGGACGAATGTTGGATATTGCGATCCAGGACCACTTGATCGTTGCCGCGACCGGATATTACAGTTTTGCCGACCAAGGCCAGTTGTTCTGAACCATGGCCCGGCCTCTTCGACTGCTCACCATCATCGGTGCCCGCCCGCAGATCATCAAGGCGGCCGCATTGGGCAGGGCGATCAAGTCCATGGGCGGAAAGATCGTGGAAACCCTACTGCACACCGGCCAGCACTATGATGCCAACATGAGCGGCACGTTCTTCGGTGAGTTGGGCATTGCTCCGGCGGATATCAATTTGGAGGTCAGTAGTGGGGCGCAGGGTGCAAGCACGGCCCACATGATCGAAGGCATCGAGAAGGTGTTGCTGAAGAACGAACATGATGTGGTGGTCCTCTACGGAGATACCAATAGCACCTTGGCCGGGGCGGTAGCTGCATCGAAGTTGCAAGTGCCGATCGCACACATCGAAGCAGGGTTGCGCTCCTACGACAAGACTATGCCCGAGGAGCTGAACCGCATCATCACCGATCATTGCAGCACATGGCTGTTCTGCCCAACATTGGCGGCGGTCGCCGATCTGATAAAGGAAGGGCTGGTTGGGGAACATACGGAAAGACCGACCCTTGATCGGCCGAGCGTGGTGCATTGCGGCGATGTGATGTACGACAACAGCATGTACTTCGTGCAAAAGGCTGTTGAAAGGTCCACGATCCTCGAAAACCTCGGGTTGGAAGGCGGATACATCCTTTCCACGGTCCATCGGCAAAGCAACACGGACAATGCCGAGAACTTGAATGCGATCTTCCGAGCACTTTGGGCGCTGCATACGGAACATGCACTGCCGATCGTTCTACCGCTCCACCCACGCACGCGGAAGGTGATGGAAGCAAAGTTGGAACCCACATTGCTCAAGGCCATTAAAGGGTCCACCACCTTCCACCTGATCGGGCCGGTGGGCTTTTTGGACATGATCGCTTTGGAAAGCAACGCCGCAGTGGTGCTCACGGATAGTGGTGGTGTACAGAAGGAAGCGTTCTTTTTCAAGCGCCCTGTTGTGGTGCTACGGAATACCACCGAATGGGTGGAATTGGTTGAGGCGGGACAGGCGGTGCTCGTGGGCACGGATGAGCAGCGGATAATTGAAGCGACAATGCGCTTCATCCAACAAGGAGTGCCGGAAAGTCCCATGTTCTACGGCGATGGACATGCCGCTGAAAGGATCTGCAACGAACTACTTCGGCACTGGTGATCCGTTCCGCAATTGATTATGGCAAGTCCTTCATGCACAGCGTGGCGGACACCCGTTCAAGGCTCTTGCTGAAGGAGCATTTTCGCCCTTTCGGGAACGTGCTCGACGTGGAGCCAACGGTCGCTTTGAAAGCAGCGGTGGAATATCTCTTGCGTGCACAACAGCAACACGCTGATGCCGGAATGGGCAGCTATCACATGGTACATGGCTGGGGGGCGTCCTACCCGGAGACCACCGGGTATGCGATCCCGGGTTTGTTGGCATCTGCCGCATTCTTGGAAAGACCAGAATTGGAAGAAGCCGCCATCAACGCTGCGGAGTGGTTGCTCACGATCCAACATCCGGATGGCGGCTGGCAAGGGGGAAGGGTGGGTGAAGGAAGGCCGAGCATCGTGTTCAACACCGCACAAGTGATCAGGGGAATGTTGGCCGCGCATGCGCATACTTCCGATGATCGATTTCTCGAAGCCGCGCAGAAGGCGGCCTTGTGGATAGCATCCGTACAAGATCCCGATGGAGCATGGCGAGCGAGTAATTTCCTAGGGGTTGCCCGCGTGTATGATACCTATGTGGATGCGCCCTTGTTACGTGTACATGCGATCACCGGCGATGCCCTGTTGAAGGAAGCAGCGCAACTGAATTTGCGATGGGTGCTCGAACAACAGCAAGCCAACGGGTGGTTCGCCAATTGCGACAACACGGTGCGCCACAATGACCGACCGATCACACACACCATCGCGTACACCGTCGACGGCTTGCTCGAATGTGGTCACTTGCTCCAGAGAACGGACTTGAGCGTTGCCGCTGCCAAAGCATCGCGCGAACTGCTCCGACAATTCCTTGCGAACGGAACCCTTCACGGTCGCTACAACGCGCAATGGATCGGAAGTGAATACCCGTTGATGACCGGTTGCGCGCAACTGGCGATCACATGGACAACCTTGTTCGATCGCACCGGTGAAGTGTCCTTTCGTGATGGTGCGGTCCAGATGACCGCAGCGCTCAAGACCGTGCAGTACGCGTCTTTGGTCGGGCCTATGGAGCAGCGCGGTGCCATGCCCGGTTCGTATCCGCTGTGGGGCAGGTATGAGAAATTCGCCTTTCCGAATTGGGCCACGAAGTACTACATCGATGCGTTGCTTGCTGTTGAACGGATCAAGGTGTAAAGCATGAGCGCAT
>Ga0105046_10002355_pt1 | contig 29813 bp, 21 predicted proteins | sample MAT03_FD_78385 | JGI IMG/M metagenome (GOLD analysis project Ga0105046, IMG submission 78385) | Freshwater microbial communities from Lake Fryxell liftoff mats and glacier meltwater in Antarctica - MAT-03 (megahit assembly) | ecosystem: Environmental > Aquatic > Freshwater > Ice > Liftoff... | reverse complement strand
TGCCATCCGTTCTTGAGTGCGGCGAAAGAAATGAGCGTCGCATAAAAGGCACAAGTTGCAGTGATGATTTGCCCCAACCGGGCAGAGCGGACGCGATCCGAGGAACCTTCCAATACGGACTCGAAGGGCATAGGACACCTCCAGAAACAGCACGGTTTGAAAGCCATGCACTGCCTATTGGCAGCGCGGTGTACTTCCTTAAGACCGTCGCTTGGAGGGAACGGGTCAAAAAAAATCTAGGGCGCGATTCGAACGCGGTTTTTGCCGAGATGCTTCGCTTCGTACAACGCCCGGTCGGCCCGCTTGAGAATGCTCAACTCATCTGTGTCGGGCTTCCACTCGGCAACACCAGCGCTAATGGTCAATTTCAGTTCTCGACCCAAGAAGCGAACCACAGTGTTCTCGATGAGTTCGCGACGACGCTCGGTGGCAGTGACAGCCCCTTCCAGCCCCGTTTCACGGAAAAGTATGCAGAACTCTTCTCCACCATAGCGGAAAACAGAATCCTCACGACGAGCGTTATGTCCCAGTGCTTTCGCAACTTCGCGGAGCGCTTCATCTCCCACGCTGTGTCCGTATTTGTCGTTGAGTTGTTTGAAGTTATCGACATCGAAAATCGCGAGAGACAATTGACGGTTGTGTCGCTTGCATGCTGCCGTTTCGGCCGACAGGCGCTCGTCAAAGTGCCGCCGGTTGTACAAACCGGTAAGGGCATCGCGCAGCGCAGATTGCAGCAAGCGGCGTTGGTACTCTTCTTCCAACGGATCCATCATCGCAAACTTGATGATCGTTTGCACGCCCACGCGAATGATGTCGTCTGGATCAAGCACATGTCGCTTGACTTGCGTGCTGCCAACGAACACTCCGTTACGGCTGCCTAGATCCTCCAGGATAATGCCGTCTTTGGTGTTGGTGATTTGGGCGTGGCGTCGAGAAACGCCTTCGTCATCAAGAAGGAGATCGCTTGAGTCCGCACGGCCAATGACGAACGGTTCATCGGGAATCAACGCGAAAATGTCACTTTCGCGCCCACCGGATAACACGATCAAACGCGGATCTCTTTCCAGCCCCGGCACATGAAGCTGTCCTCCCAACGACGTGGTTTTTTCGACCACCGTCGCTTTGGGCATCAGATCGTCTACTGAAACATCAAACGCGGGCAAAACGGTCTGCGTGTCGTTAGGCGATGACCGCGCGTAGTCCATCGGATCTGCGGCGTCCGCTACTCCAATCGCGATGGTGTCTTCAGTCTGTCGTACGCTCACATTGTTCCTAACAAGCTATAAGGCCGTCAAAACTACCATCGGCAGCTCGTACCGGGACTTAACGAGACCTTGCTTGGTAGGCCTGCCTACATGTGAAACAGTGCCGGAATACCTAGGCCATCTGCCTCCTTCGGTCGTTAACCAGATGCGTCAACTGGCGAATCAAACGCCTTGCCAATCGGCGCCTCCACGCGCTAGGCCATTGCGATTTCGCAGACTGCACGAGTTCCTTAAAATGCGCTTTGTCGAAGGTTTGTCCTGGTGCAGTGCTCACCACCAAGGCTGCTTGGATCATGGCGGTAACAAATTTGGCCAACGCACCTTCGGTGTCTTGCGACACGGCGACGAACCGGGAAGCCTCTTCGGTGTTGCCTGCAAGTACGGCGTCCCAGGCCAGCCACATTCTATGCTCGTCCACGGTGTGGTCTGAGGGAAGACTTAGTGCATGAGTGCTCAAACGGTGGGCCTCCTCGTCGCGGTTAAGCGTGCGCAATGCGGTGACAACATTCAGCAGCATCCAAGGCAGCAATCCTGCTCGCGTGTTCCAATCCGAAAGCCAGGTGATGGCGGCGTTTGGTCGACCTTGGCGCAACAATGCGTAGCCAACAGTGCCCCATACGGCATCGTTCGTACGCAATCGTGCACCAAACCACGTGATAGCCAGTGCCAACGAAATCCCGAATCCATCCCCAGATAGATTCTCAAAAAAAGCCACTGTGGCCTGTGTCGCCATATCGTTAGGAAGCATTTGGGCAAGGCGCCAGCACCAGAACCAAAAGCTGCGCTCCGCTCCGTGTTTTGCCCAAACGTATCCCACTTCCGGAACGCTTTCGGGATCAAGAACCATCTTTTCAAGAGCTTGGGCTAACAAGTCAGAATGTCCTGCCGCTGCTATTTTGCGAGCGGTTTCATCAAGGTATCCCAAATGATCACCGTGAAGCTTGCCCAGCGCGGTGAATGCGGCGATCGCTAGTTCAGGTTTTTGTGCCGCAAGATCAATTTGCGTTGAAGCCATGTGCAACAAAGGACTGTTTTCGTAGCGTTTCAGGATCAACAACGTTGATGCGGCCTCCTCGTGTTCGTTGTCGTCCAATTCCAATTGCAACAGGGCCCAACCTACGTCTGTGTTGGTTGGCATGATAAAGAGGGCTTTTCGGTAAGCGTCTTTGGCGCTTTCTCGGATGCCTTCTTCTGCAAGCCAACGCCCAAGGAAAGCCAGTCCAAACAGATAATCGGGCTGCGATTGAAGAATCTCGCGCACCATCTTGATGGCCAACTCACGGTTTCCCCTGAGCCCTTCAATCCACGCGGCGCGTCCCTTCAAATTCACAGGGATGTCCTCGCCGTACGCCGAAGGGTTGCACGCCGTTACGGCCTCGTCGTATCGACCCGCCATCGCAAGTTCAAGCGCTTTTGTGTCGTGGGCGTCGGTAAATCTTGGGTAAAGTCGAATGGCTGCATCCAAGGCAGCCAGCTGTTCTTCGAACCTTCCGCTTGGTTCAAGTGTTTCGGCAAGCCCGAACTGTGCCCATGGTGAAAGTGGGCGGCTGCGGACAAGCTCCTGCGCGAACTCTATCGCAGGTTGTCGTGTGCCGGTTGCTGCCGACCAAGGCGCAAGTCGTTCCCAAGCCAAGGAAAGTGCAGGGTCTATCTGAAGAGCGAGCTTTACTCTGGCCAAGGCTTCGCTTTTTCGACCGGATTGCCACAAAGCGTCTGCCAAAGCCACTTGATAACTTCCCTCAAGAGGTTGCAAAGCGGCCGCTTTTGCAAGACAAGCGATCGCCTCGTCGAACTCTTGGTTATAGAGCAGGGCTTCGCCTAGAAGCCTTGTGGCCGCCGCGTTCCCAGGCGCTAACGCGACTGCGGTGCGCAAGGCATTGATCATGGCAACGCGGTTTCCGCTGGTTCGATGTACAGCGGCAACCTTTAAGTATGGACCAGCTTGCAGGGGAAAGTGCTCAAGGTATTTGTTCGCGAGCGTGGCCGCTTCTCCAACCTTTTGCATTTGCAACAAGTGGTCAATGAGGGTTGTCCAGCATTCCCGCAGATCGGGTCGCGCAGCGTGGGCTTCGTTGAGAAACTGCAAAGTGTCTTCGTTGGAGACTTCGGAGCCCAACACTTCGTGGTAGCAGGCCAACCCTGGGCCGAACGAAACCTGTCGACGAAGTTCACTGCGGATGTGTGCGAGCAAAGGCGTTCGTTCGGCAGGTGTTGGGCCCAATGCCATGAGACCGCGGATTGCTTGCGTATAGTCAGCGTCAAGCGAAACCGCCTGCATAAAAGCTGCCTTGGCCTTATCTGTGTCGTGTTGCCAAAGTTCCAGGTACCCTTTGACCACGAAATACGGAGCCGCATCTGGTTCGCGTTCTCGTGCACATTCAAGTGCGGCAAACGCCGCCTCGAATCGATCGCGGCGGCCCAGCCGGATAGCAAGCTCGCGGTGTACCCATGCATCGTCAGGAGCGAGGGTAATCAGATGTTGGATCACCTCAATGCCGCGTTCTCCTTCGTCTTCCGTATTGTCAACAACAAGGCGGGCAAGTCCTTCGTGATGTGGGTGCGCACTCGCTGTTCTTGTAAGCTGTTCAACTGCGGTGGATCGCGATTCCGTCGCGCTTAGAATGCGAACGACTTCGCCAAGCGCGTCCATCGCCAATGGTTCCATGGCTAAGACTTCGCGATACCGTGATAGCGCCTTAGGTAAATCGCCCGCCAACAGATCCAAGGCGGCGGCGACTCTTAACCAATCAGTCATGCGGCTGCGGGGCTTTGCCTCACTTAGGCAACGAGATGCGTCTTCGGTTCTCCCGATGCGCGCGTAGGTTTCCGCGGCAAACAGCCCGACTTCTGGATCTGTAGGGCGCCACTTTAGTGATTGCTCAACAACCGCCACGGCCTCAGGTGTTCTGCCTAAGCCATCTAGCGCCAAGAACAGAGTTCGGCATGGCGCGGCGAAACGCTTCCCGCGGCGAACAAACCTGTCTTGCAAGAACGACAATGCCTCATCTTCTTTACCTATGCACCGCGCATTCGAGAAGTAAGAAGCGGCGGCAGTGTCGTTGTTTTCGTCGAGGCACGCGGCGAATCGGAAGCACTCCATGCTTTGTGGCCAATTCTGACGTGCGGCGAAGACTTGCCCCAAGGCTGCGTAGGACTGCCCATCAGCGGGGCGGGCCGTGATCGCTCGTGAAAGTAATTTTCTACAACGATCACTTTGCCGCGCATCGGCTAGGAGCTCAAGCGCAAGCTGTTGGCCTATAAGAGGGTCGGCATCGTCAGATAGCGTTTCCCGTTCAAGCATCTGGAGCACTTCATCGCGCCGGGCAAGACCATTGAGACAGGCAAGCTTTCCCAAAAGCAAACGCGTGACTTTGGGGTGGCGTTTTAGTTGATCCTCGTACGAAGAAAGTAGACCCGTTTGGTTTCCGTCGTAGTTACACAGGGCACGCAGTGCGTGGGACGTAATGTCGTGCTCGGGGGCTTCGTTTTTTAGCGCGATCCAACACTGTTCAGCAACCGATCGCTTATGCCCCTCAAGGGCGAGTTGCAATGCATACGTTTGATCGAAGAGTCGTGCGTCTGGGAGAGTGGCTTCAGCAAGCCGCGTCGCTTGCGCGGTGGGCACCAAAACCATGCCACGCGGTCCCACCCAAGCCTGTTGCTCAAATAAGGCTTGCGCATCGTATTCTACAATGTGAGGTGTGCTTGGATCACGGACAAGCAATGATTTGCGGCGATCATCGTAGCCGATCACGGCTTGAAGGTGAGCGCTGGTGGCTTCGTGGGTTGTTAACGTAAACGGCAACGCTCGATCCAAAAGTTCAATGGCAGATTGCCAAGTGACTGTGAACTCGCGCGCACCAAAACCATTGGATTCGGCCCACCTGCGCTCACTGGCCGCAGGGGTTCCGTCGTAGCAAATCGCCTCGGCTATCGAGGTGTGCTCTACAGGCACATTATGAAATCCAGCAAGTGATGCCAACGTTGCAGGACCACAGGTCTTGTGGACTTGGCCGATATAGGGAACGGGCAACTGAACGCGACGAGGTGGCGACCTTTGCATCAACCTATCTGCCAGCTTGACGGCCAAGGTCGTTTGCGACATGCGTGCAAACATGATGGCCAAATCAATGTTTTCCGAGTGGTAGGTCGCATCTGAACAGTGACCGCAAAGCCACTGAAACAGTGCTGGTTCAATGCAGGGAAGCTGGCTGGCTGCGTTTTGAAACGCCTCCCAAGCGGATTGATGTTGGTTTAGTTGGGCAAGCACCAGGCCCAATTGCATGTAAATTGCGCCGGATTGGTTGTGGCTTGCCGACACTTGCAGTGTCTCTAGCGCCGCTGAAGTATGCCCCGCTGATTGAAGCAATCGAGCCAAAACTTGCACAGCCGGGCGGTAATGAGGTTGGAGGCTGAGAGCTCGCTTCGCTGAAACAATCGCCGCTTGTATTTCGTCTTGCCGTTCTAAGAGGCTTGCATGTTCCACCCACAACCAAGGCAGATCGGCAGCGATGGCGCGTGCGCGTTCAAACGCTTTATCGGCCGCTTCGAAATCGCGAAGTTGTCCCAAGCAATCCATCTGCGCCAAAAGCAAAGAGGCCCGTGTTTCGGCCGAGCCTTCCTCGTTCGGTTTCGCATTCCGCAAGAAGCCCAAGGTCTGCAAAGGGCCGCGGCGTTCCAGCAGGACTGAACTGTAGTAGTAGGTAGCTTCGGGATCGTCAGGGGCGGCACGGTAAGCGTTTACGAACGCTATCGAGGCGCGTGTGCGTGCGCCAAGATTGCCCCACAGCCGACCCGCCACGATACGCCCTGCAGTGGACGTCCAATTGCGTAGGGGACCCATGGATTGCACCCCCACCTTGTAGGCGGTGAGGTATTGCCCGGCATCGTAATGAGCCAAAACCTCCCTTAAAGGGCTTGTGTTTAGGTCCGTCGCTTCCGACATAAAAGAAGAGGGCAGGGGTACAGGATACAGCCTTCTGAACGACATTTCGAAAACCTGTCGCCATTTGGTTCGGCTGGTCAGTTACACCGTTTGGTCACTTTTTTCCCGCCCGCCGAACTTTTTGGGACCTGGCGGCTTGGATATGTGTAAAAGTTCGATACATCATCTGTAATCAGCCCAAATGATTGGGTCAGCGTTCGATACCTGCTTCGCCCCTGGAGTTCTCATGCGCAATCGGGACTTAAAAGTCGTTCTGTCGTTTACTGGCTTGCTGTTGTCGTCGCTTCTTTTTGCGGCCTGTGGCGCAAACCTGGGGTCAAACCAAGGTGGAAGTGGTGGCAGCGGAACCGCTGGCATCGGTGGTGGGGATGCAGGGATCTCCTTGGACGGGAACGATCTGGTCGGTATCCCAGGGCTCAAGACCATTCGGGTGGATCCTCCGGTGGTCATGGTCACTGTTGAAAAGGGCAAGCCCCAAACTGTGAAGTTCAAGGCGTTCGGCACTTTTGAAGGCAAACCCGAGCGCGAGATCAGTTCTGAAGTGGTTTGGCAATCGGACAACGTGGGTCGAGCCTCAATTGACCAAATGGGAGTTGCCACGACGGCGTCAAACGTGGGGGGGCCCGTGATCATTAGCGCCTCTTCAGGCTTTCTCCGGGGCGAAGCCAAACTCAGTTTAAAGTACACGGAGGTGATGGTTGATATTGCTGTTACCACTCCAGTGCTGATGGACGCGCCAACCAAGTTCGCAGCAGCGCCTTTGGATCCTGCAAAGGCCCCCGAAATTGTTTATCCCGCCAGCGGGGTGTTGTTGCCCCCCAACCTTTCAGGCGTCGAAGTTCATTTTCGTCCGAAAGCGGCCAACAAGGTTTTCGAGATCCAGTTTACCAGTCCGTTTATGGACTTGAAAGTCTACACTCGTTGCGAGGCGCCCGCGGGAATCACGGGCTGCATCTATTCGCCTTCAAAGGATGCCTGGCAGGTTCTTACGACGGCAAACCGCGGAGGCGGTGATGTGTCGGTGGTTGTTAGAGGAATGGACGAGGAAGGCTCGGGCAAGGGCGAGAGTTCTTCGATTTCGGTGTCTTTCTCGCGCGACGATATTTTGGGTGCTGTCTATTATTGGAGCACCACCGACAAAGCCATCAAACGTTGGGATTTCGGCAGCACCACCCAGAAAGTGGCGGACACTATCGTTTCTGGCAAAGACGTCAAAGACGCTTGTCCGGGGTGCCACGCGCTGAGCCGAGATGGCAACAAAATGGTGTTGAGCGCAGGAGGCCAAGGCGACGGCAGACTCTTGCTGTTTGATTTGAAAACCAAGGCGGCGATTGTTCCCTTTCCATTGGCGCAGCGATCGCAGTTTGAATCATGGAACCCCAGCGGTTCGCTGTTTGTAGGCATCTATGGGGACGAATCGAATCTGACCAAGAACCCTGGCTACGGGCAGCTTATGATGTTCGATGGAGCGACGGGCATGGTGCAAAGCATGATCAAGCCAGGAAGCTTCCTGCCTGATCACCCTGACTGGTCGGCCGATGGCAAAACGATAGTGTTTACGACCATTGGCAAACATAAGACAGATCAAAAGTCGCACCAAGCGGGTTTGGTATGGATCACCGCCGAAGGAACAAGTTGGGGAGAAGCCAAGGAGCTTTTGCCAACGCTCAAGGGCAAGAACCGCTACTACCCAGCCGTGAGCCCCACCAGTGATTTCCTGGCGTTCAACGAAGCAACCTGCCCCGGCGGCGACGAGAACAGCGACGATTGCGACCTCGACATGGACCCATCGTCAAAGTTGTGGGGCATGTACCTTCAAGGCGGAAAGGCTCCAGTTGAATTTGTTAAGGCCAACCAACCAGGAGTCGCCGACGGAGCCAAGACCGACATTACAAACTCGTATCCGAAGTGGAGTCCCTTCGTTTTCCAACTTAACGAAGAACGAAAATTGATGTGGATGACCTTCACCAGCCGCCGCGCCTACGGATTGCGTGGCAGTAAGGTGCTTTTGTGGATGGTGGGCATCGAGCCTGCCGCTTTGTCAGCCGGCAAAGACCCAAGTTTCGCGGCCTTTGCGTTGCCATTCCAAGATCTCGACTCGTCCAACCACATCGGACAATGGACGTCGCGCATTCCGGTGGGCGAGTAACGTTGCCGCTCGGCTCGTTTAAACTTTGCGTTTGCTCTTGGCTTTGGTCTTCGTGACCGGAGCCGAGGGTGTCAGGGTGGCCAAGGTTAGGGTTAGTGTTTCCTTAACCGGCTTACAAGCGCTTTCCTGACAAACGACGAAACTCGCTTCGGCGCTGATCGTCTTGGCTCCAGCTTCTGCAAGTGTGGCTGAAACGTCAAAGCGAGCCTTAGATTCTGTAGACTCGGCGAGATCAGCCCGGCTCTGCTTTGGCTTCGTAACGCTAACACCTGGTTGGGGCGAGAGCTTCAAGGAAATGGGGGCTTCGGCGTTGATATGCCACCCGTTTCGACCCTCGATCGTCACGCTTACGGTGGCTGGTACGCCTATCGCGGCCTTTCCCGGGGCCGTCTTGACCGTATGGGTGACATCGGCAAAGGCCACACCGCCTAGAAGTGGCGCCATTAAAAGGGTTGAAACGAAGAACCGACGAATAAGCATGGTCATTGTTTTACCACTTTGACGACGCCGGTTGTATCGGCCTTCACCCCAATCTCATTTTCAAACTTAGACGCGGCGCGGCGTGTTTTGTCAAACCTGAAATCTAAGGACTCGGGAAGTTTCGCTTAGCCACTGCTTAGGCTAATCTACCAACCGAAATGTCCCCCAAGATTGATAACCCTGAGCGTGCCCGTCGTTTGGCGCGCGCGATCGCGTCCGACGTCACTTTGTACAATGAAGCCAAGATAGCCCAGGGTATTCAGAACGATACGTTGTTTGACCTGATCGCTCCTGAGATCCAAGAGGGCAGGGCGCTGTTCAAAGATCGGGTCACAGCAGAGATGTTCGCTCAGGGGTTTTATGATCGTGCCATCGTGGACGTGTTGTTGAAATCCAAGGGTCACATCAAATCGAAGATCTGGTAGCGCAGGTGGCTGATGAGGCCCGTCGCTTCGTGGTGACCGAGGCCTTGCAGGGGCACCGCTTGGATACTGCGTTGGCGATGCTCGTGGGCGGAGATGTTTCGAGATCGCAGCTGGCAAGACAGATCACCCTGGGAGCTGTGCGCGTTGACGGTCAACCTGCGGGGGCGCCTTCCCATAAACTCCGGGTAGGGCAGATCATTGATTGGGTGCCTCCGGCGCTGAAACCTTCTACAGATCTTGCGGCCGAGGATATTGAACTAAGCGTCCTGTTTGAAGACGAACATTTGGTTGTTTTGGACAAGCCTGCAGGCTTGGTGGTGCATCCGGCGCCCGGGCACGAAGATGGAACTTTGGTGAACGCGTTGCTCGCGCATTGCAAAGATCTACGTGGCATTGGCGGTGAATTGCGCCCGGGCATCGTCCACCGTTTGGACAAGGACACCACGGGCGTCATGGTTGTGGCCAAGGATGAACTGACTTTGGCGCGGCTGGGAGAGGCCTTCAAGCAACACGATATTGAACGCGTCTATGAGGCGTTGGGCGTGGGGCGCGCACCTGCTGCATCGGGGCGCATTGAAACCCTGCATGGCCGAGATCCAAGGGACCGAAAGAAGTTTTCGATCAAAGTCCCTACGGGTCGAACGGCCATCACAAATTGGAAAGCGCTTGAAACGATTGGGGGCGCCGTTCGCTTGGCCGCCCAACTTGAAACCGGCCGCACGCATCAAGTCCGTCTGCACATGGCGTCGCTTGGTTGCCCGTTGTTGGGAGATCCCGTCTATGGAAAACCTCCGCGAGATCCAAAGTTGCGCGTGATTTCTGAGCAGCTGGGCCGCCAAGCTTTGCATGCCCGGGTTTTGGGCTTCGTGCACCCGCAAACAGGAAAGGCGCTACGTTTCGAACGGGAGCCGCCGGCAGATTTTCGCCGTGCATTGGCCGCGTTGCGAACCTTGGCAGGAGCCGCAGAAAAATGACCCTACCGTTGCTTCGATCGAAGCTGTTTCCCGCTCGTTTTTCGCATGGATTCACTGAGCGCGCCGGTGGTGTCAGTGTTGCTCCGTACGACACAATGAACGTTGGCTTTAAGTGGGGAGACGATCCACTGGCGGTCATCGAAAACAGGCGGCGAGTGCTTGCGGCCAGTGGCGCTCGCACCTTGTTCTTTGCGAAACAGGTACATGGTTGCGATGTGGCCGTGGTTGCAGAGGATTCGCAGCCAGAGACGTTCGCAACAAAGGAAGCCGACGCCACTATGACCACGCTACCAGGTGTTGCCGTGGCGGTGATCGTTGCCGATTGCGTTCCGCTGCTACTTGCCGATCCCGTCACGGGCGCCTGTGCCGCCGTTCACGCTGGATGGCGAGGCACGGTTGCGAATGTTGCTGGTCGCGCCGTTGAGCGGTTGCAGCTTTTTGCGGGGGCAGACCCACGGGACCTTATCGCCGTTCTTGGTCCTTCGATCGGGCCGTGCTGTTTCGAGGTAGGCGAAGACGTCGTCGCAGGATTAACCCATTGTTTGCCCGAAAGCAGTGATCTGCTCAAAGAGGGACCAAAGGGCCGACCACACGCCGATCTGTGGCAGGCGAACGTGGCTTTGTTGGTTAGGGCTGGGCTTGGCAAGTCGAACATTGATGTGTTGGGGCAATGTACACATTGCCAACCACAACGTTTCTTTTCGTTTCGCCGCGATAGCAGTCTTACCGGCCAAATGCTGGGCTTTGTGGCTGACATACCTATCGACTAGGGCCGGTTTTCCGGTGCGTCGATGACCTCCAGCTCAACGCGCACGACGCCTGGCCCCAACATTCCCAGTCGTCGCGCGACTGACAGGGAGACATCCAGAACGCGTTTGGAAGTAAAGGGACCTCGGTCGTTAACTCTAACGACAACATCGGGCCCGGTGGGGTTGCCACTTACATCGATTCTGGTGACCTTGAGCCATGTGCCTAGTGGCAATGTACGGTGTGCGGCCGTGGGTTTTTGTGAACGATACGGCTCTCCCGAGGCCGTTTTGTTGCCCTCCAAACTGTTGGCGTAATAGCTGGCAAGGCCACGCTGCTTCAATCCAGCCTTTGGATCAAACCTGTTTGATTCCCCGTTCACGGAATGGTGAGAGGCACCGCAGCCCGCGACCGACAGGCACACCGCAACCGCGAGAGCCTGCGCATAATGTAATGTTTTGTTTCTGCCGCTGACGGGGGTGCACGAGGCGGGGTAAGGTGCGGCATTGATGTTGTCGTCCGCAACTGCACTACCCGAGCTTTCGGACCCGCGCGTGTCAGCGCTGTGGTCACATGCAAGGTCGTTGGTGGGCGCTCGATTGGGCGACATCGCTGACGGGTTGGGTTTGCCAGTTCCGGTGGGCAACACGCGCACGAAGGGCTGGTCAGGTCAGATCATAGAGCGAGAGCTGGGCGGAACCGAAGAAACCACACACGGCCCCGATTTCGCGGCCTTGGGCATTGAACTTAAAACGGTGCCTGTGGATCGTTTGTTGCGGCCTGTGGAATCGACGGCTGTGTGCGTGATTGATCCGATTTCAATTGCTGCAGAATCGTGGTCAACCAGTCATGTGCGCAAGAAGCTTGCGCGCGTGCTTTGGGTGGCCTTGAAGGTTCCGGGCCGAGGTCCGGGATTCTCTGTGGGGGATCGCGAAGTTGCCGGAGCCGCCTTGTGGACCCCCTGCGCGAGCGAAGAATCCTTGTTGGCCAGCGATTTTGAAATGTTCGTTCACGAATACTTTCGAAAGGGTCGTGCGGCCGAGATCACAGGTCATTTGGGGCAAGTGTTGCAAGTTCGTCCCAAAGCGGCCAACAACCGTGACAGCCGCCGGGCCTTCAACAACGAAGGTGAATCTGTCCGTGTTGGTAAAAGCGGTTTTTACCTGCGGCCCGCCTTTGTTGGGGCCATCCTTCGTGCCTCGCTCTAGGAACTCTTTAATAAAATGAAAAAAGTTGATTCGTCGTTCGTTCGTTTCGGCCTTGCGTTGGTCGCCACTTTGCTACTTTTGGCCGCCGATCTGCCTGCTTCTGCTCAGTCGTCTTCGCCTAGCGCCGCCTCGGTTGATGTTCTGCCTTCCTTCGTTTCGGGGCTTGCAGGCCAACAAACGGCAGTCTCCGTGACCCAGCTTCTATCCGAAGCTGTGAAGAGCAACATGGACATGCGCCGCGAGGGTGTGACGGTAAACACAGCGCGCGCCCAGGTGTTGTCAGCCGAAGGGCAGTTCGACTTTCAATTGCTAAGTGACCTGACCTATTCGCAATCGGTCACGCCTCAAGCCAGCGGCGTGAACGATCTTGTGCGCATCGCCGCAAGTGCGGTAACCGGCAACCTTGCCGTCGCACGCCAATTGGAAACAGGCGGCAACTTGCGTCTTGGTATCAACGCCAGCGATACGAATGGAAGCGGTGCCTTTCTATGTGGACGAACTGGCGATTGTCGAATCTACAGCACGCGAATGAACCTTTCGTTCACTCACCCGTTGTTGCGTGGATTTGGTACTGAGGTAACGACCGCCGCGTTGAAGCGTCGTCGCATACAGGTCGATCTGTCTGCTTTGAACCGCCAGGCCCGCGTTGCCGTTGTTACGAGGGACTTGTTGATGGGGTATTGGGAACTGGCTTTTGCAAGCCAGAATCTTGAGATCTCCAAGAGCGCCGTGGACCTTGCCCGCACGCAGCTTGAAGCCACGCGCGCTCAGATCGATGTGGGGCGCCTGGCTCCGATTGACGCGGCGGCTGTTGAGCGCGCCATTGGCGACCGCACGCGTGAAGTCGTTGCGGCGGATCAAGCTGTTTTGTTTCGCAGCATGGATCTGGCCCGCCTGATGGGGCGTCAGCCTCAGCCAACATTTGATCGCATGGTTGCGGGAGAATCACCAGAGGCCATGCCACATGCGGTGGATCTGTCGGCAGAACTACAGTCGGCTCTCGCCAACAATCCACAACTCAAATCACTGCGTGGTGGGGTGGCCCTAACTGAAATCGACATCAAGACCGCACAAACAACACTGAAACCCCAGTTGGATCTAATCACACAGTTCGGCAGCACGGGCCGCAAGTCAGTGTTCGAAGATGCTCTTTCAGAGACGGTTCAATTTCAGAATCCTGTTTGGTCTGCTGGCCTTAGTTTCGCCGTGCCGGTTCAAAACCGGGCGGCTCTAGGTTTCCGGGACACCTCACGTTACGCCAACGAACGTGCGTGGATCGACGCTGAGGCCCTTGAGCTTGATGTGCGCGACGCGGTTGTTCGGATGGGGTCGAACGTCATCACGGCGGGCCAACGCATTTCGCTTGGCGAACAAGTGGTTGGCTTTGCGAAGCAGAATTTACTGGCGGAAGAGGCCAAATTCTCTGTGGGACGGTCAACCAACAATGATGTGCTGCTGCGCCAACAAGAGCTCAAAGTTGCCGAAAGCCAGCTGCTGCGCGCCCGCGTGGACCTTTTGCTGTTTGAGGTCCAACTTGATGCGGTGACGGGCGCGCTGCTTGAGCGCTACGGCCTATCGTTTCGATAGCCGCTATTTTGCAGGTGCTTGGCGGACCAGTTTGTAGATTGGTCCGTCGTGCGTCACCAAAAACAATTCACCGTCTTGGTCTTCTCCGAACGATGCTATGCGGGCAAGCTTTGATTCTGGATCCAATGCCGGCTTCCAGTCCCACGAAGACTCAACCTTGCCCGCCTCCCACTTCAAACTGCGTACGATGGCCGTGCAGTAGTCTGAGTAGAAGTATTGGCCTTGCATTTCAGGTAGGGCTTTGCCCCGATACACATAACCGCCCGTAATTGAACACCCTTCGGTGTGGGGATATTCGATGATGGGTGCTTGGTATTTCATGGGATCGCAGGGCTTGTCTTTGAAGCAGTGAAACCCTTCCGTGACGTTCCATCCAAGATTTACCGGCGTGGCAACGGTGGCCAATTGTTGTTTGGTCAGTACGTGGATGTACTCGAATTTGTTCTGACCTACGTCTGCCAAATAGAGATCGCCGCTGGCTTTGTCAAAGCTGATGCGCCACGGGTTGCGTAACCCGATGGCCACCATTTCCGGCTTAGGTTCTGCCGCTTCCACATCGAAACGGATCAGCGATCCAAGCAACGTTGCGGGGTTTTGTCCGTTGCCGTGAGGATCGTCTGCAGCGCCGCCATCGCCCAACCCAACGTAAAGCTTTCCATCGAAGCCGAAGGCAATGTCACCTGCGTTGTGATTCTTGTAAGGCTGCGCAACTGTTACCAAGGTCTTCACAAATTTCGGATCGGCTTTGTCTTTGTTCTTTTTGGAGACGCGTCGTTCCTCAACGTGGGTTGCGCCATCAAGCGCGTTGTAGTTGATGAAAAAACGTCCGTTTTTTGCAAACTGGGGGTGAAACGCGATCCCAAGCAGGCCTTGTTCACCGTTGTCGCGTTTGTCGATCGCCACTTTCCCGGTTAGATCCAAAAACGGCTGCGGATTGAACTTGTTGCCCTTAAGCACGCGGATGGGGCCTTGTTTCTCCAGAACGAACAGCCGGCCTTTGGGTTCTGGCGCAGCAACCAACGCGGTGGCTTGGACGGTTGCGTCCGTGACGAGTTCAAGTGCGGTGAGTTTGCTTGATGTCTCAGGCGCGGGGGTAAGCGCTGGATACGGGAGAGTTGGTTGGACAGGAGTCGTTACGGTTTTGCCGGAAGCCGTGGTTTCAACAGGGGCGGCGGGGCCTGCGGCTGCGGGTTTGTTCTTTGCCCCCGCACAGCTGCTCATCGAAAGCCAAGCGGCAAAGCAAAAACTGAGTCCCGAAATCGAATTGGGGATACCTGAGGGTGACGTCATTCGCATCCCATTTGTTTAAGCCTTAACGGGCTTCAGGCCAAGCCCCTTTGTGCAATGAAATTGTGGTCGAGGTCACTGCCGAATGGCCACCCAAAGGCCGCTCAGAGCGCTGGTCGATCCCCGCCCGCGCAACTCGCCAGACCACAAACCAGGGCCGCCTCGGTTGGGCACCAAGCTACCTAACCCACCGACGGACCCGTCGGCCAACCTGTCAGCCAAAGGAGCTGTGCCCTTGAGAAAAAGATCGAGATCGCCTGAAGACAGTTCGTCGAACCCTGCACTTAGACCCTTTGCCATTGCATCCAAACCACTAAGGCAAGCTGCAACCAAACAACCGGTTGGTTTTCCAATTTGCGGGCACAACAACGCGTCCATCGCGTCGCACCCTGATAGCGGTGACGGCGTGGTTGCAAGTACGGCTTGCGCCATAAGTTGATCAAGGAAGGCGCGTTCTTCTATGGGGAAGCCTTGGTTTGCAAACAGCCGCGTACGAAAAGCCGCATGGGCAGCGGCGCCTAGATCCAACGCGAATCCGTGGTTTGCGATAGCCAGTTGCGTTTGGCCTTCATTGCTTGAGGCAACAATGAAACGGCTGATTCTGCCAGGGCGATCTGAAAGCTGGACCGAAAAGAACGACTCGCCAACTGGAAACCCAATGCTTCGTGCCGTGTGCGTTGCTACCCAGAATCCGGCTTTGCCCGATGGTGAAACATCAAGGCTGGAGGAGAACCTGAGCCTTGAGAACAATCCAGCGGCGGCTTTGGACAAAGAGGGCAGCGCTGCCAATGCGGCGGTAGGAACCGTCGGAAAAAGCCCAAAGACTTGAGCGTCAGCGCTAGGCTGTCCTCCAGGGTCCTTCGCCGATCGGCAATCTGGTGAATCAAGTGAAAACACCCCCCGACGTGCTGCCAGCAGTCTTCCGACCTCGCCTTCATCAGCTTCGGGGGTGCAATCTAGGGGCGCGTTGGTGGCGCCTTGGGGACCTAAAGCGTCCAAGGTGCAGTCAAGCCATCTCTGCGCTGGAGAATTCGAGCAATTAGAAAGCGTTGCCCAGGCCGATGCCACCATTTGTGCCCCTTTGCCAGCTTCTCCTGAAAAGCCAAACTCAGAGGCAGCCTCGTAACGTTGTGCTAGAGAAATCGAGATCGAAAAAAGCGGAACCACGAAGTGAGTCACGGCCGTTTGCAAGAGTTGTGATCCGTTGACTCCGACGCATCCAAAGGAAACCACACCACCGCTTTGGTCAACCCCCTTCGCGATCAGGGCGTACGTGTGCGAGATGGATAGTTCTGGTAAGTCCCACCGGCTTGTGGCCGCCATCGTACGCACGTCCAACGCGCTGGCAGGTGGAGGTGTACTGACGTTGAGATCCGTACAGCTCCTATCTCGGTACAGCCTCATTTCAACCGAAGCCGGCACGGTAAAAGCGCCTGAAGTAACGCTTGCCTGAGCTCGCCCTGCGTCTTGTTTGACAACGATCACAGAGACGAGCTTGTCAACGGATCCATTGTGACTGGCTCGAACGCGGAACCGACCAACCGTTCCAGCCCGTAACTCAACGATTAAACGACCCTGTGCGTTCGTGGCGCCCTCGGAGGACAACAGCGTCGCTCCCGCAATGTCGGCCAAACCAACGCTGGGGGATTCAGGCGGGACCAATGCAACCCTTAACGTGTTGGCTGACCTACCTCGACCGCCTCGATCCGTCAGCCGAAACTGTATTTGCCCTGTAGCTCCTGGGGCGAGCTTCAATTCTGTTGGTTCGGCGATAAGGACCAGATCAGCTGTGGTGACGCCGCTTGCGGAGTCATTATCGCCACATCCGCCGATCGTGAACGCGCCGATGGCAGCGAGCAACGCGAGCGCGCCGCATTGGAGCCAATTTTTCCCACAGCGTCCCATTGCCGAAAACCTGAAAAATATAGCTCATCTTCCGGGTTTGCGGCCGACCTTAATATGAGATGAAAGGTTCGTTGACCCCGGGGCGGTGCGATGCTACCCAAATGTTCAGCGGATGCCCGAGTTTTCCCACCTTCACCTGCACACCCAGTACAGCTTGCTCGATGGCGCTATCCGCGTAGACGAGTTGTTTCCGCACGTTCTTGAGCGCGGGATGAAGTCTGTGGCCATGACTGACCACGGCAACCTGTTTGGTGCGATTCATTTTTATGAAAAGGCCAAAGCCTACGGCGTTAAGCCGATTTTTGGTTGCGAGACTTACGTCGCGCCCGATCGGTTGGACAAAACCGAGCGCAAGAGCAACCACCTCATCTTGTTGGCAAAGAACCAAGTTGGTTGGAAGAACCTGTCGTATTTGAACTCCATGGGGTTCTTGGAAGGGTTTTATTTCAACCCGCGCATCGACAAAAAGCTGCTCAAAGAACACAGCGATGGGTTGATTGCTTTGTCGGCGTGTTTGGGAGGCGAGGTCGCGCAGACGATCACGCGCAAAGGACCCGAGGCCGCCATCGAAGTGGCTCGCGAATACGATTCAATTTTTGGACGGGGCAATTTCTTCTTAGAAATGATGCCGAACGGTCTTGAAGAACAAGAGCAGGTCAATGGTCACCTGATTGAGATGTCGAAGAAAACGGACATCCCGTTGGTTGCGACCAATGATTGCCACTACGTAGATAGGCGCGACGCCCGCCCGCACGAGATCTTGCTGTGCGTTCAACAAAAGCGAACGATAAACGATGAAAAGCGGCTCAAGCATACGTCGGATGCTTATTGGGTGAAATCGCCCGCTGAGATGGAATCGTATTTCAAGAGCATCCCGCAAGCTCTTGAAAACGCCGCCATGATAGGTGAGCTGTGCAAAGTTGAGTTCGATCTCAAACAGAACCACCTTCCGCGTTACAAGGTTCCCGAAGGTTACGACGCCAATTCGTTTACACGGAAGCTTGCCGAAGAAGGCTTAAAACAGCGTTTGGATCTGGCTGTAAGGTTGGGGCAGAAGATCGATGGCGATCTTTATCTCCGGCGGCTTGAGCTTGAGCTTGCCGTCATCGAACGGATGGGGTTTTCAGGATATTTCCTTATCGTTTGGGATTTCATCAACTACGCCAAGGAACACAACATCCCTGTGGGCCCTGGCCGCGGCTCGGGCGCCGGATCGTTGGTGGCGTATTGCCTTCGCATCACCGACATTGATCCGATTTTTCACAAGTTGTTGTTTGAACGGTTTTTGAATCCGGATCGCGTTTCGATGCCGGACTTCGACGTCGATTTTTGCATGAACCGACGCGACGAAGTTATCAACTACGTCTCGGAGAAATACGGAAAGAACAACGTTGGTCAGATCGTGACCATGCACCAGCTCAAGGCACGTAGCTGCATTCGCGACGTGGCGCGGGCCATGGGCCTGTCGGCCGCCGAAGGTAACAGGGTGGCTGCCTTGGTGCCTGAGCCGGTGCAAGGCAAAAGCCCTCCGATTTCAAAAGCCATTGAGCAAGAGCCGCGCCTTAAGGAGCTTTACGACGGCGAGTTCCGCGAACTGCTCGATACGGCAAAGGTTCTTGAAGGGTTGAACCGCCACGCCGGAAAGCATGCCGCTGGCGTTGTGATTGGTGAGATGCCGCTTTGGCACTACGTGCCTTGCTTCAAGCAGTCTGGCGAAGAAGGCATTGTCACCCAGTTCAACATGACCGACGTCGAAAAAGTCGGTCTGATCAAGTTCGACTTCTTGGGCCTAAAAACACTGACCGTAATTGCCACGGCGGTGACGTTGGCCAACGCGCACCGTGCCTCAAAAGGGGAGGAGCCACTTGATATGGCAGCCATTCCCTTAGAGGACCCAGAGGTCTATAAGATGATCTCGGCGGCGGATGTGACGGGCGTGTTCCAGCTCGAGTCTTCTGGTTTCCGTGAGCTCTTGAAGAAGCTTAAGCCGGACTGCTTTGAAGACATTGTGGCAGCAGGTGCTTTGTACCGTCCCGGTCCACTGGAAGGCGGCATGGTCGATGACTTCATCGAACGTAAACACGGGCGCAAGGCAGTGGAATACATGCATCCTAGCCTTGAGACAATTCTCAAGGACACCTACGGCGTTATCGTTTACCAAGAGCAAGTTATGCAGATCGCCTCGGCGATGGCTGGCTACAGCCTTGGTGGCGCTGATCTTCTTCGCCGCGCGATGGGCAAGAAGAAAGCCGAAGTCATGGAACAGGAGAAATCCAAGTTCCTCAGTGGTGCAGAAACGAAGGAAATTGATCAGAAAGTCGCCGGCGCCGTTTTCGATCTGATGGCGAAATTTGCAGGCTACGGATTTAATCGAAGCCACTCGGCCGCATACGGACTTTTGACCTACCAAACGGCGTATTTGAAGCGCTACTATCCGGTTGAGTTCTTTGCAGGACTAATGACCTGCGACAAGGATTCGACAGAGTCAGTTGTTAAGTTTATTGCTGAAGCCCGCGATCAGGGAATTGGTGTCGAACGCCCTGACGTGAACGAATCGTTCGCGGATTTTACTGTTGTACCGGCGCGTGCTCTGGGCCCCGTCAATGGCAAGGGTGAGCCCACGAACCGCAAGCGAGGCGTAGGCGTTGATGGCACCCGGGCGATCCGCTTCGGCCTTGGCGCAGTCAAGGGAGTGGGAGAGGGTGCTGTGGAAACGATGGTGTCGGCACGCAAACAAGGTGGCGCATTCGTTTCTACTTTTGATTTCTGTAACCGCGGCGATATGCGCAAGGTCAACCGAAAGGTGCTTGAGCAGCTGGTGAAATCAGGGGCCTTCGATGGCATTGCAGAGAAGAACGGCGTTTCCCGTGGCCGACAGTTCCTGGCACTAGGTCCCGCAATCGAAAGGGCCAGTTCTGCACAGAAGGAACGTGAAAGCGGTCAGACGAATTTGCTTTCGCTGTTGGGCGGCGGTTCGAAAACCGTCGAGCCTTTGGACGACCAGTTTGCACAAGGCGACGAGTGGTCGCCAACAGAGGTGCTTTCCTTCGAAAAGGAAAGCCTGGGCTTCTATATCAGCGGCCACCCCTTGGACCGCTTTACTAGCGAGATTCGACGTTTCGCAAATGCCAACACATCGAACTGCATTGCACGGGGGCCGAAGGCCGAAGTGACTTTGGCAGGCGTCGTGAATGACTATCAAGAACGCGTCGGGAAGAGCAGCGGCCAAAAGTACGCGTTCTTCAAGCTCGAGGATCAATTGGGCCAAATAGAGTTCTCGGTCGGAGCGATGAAGATCAATGATTTTCGTGAAGCCCTGACCAGTGGCTCTCCCTTGTTGGTTCGCGGCACGGTGGACGCTCCCTTTGGTGACGAGGCTATTCGCGACCGCATTCGTTTCCTGGATGCCAAACTGCTGTCGACGATTCGAACGGACAACAGCCGCATGATGGAGATTCGGGTCAACGCTGACACTGTTCGTGCGGAAGACCTCAGTGTTTTGGAGAAGCTGCTGCGGCAACACGAGGGTCCATGCAAGACGCGGCTGATCATTGAGATTCCTCAACGCAGCCAAACGCTTATTGAACTTCCCGATGAATACCGGGTTGCGGTGGGCGAGGAGCTTCTAGACCGCATTGAACAACTTTTCGGGCCCCATACCGCTGTTCTTAGGTAGCGGAGCGCCAACCTGGTTTATAGTCGCGTCTTGTCACTATCGGAATCGAACGAAATGAACGGCATGAAGTTCGGGGGTGGACGATTGAAAGCATGTTTTATTGGCTTTGTGGCGTTGGTGTCGCTGTTCGTGAATGTTGGCCGCTGTGCCCAAGCCCAAAACGCGCCCCACCGAAGGACGGTCGTTTTGCGTCTGGATTTCGAGGGTTCGGTCAATGAAGTGGGCCGCGATCAATTGGTCCGTCGTCTGTTCGAGGGGCTTGCGTCGGCTGGCTTTCAAGTGTTCTCGGCTGACGAAACCGTAGCCCGGCTTTACCAGTCCAACCCACAGCTAAAGTCTTGTGAACAAGCCTCTTGCTTCATGCAGATGGCGGCTGCCTTGCAAGCCAACTTCCTGGTCGTCGGGCGTGTGGAGGCCAAGCGACGCGATTACGACATCATGTTTAGGCTGGTCGATGGTCGCACGGGTGAGCTGCTTGAAACGTCCAAACAACGCTGCGACGTCTGTGGCATACAGGAAGCTGGCGATACAGTGAACCAGGCGGCCGCCTCGTTGCGTACGGGCCTCGATAAAGTGGAAGCTCCTGCTCAAGTGACCTTCGAAACGAGGCCTTCAGGGGCGCTTGTTGAATCCGATGGACAGCCATTGGGGTTTACGCCTCTAACCCAAGAGCTGACTGTTGGTGTTCACCAGTTGTTGATTTCCAAACCTGGTTACAAACCTGTTTCGCGATCCATCGCCATTGCTCCAGGCTCGGCTCAGTCAATCTCGCTCGATCTTCTGGTGCAGCCAGGTCCCTTTCTTTCACCAGGATGGAGGACGGCTGGTTGGGTCTCGATGACCACGGGCGTGTTGGCGCTTGCAGTGGGAGGCTACTTGTTGAAGCTGGACGGGCAGAAAACCGACTGCCCGGCGCCACCTGAAGTGGAAACGGCTGAGAATCCGTGCCGCCGATTCGACCACCGAATGCTGTCGGGCTTGTTGTTGCCCGTCGGAGGCATTTTGACCGGATTGGGGGTGGTGGTAGTCTTCATTGCGCCTGGTGAGGTGCAAAACAACACCCTCAAGAGCGACGCCGGTCAGCCCTCAAGCCAAGCCTCTGCTTTCCAGTTAACCCTTCGAGGTCGGTTTTAGTGTCAACGCAAACAAATAGCGCGCCCGGTCCCACGATGGGGTTGGTGGTGGCCGTGGCATTAGGTGCAGCCGGACTTGGATTTGCGGTTTTTGCCTACGCGGTTCCTTATCGCAAAGCTACACGGGATCTGAAAATGGCACGCGGCGAATTGTTGGCGGCAAGGGCCGAAGCCTCCGGCACAGAACGTGAGTTGACGTTGCTTCGCGGTGATCTTTCCCATGCGCAGCAAGCTGCCGGCGATGCAGTTGCCAACGTTAGGTCGCAAACCAATATGTTGCGGTTGGCGTTGCAGGAACAATCTAAGTCGGCGCCTTCGGGTTCCGTCGAATTGGTGCTGGAAGCGCGTGGGTTGCAGATCCGCCTGTCAGATGCGTATTTGTTTCAAGGCGGCGGAGCGCAGCTTTCCGAAACAGGAACTTTAGTTCTAAAATCGTTGGGCAAGTCGATCGGAAAGAACGCTTCGAGGGTGATTATCACTGCGCCAATGGGCAAGGCAAAAGTCCCCCCAGAGTTGGCTGCATCCTTCCCAAGTGCAGAGGCGCTTGGCGCTGAGCGCGTCCGTGTGGTGCAAAAGACGCTTTCACAGACGGCCGTACCTACGGACGTACTGTGGGGCGTGAGTACCGGTGGTCCCTTGGGCGAAAAAGACGCTTCGGTCGATTTGGAAATCACCCCAATTAATTAGTGGCTCAACTAGTTACCCTTCCAAAAGCGGATGGGGCCCGTATCGCAGTGGACGAACGCAGAACGTGGGTAGATGCCAACACCACCCAACTTTAACTCGCGCACGTACGCCCACAATTCTTTCGTCGTGACCCCGCGTAAACGAAAATCGACTGCCTTTCCTTCGCAGTGTTGGCTCGTCTGTGCGACCTCGTGGCCTTTCTTTCGAAGGGAAAGATTGAATTTCGGTGATCGATAGCCAGATACGACTTCTACCCGGTTTGACCCGAACTTGGATGCGGCGCCCATCACGGCATCCAAGAGAGCTGGATCAACAAGGGTGGCTTGGTTGGAGTAGTGATCACGCAGCAGGCGCTTGAAATTGAGGTACGCGGGCCGACCTGGCAACAACGGCAAGGCCTCTTTGACGTGGATGCTAAACAACGTTGTGATCGGCAGAATTCGACTGCCCGCAACCGGTATTTGCAACGGCAAGGCAAGCTTTGTTCCTGCCTTTTTCGGTTTTGCCAACGACTTAAGTTGGGCTTCCGCCAGTTGCTTATCCGTCACCCTCGCCCGTGGACGGCGTTCCTTTTCCTCCAGCCACAAAGCTTTCTTTGAGCGCTCCGCTGGGATGGGACCCGCGCGTAAATAACTTCGTTCGAGGCTACCCAATGGCCCCATGAAATCGGTGGGCTCGTGGTACGCGGGTTGTTGAACCCACGCAAAACAAAGCGCCGATAACCCCAAAACAAACATAAACGTGAAGTGTAACAGTGGCCGCGGCGATTACATGCAGCAACTATCGCGGTACCCGCAACGCAGGCAACGGTAGTGCGCATGTTCAGGCTGCATTTGCGTTTCGCACACCGGGCAACGGGTGGAAAAATCTGGTTTGCAGGTTGGCCCTGGGGCTTCGTTCGCAGCTTCCGTTTGTTCGCCAGTAGGCTTTTGCATGGACGGTAGCTTATCGATTGAGCACGCCAGGATCTACTAAGATTCGGCTTGGGCGGGTGGGCGCCTGCGAATGCCAACCAATTGGTTGAGTGATCCCGAGCTAAACCCAGCCAGATCAAGCGCTACGAACGTGAATCCCAAGCGACGCCCCAACGACACGATCTGCTCTCGCACACCCACTTCCATGGCACGTGGCATGGCTTCATGTTCAAGTTCAACGCGCGCAATTTCACCGTGAAAACGCACACGAAGCTGGCGGAATCCCAACGCACGCAGCCCATCTTCAAAGGCGTCGACCTGTGAAAGTCGCTCTTGAGTGATTTCGGTGCCGTAAGGGAATCGTGACGACAAACACGCGAGCTGGGGTTTATCCCAGGTGGGCAACCCCAGTTCTTTTGAAAGGGCGCGAACTTCGGGCTTCGTAAGGCCAGCTTCGACCATGGGATGCAAGGCTCCCCGTTCGTCAGCCGCTTTGAGTCCTGGGCGGTGATCTCCTAGATCGTCTACGTTGGTGCCCAAGAGCACGGCTAAGAAACCAAGTTTTTCAGCAAGCGGCTTGGCTAGATCCATGAGCTCTGCTTTGCAGTGGTAACAACGATCAACCGGGTTTTGCGAAAACCCCGGCCGTTCAAGTTCTGCCGATTCAATAACGTGATGAACGACGCCCATGTCTGTGCCCAACTTCAAAGCGTCGGCGCGTTCGCTTTGGGCCATGGTTACTGAAACAGCTGTCATGGCAACGCAGCGCGAACCAAGAACGTCGTGCGCCACTTTGAGCAGAAGCGCTGAATCGACGCCACCTGAAAAGCAGACGACCGCTGACTCGCAACGAGCGATGGCGGCTTTAAGAACTTCGTATTTGGCGGATAGCTTTGGCGTCATGAAAGGCTTTCAGTATAGCAACTTCAGGGGATCTGGCGTTCGGCCGCAGCCGCAGCTGCATCTGCAAGTGCGTTCACGTCAATGTTCTCTTCGGCTTTGTCGGCGTCGACGGGCCTTGCCCCGGTGGCAGGGTTGGGCGGCATAAACAGTGAACAGCAGTCATCGTAGGGCAGGGTGGAAAGGTCGAAAGTGCCAATTTTCCTGGCCAATTCGATCGTTTCAACCTTGTCGTAGGTCAACAAAGGCCGCAGTACCAACCGTTCTGCAGCGGCGTTGATCGTCGTCATATTTCTTACGGTTTGGCTGGCCACCTGCGACAAGGTTTCGCCGGTCACCAGGGCATCGGCTTTGACACGCGCCGCAATTCGGTCCGCGATGCGCATCATCATCCGCCGGTAAAGCACAACGGCCAGATCCGGTCGGCAGGCTTCCCGTATGCGCTGTTGAACCTCAGTAAAGGGGATCACCCAAACAACCTCCATCGCGTTCCAGGAGCGCAGCACCCGCGCCAAGGACATGACTTTGTTCAAGGTTTTTTCGCCTACAAAGGGTGGGGAATGAAAGTAAATGCCTTCCACAGACAAGCCGCGCTTCGCGGCGAGATACCCGGCCACAGGCGAATCAATGCCGCCAGACAACAACAGCAGCCCGCGACCGGCCGATCCCACAGGCAAGCCACCCGGTGCCGCCCGCGTTTCCGCGAACACGAAGGTGCCCCCCTTGTTGATTTCGACGCCAATTTGCAATGCAGGGTTGTGTACGTCTACAGGAATCCCCAGCGTGGTGATGATTCGATCCGCCACCGCACAGTTGATGTCGTAGGACCTATGCTCGAAGGTCTTTACCGCTCGTTTGGTGTTTACTTTGAAACTGCGCCGCAGCTTAGGATCGGCTGCTACGGCTGCTTCGGCCACTCGAAGTGAGGTTGCGACGATCGCTTCAAGATTCGTCGGTGGACACGCAACTGGTGATACCGACACAAGCCCGAAAATCTTGCGAACACGGTCTTCCATCGCATCGAAGGCTTCAGGTCTGCTGCGAACCAAGAGGCGGCCATGCGGTGTGGTCAACGTGGCTTCGGGGATCTCCCGCAACGTGCGCCGAATGTTGCGCTCTAACTGCAACTCGAATTGATGCCGGTTGCCTGATTTGAGGAACAGCTCGCCGTAACGGCACAATAAAGCGGTGTACAACCGCGAAGAATCCTTGGCCTCGCTCAACGTGCGCTCCTTGCCGATCGAATGTCGGTGATGTTGCCTAAGTCAGCAACCGCTAGGGTTAACGCCTTCACGGCGTTGTCGATGTCGTCGTGCGTGGTTTGTCGGGACAGTGAAAAGCGCAAGACAGCTTCATTCTTGTGAAGACCAATGGCAGCTAACACGTGGCTGGAACCTTTGCTTTTGGTCGAACAAGCTGAGCCCGCAGCAGCGCATACACCGCGTGCTTCCAGTGCGTGCAACAATGGTTCTGCAGGTAGTTTTGCGAAACGAAGGCTGCTGATGTGCGCTGTGCGGGGCGTACCAGTTGGCACCGTGGGCGTCACAGCGGTCAGTGCAGCGCAAGCGGCCTGTTCAAAGGCATCTCGGAGTTCCGCCACCCGAATTGCGTCGGCATGAAAACTTGCAGATGCATCGGAACAAGCCGCAGCAAAGGCCACAATTCCCGGAAGATTCTCGGTGCCCTGCCGCAGTCCTGCCTCTTGCCCGCCGCCTTGCCACAACGGCATCACGCGCGCACCTTTTCGCAACCACAACGCTCCAACGCCCTTAGGACCATGCAGCTTGTGGCTTGAGAGGCTAAGCGAGTCAGCGCCCAGTGCGTTGACATCAATTTTGACGAAGGGTGCTGCAGCAACAGCGTCGACGTGAAAGTGCGGCGCCCGCGGCAACTGCTTGAGCATGCGAGCAATGAACTCAACTGGCTGCAGTGTGCCCAATTCGTTGTTGGCCAGCATCAACGCCACCAAACCAGTGTTGGGATCGATGCTGCCCAGCAGTTTGTTCGCGTCGACGACGCCCGTTGCTTCGGGAGGCACCATCACCACTTTCCACCCTTGGGCTTCGAGTTGATCCGCGTTGCGCAAGACCGAGGGATGCTCGATCGCAGAAATCACGATCTGCCGTTGGTGCTTGCGGGCCTGGGCTGCACCCAAGATGCCCAACGCATTGGCTTCAGTGCCTCCGCTGGTAAAGATGATGGTTCCTGTTTCAGCGCGAAGGAATTTGGCAACGTCCGCGCGGGCGGACTCTAAGGCTCGGGACGCCGCGGCGCCTAAGGCGTGGGCGGACGAAGGGTTTGCGAACTGTTCCTGCGCGGCCGCCGTGAAGGCCCGCAATGCCGGTTCGGCCAACGGCGTAGCAGCCGCGTTATCAAGGTACACCATTGGGCCCGGGTATGTACCACTGTGGGCCGGGCATGCAATCCGCTTCGACCTGCGTTATTGGGGCCCCGTTTGTGATGCTAGGCTGTCGGCCTCGTGAAACCGCTGCCCCAGTTCCCAAGCGCCGCGCCCAACTCCTGCCATGTCTTTGAAGGCACTTGTGACAACAGACGGCCATTGGGGCTTTATGTGCACTTTCCTTTTTGCGGAGCTCGCTGCCCCTACTGCGACTTTGCGATCGACGTTCGTACCGAGATTCCGCACGAGCGATACGCCAACGCTGTATGTCAGGAAGTCGCTTCCAAAAGCGCTTTTTTCGTGGCAGCAAATCCACTGGTTTCGGTGTATTTCGGCGGCGGAACGCCAGGTCTATGGCGCAATGATTGTGTCAAACGGGTGATTGATGTGGCTGTTAAACAGTTCGCTGTTTCCACGCCGGGTGCGCTTGAAATCACCGTGGAAGCCAATCCGGGCGAGATCAGTGAATCTCATCTGCGCGCATTGAAGGCGGCCGGTGTAAACCGTGTTTCATTCGGCATTCAGTCTTTTGATGCAGCGTTGTTGCTCGAAATTGGACGAACCCATTCCGTACAGCAAGCGCGCGAAGCGATTCCTACGGCGCGCGCCGCGGGATTCACGAACGTCGCTTGCGATTTGATGTTTGGTTTGCCAGGGCAGAGCTTAACCCAATGGCGTGAATCACTCGCCTCGGTGATCGAGGCGGCCCCCGATCATCTTTCTTGTTATTCGCTAACGGTTGAACCCTTCACGCCCTTTGGCCAAAAAGAAAAGAAAGGGCAGCTGACCCGCCCCGATGACGACGCCGCCGCAGAAATGTGGGATCTCGCGCATGAGTCTTTGGGTGCGGCTGGCTACGAGCACTATGAAGTTTCAAGTTACGCCCGTCTGGGCGCCAGGGCAGTCCACAACAGCCTTTACTGGACCCAAGGCGCATATTTGGGAGTGGGTTGTGCGGCCGCTTCGTTTCGGCCATTGGTCGAAGGGGGAGGGTGGAGGTTCATTAACCCCCGGTCGGCGGATACCTACATGTTGGGTGTCGAACGGTCGCACGGCCTTATAAATGCGGCGCAGCTGGAATGGCGATCTGCCCCGGAACTCGGGGACGAGGCCGTCTGGCTAGCCCTTCGAACCAGCGATGGGATCAATCGCAAACGCCACCAGGAATTGTTCGGTCGTGACCCGTTGGAAGGGGCCGCCCAGGCCATTGCAGCCGTGGATCTTCAGAAAGCAGGCTGGCTACACGTGTCCGACACGCACATACGACCAACGGCGCAAGGATTGGCGTTTGCCGACGAACTGGCCACCCGGCTATGGGACTAAGTGGCAGCCAAACGAAATAACCCACAGCGGCACGTGGCTCTACCGCAGCTTTTGCAGTAAACCTTTAGGAGTGAACGACTTAGGTAACCGTGCAAAAAAAGTACTGCACGCAGTCGTCACCGAATATCTAGGCTCGGGTGAGGCGGTTGGCTCGAAAACCGTCACCCGCAGGTACAATTTCGACGTCTCGGCCGCTACCGTCCGAAGCGTTATGGGTGAGCTTGAGGATCTGGGGCTGCTTCGGCACGCACATACCTCCGCCGGCCGCGTGCCGACCGAACGGGGACTTCGCTATTACGTCGATTCCTTACTTCGGGTCCGAAGATTAACTGAAGCTGAGCAGGGCGAGATTCAGCACCAATTTTCGGGCGTGTCTGATGTCGGAGACGTGGTTGATCGCGCCAGGGATGTGTTGCGGGAAATGTCCCATCTTACCGTGGTGGTTCAGGCCCCCCGTTTTGATACCGGAACCATCAGTCATTTGGAATTCGTCAAACTGCGGGACGATCAGCTTCTTGCTGTTATCGCGGCCAGCACGGGCCAGGTGCAGAACAAGTTGGTTCAGATCGATTTCGCACTAGAAACGGGGGAGCTTGAGCGAATTAACAACTACTTGCGCGAACTGGTTGTGGGGCGAACCCTGTCCGAAATACGTGCGCGCGTTTCACAAGAACTTGAAGACGAACGCACCAGCCACGATCCCATGCGGTCGCGCGCGTTGAATTTGGCTACAGCTGCTGTGCCTGAGCAACATCGCCCTTCAATTATCGTGGACGGTCAATCAAATTTGCTCTCGCTCACCGACAGCGTGGACGGTGCCCGCACTTTGTTGCGGGCGCTGGAGGAAAAGGAGTTCTTGTTGCGTTTGCTCGATCGCACCCTTCAAGCGCCGGGCATCTGTGTGTTTATTGGCGCAGAAGCGAATCTGGCCGATCTCACCGATATTTCGGTGGTTACAGCTTCCTATGGTGACGAAGGCAGCCCTGTGGGGACCATTGGCGTCATTGGCCCTTCGAGAATCAACTACTCGAAGGTTATCTCTCTGGTTGACTTCACCGCAGACGTGATTACGAGAGCCCTGCCGAAACTATAGTTCAAGAACTGTAGTCGCAGGCGAGCTTCCGATAAGATACTTTCCAGCTTCGCCTTTGCATTTGGCGCAATGCGCTGTTCATGAACCTTAGGAACCCGATGAACGAGAACGATCATTCCCAGCCCGTATCCGATGCACCCGTAGAACAAGCCGCCGAAGTTGTTTCTTTGGAAGACCGCGTGGTTCAACTGGAGCAGGAAAAGAACGACTTGCGCGAGCGCATGTTGCGGGTGGCCGCCGAATTCGAAAACTGGAAAAAGCGGTCGCGCAAAGATCAAGAGGATGCGCAGTTCCGAGTCAAAGAGCAGATTCTCAAGGATGTCATAGAGGTTGCCGATAACCTGGAGCGGGCCATCTCATCAATGACCGACGCCAGCGACAGCAAGGCTGTCAAGGATGGCGTTGGTTTGGTGTTGCGGATGTTCTACCAAAAGCTGGATCGCTACGACGTCAAGGCATTCGAATCGAAAGGGAAGGCATTTGATCCCCGTCTTCACGAAGCCGTGGCTCGCGTGCCTTCAGCCGATGTTCCCGTGGGTGGGATCGTCGAAGAATTGGTCAAGGGCTACAACTTGGGTGACAAATTGCTGAGGCCAGCGTCTGTGGTTGTCGCAGTGGCACCACCTTCGGCTCAACCTTCCCCAGAGGCGGAGGCGAGCTAGGTCTTGGGAAGGATCCTCGGCATCGATCTGGGCACCACGAACTCGTGTGTGG
>Ga0105046_10002353_pt1 | contig 29816 bp, 25 predicted proteins | sample MAT03_FD_78385 | JGI IMG/M metagenome (GOLD analysis project Ga0105046, IMG submission 78385) | Freshwater microbial communities from Lake Fryxell liftoff mats and glacier meltwater in Antarctica - MAT-03 (megahit assembly) | ecosystem: Environmental > Aquatic > Freshwater > Ice > Liftoff... | reverse complement strand
TGCTGGTCTGTCTCTCCCTACAATCTCTCGGAGTTTTCGATGCGTAAGTTGTCGCTGCTGTTTGCTGGTGCTGCCATGATCGCCCTTTCTGCGCCGCGTTCGGCGCAGGCGCAGGATAAGGACATCGTCGAGACGGCCGTCGCCGCCGGCACGTTCAAGACGCTCGCCACGGCATTGACCGCCGCTGGCCTGATCGAGACGCTCAAGGGCCCGGGACCGTTCACGGTGTTCGCCCCGACCGACGAAGCGTTTGCGAAGATCCCCAAGGCCACGCTCGACGCGTTGCTGAAGGACAAGGCTGCACTGAAGAATGTGCTCCTGTATCATGTGCTTCCGGGCAAGGTGCCTGCCGCCGAAGCGCTGAAGACGGTTGGCAAGGGTGTGAAGACGGTTGAAGGTCAGGACATCAAGATCACGCTGATGGGTGGCAAGCCGATGGTGAACAACGCCCACATCGTGACGACGGACATCATGGCGAAGAATGGCGTGATCCACGTCATCGACGCGGTGATCATGCCGCCGGCCAAGTAAGCTTTGCGACATCGCGCCTGAGCCCCTCACGGGCTCGCGCATGAAGCAGGTTGGGTGAGGGGGCACGCTTCGGCTTGCCCCCTCACTTTTTTTGAGCGAGACTGAGGGTCCCACCCTCCCACCAACATGCCTCTATCTCAGTTCCCCTCCCGCCTGCGCTTCCGTGCCGCCGCGCAACGCTCGGCTACACGTTCAACCACCGCGTTCAGCAGAGCGGTTGTCGCCACGGGACTCTTCGGCGCCGTGCTCTCCTCCGTCGCTCCCGCCGTCGCACAGGCGCAGCGCACCGAAGTTGCCCCCGCAGATCTCATTGTCACCAATGCGCGGGTGTATACCGCCGACGAAACCCGGCCGCTCGCCGACGCCTTTGCCGTGCGCGACGGGCGCATCGTTTTTGTCGACTCGCGCCAGGAAGCCAACGCCCTGAAAGGATCGGCCACACGGATTGTTGACGCCGGCGGCAAAACGATCATCCCTGGCATGGTAGACGCACACGCCCACTTTGGCGGACTGGCGCAGACGCTGCGCTCCGTCGATCTGGTCGGCACGCACAGCTATGACGAAGTGATCGCGCGCGTCATCGAGCGCGCGAAGACCACACCCAAAGGCAGCTGGATCCAAGGTCGCGGGTGGGATCAGAACGCCTGGGGCGACACGCGTTTCCCCAGCCACGAAAAACTTTCGGCGGCGCTCCCCGATCATCCGGTTGTGCTGGAGCGGGTTGACGGACATGCCACGCTGGTGAATGCGGCGGCGATGCGACTGGCCGAGCTGACAGCCGCGACGAAAGACCCATCAGGCGGCAAGGTGATGCGTGATGCGCGGGGCGTGCCGACCGGCATTCTGGTAGACAACGCCACCGCCATCGTAGAACGCAAGGTCCCTGCACCCACGACCGAGCAAACGCGTGCCGCGCTGAAAGAGGCGATCAGCGTGATGCATCGCTGGGGCCTGACGGGCATGCACGACGCCGGCGCTTCGAGAACGCTTATCGATTTGTATGAAACGATGGCACAAGCACAGGAACTGAACCTGCGTGTGTATGTCATGATCGGTGATGACTCCACTGCGTTGGAGCACTACATGAAAGTCGGTCCGCGCTCGGCACTGTACAACAATCAGTTGTGGGTGCGCGCGATCAAATTGTATGCCGATGGAGCGATGGGCTCACGAGGCGCCGCACTGCTGGAACCGTACTCTGACGACCCCAACAACACAGGGCTGTTGCTAAGTGCTCCGGCACACATTCGCGACGTCGCCGAGCGTGGACTGCGCGCTGGATTTCAGGTCAATACGCACGCCATCGGTGATCGTGGCAATCGCGTCGTGCTGGACGCCTACGAACAGGCGCTCAAAGCATTGCCAACCGCAGATCATCGCTTTCGCGTGGAACACGCGCAGACGCTCAGCGCCGAAGATATCCCCCGATTCGCGCAGCTCGGCGTGATTCCCTCAATGCAGGCCAGCCATCAGACCAGCGACATGTACTGGATCGGGAAGCGACTGGGTCCGACTCGCCTGTTAGGCGCATACGCCTGGCGCTCGCTGATCAACTCGGGCGTAGTAATTCCGAATGGCAGCGACTTTCCCGTCGAACAGGTAAACCCGCTGATCTCTTTTCATGCATCGATCGCCCGTCAGGACGCAAACGACTGGCCGGCCGGCGGATGGTTACCAGAGCAACGCATGACGCGCGAAGAAGCTTTGCGCAGTATGACGTTGTGGCCTGCATTTTCGGCGTTTCAGGAGAATGACATGGGGTCGATTACGCCGGGGAAGTTGGCGGACTTCGTGATCCTTGATCAGGACATCATGCGCATTCCCGTTGAGCTGGTGCTGAAGACGAACGTGCTCGCCACGTACGTTGGTGGAAAGGCCGTCTACGAAAAGAAGTCCACTCCCTGACCCGGACCGCGAACCATGCGCATCGTCAGCTTGCTCCCGGCCGCCACGGAAATCGTCGCGTTTCTTGGCGCGACGGAACATCTCGTTGGCATCACGCACGAATGCGACTACCCAGCGGTTGTCGGCTCGCGTGCGCGGGTTACGAAGAGCGCGATTCCACACTCGACCAACCCGCTGCTCATTGACACCGCGGTTCGGGCGCAATCAAATGCCGGGCAATCATTGTTCACGCTGGACGAGGCGCGCATTCGTGCGCTCCATCCTGATCTCCTGCTCACGCAGGCGCTCTGCGATGTGTGTGCGGTAAGCGAGCACGACGTGCGCGCACTGGCGGCGCGGCTGTCTCCGGTTCCGGACGTCATCACGCTTGGCGGCACGACCCTCGACGGGATTTACGCCGACATCCAGGCCGTGGCCAACGCGGTCGACGCGAGGAGCGACGCGGAAGAGCTCCTGGCGGGGCTGCATGATCGCGTCAAGCACGTGCACGATACGCTCAAGGCCGCACGGGCGCCGCGACCACGCGCGGCGTTGATCGAGTGGACGGCGCCAGTGTTCGTCGCGGGACACTGGGGACCCGAGCAGATCAAGCGCGCGGGAGGAATGGACGTGCTTGGCACGGCGGGCGCGCACTCACACACGGCGTCGCACGAGACACTCGCGCGCTGTGAACCGGAGTTCGTGTTTATCGCGCCGTGCGGCTACTCGCTGGCTGCCGCGACTACGGAAGCGGCTGCGCTGCTGCGCGATCCTGCGTGGAGTTGGCTGAACGGGGCGCAGGTGTGGGCGCTCGATGCGAACGGATTGGTAAGTCGGCCGGGGCCGCGCGTCGTTGACGGGATTGAGGCGATGGCGCGCATACTTAATCCGTTGCTGTTCAGCGCGATTGATCCGCTGCATGCGCGGCGTGTGGCTTGAGCTGAGGCATGAGGGGGGACTGGAGGTTTGAGGTTTGGGGTTTGAGGGGAGGAAGGCGTGAGGCACATTCAGGCGTGAGCTGTGAGCTGTGGGCTTTGAGGGTAGAGCGCCAGCTTGAGGCGTGGGGGGTGAGGCTTGTGGCTCAGGCCTGAGGCCTCAGGCGGGAGCTCTCACCTCAGAGCCCAGAGCTCACAGCTCGCGCCTGAATGTGCCTCACGCCTTCCTCCCTCAGGCCTGAGCCCTGAGGCCTTAGTACTCAGTACTCAGTACTCAGTACTCAGTACTCACCCCACCCACATCTTCACCGCCATTACCACCATCAACACCGCGAACGCTTTCCTCAGCACTGTTGCATCCATCTGCGAGCCAAAGTGCGAGCCGATCGCGGCGCCCACCGCTAGTCCAGCGGCGATAATCACGGCGGCTTTGATGTCGAGTTGGCCGGCCTTGTAGTACGTCGCGGCTCCGATCGCGGCGCCGAGTGGGAGCACGAGGACGGCGAGCGAGGTGCCGGCGGCTTGTTGCGGTTGGAACTTGGCAAGATAGATCAGCGCGGGGACGATCACGATTCCGCCGCCGATGCCGAAGATTCCTGACAGCACGCCGGCGCCGAGTCCGATGGCGAGAAGGAGTAGGATGGTCATGGCATGGAAGCTCTCGCCCGCGGGGCCGAGGCGCTAGTTTTTGGGGATGCTTCCAGACTCCTCTTTCGCGTTTCTCAAGACCCTGCTCGATACGCCGGGTCCTTCCAGCTTTGAAGCCGCACCGGCCCGTGTGTGGCGTGCTGAGGCGGCCACGTTTGCCACGGTCACCTCTGACGTCGTGGGCAACAGTTTTGCCTCGGTGGATGGGAGCGGCGGACCGACGATTCTGCTGGCCGGCCACATCGACGAGATCGGCATCATCATCACGTGGATCGACGAAAATGGCTTTGTCTATTTCGAGCCGATCGGTGGGTGGGACCCACAGGTGCTGGTGGCGCAGCGTATTCGATTCCTTGGTCGCAACGGGGACGTGTTCGGCGTGATCGGCAAGAAGCCGATCCACCTGATGAAGCCTGAAGAACGTGAGAAGGCTTCAAAGATCACGGACTTGTGGGTCGACATCGGCGCGGCGACCCGGGCCGAAGCAGCGGAGCATCTGGCGATCGGCGATGCAGGCGTGATTGACAGTCAACTGCGCGAGCTGCCAAACCGTCGCATCGTGTCGCGTTCCATCGACGATCGCATAGGCGCGTTCGTGGTGTTGGAGGCGCTGCGTCGCTACGCCGCCAAGCCAGGTGCGGCGCGCGTCGTTGCCGCCGCAACGGCGCAAGAAGAAATCGGATACAGTGGCGGCGGCGCACGCGTGGCGGCGCAGTCGCTTGACGCACGCATGGCGATCGCGGTTGATGTCACGTTTGCGACCGACCACCCCGGCGTCGAGAAGAAGGAGCATGGTGAGCACAACATCGGCGGTGGCCCGGTCCTTACGCGTGGGTCGGTTGTGAGTCCTGTGGCGTTCGGATTGCTGCGTGCGACGGCCGATCGACTTGGCATGCCGTACACGGTGCATGCTGCTGGCCGGGCAACGAGCACGGATGCCGATGGGATTCACCTCACGCGCAACGGGGTGGCAACGGCGCTGTTGTCGATTCCGAATCGGTATATGCATTCACCGAACGAGATGGTGTCGCTGGATGATCTGGATCGGGCGGCAGAGCTGATCGCGGAGACGTGTCGGATGGTGACGAGCGAGACGGACTTTACAGCGAGATGAGGGTTGAGGGTTGAGGGTGTTGAGGGTTGAGGGATGAGGGGAGGAAGGCTTGAGGCACATACAGGCGTGAGCTGTGAGCTCTGGGCTTTGAGGGCAGAGCGCCAGCCTGAGGTTTGAGGCCTCAGGCCTGAGGTTTGGCTTGAGGGCTGAGGATTGACACCTCTCGCCTGACACCTCAAGCAGGAGCTCGCACCTTAGAGCTGAGAGCTCACAGCTCACGCCTGTATGTGCCTCAAACCTTCCTCCCCTCATCCCTCAGCACCCTCAACCCTGCAGCTCCCTCAACCCTGCAGCTCCCTCAACAGTCCCAACGCCGCCGCCGCCACCTCTCCATCCGCGTCGTTCCGGAGCGCCTCTACCACCTTCTGCATCTGCGTGCCGCGCGCGCGCACCAAGGCTTCGAGTGCGGCGATGCGCAGGTATGGGTCGCGCGGCTCGCTGAGTGGTGCGCCGGTGATGTCGCTCGCTGCTGGCAAGGCGATGCGCAACAGCTTCTGTATCGCGTCGGCGCTGCCGAGTCGTCCAAGTGCGGCGAGCATTTCGAGGGCCACATCTTCGTCGCCTTCTACCTCCAGCGCGGCGGACAAGCGGGCGGCGGGAGGGCGAATGCCACCGCCAACGGCCGCACCGGTCAGACCGAACGCAGCGGCAGCTAATCGTCGAAGTTCCCCGTTGCTGTCTTGAATGACGGTGTGCAGCGCTTGGAGCGACTTTATCGTGCGCAGCCGCATCAATGCGCGAGCAACGGCGATGCGAATCCGTTGATCGTCGTGGTGCAGCAGCGGGATCAGTGTTTCGTCGGCGTGCTCGACCCCCATCTCGCCAAGCAGCGACGCGGCATTGCGGACCACGTACCACCTGCTGTCCTTGAGCGCGTCGTACAGCTGTGTCGCTCCCACGTCCATCGCGACGATGCTGTCAAAATACGTGCGTCGAGACAGCGCGTCGTCGGTGGCCAACAGCTCCTGCACGAGCAGCTTGACGCCGGAATCGCCAGCGCGTGCAAACAGCTGCAACAGCGGTGCGCGATCCGCGCTGAGCGGTAACTGCTTTGACAGCAGCGTGAGCATCGGCGTGCGCAGCAAGTGCCGCAGCGCGCCCTCGAGTGCCAGACGACCGCCTTGGTCGGCCACGACGCCCATTTGCGTCATCACCGTGCGTGCAACGATTTCCACGGCGACGCCGTCTCCGCGTCGTTGCGCGTCGTCCAGCAGTTCCCTGATGGCGCTCACGGCGCTCGTCGCCGCGTCGTCCGTGCGGGCCGCCATCAGTCGTCCGAGTACGTGGCTCGCACGTACCGACGCAACGCCGTCCACTGCCTCTCCGTCCGCAGGCGTGACGCGCGCATCAGGCGCGCCATCGGAGAGCGCGGGCGTGACCAGCACACTCCACGTGCGCAGCAGTTCGCGAAGTCCTTCGTGCGTCAAGCCAATGGCCCCGAGTACCCGCGGCGTATCGCTGTCGCCTGTGCTCATGACTCGCACTGGCGTGTTCATGGCTCGCACTCGCTCCGGAACGGTCGGCTGCGCGAGGAGGCGAGCCAACGTGAGCAATTCGCCGGGCGCCGCGCCCTCTCGAACGGTGACAGCGCCGACGCCGAGCGCCAGGCAGGACCGTACAAGCACGGCAAGCGCCTCATCCTCGGCGCCGACCTGTTCTACTGCCACGCCTTCCAGCACCAACCGTTGATCGATGACCCGACAGAGCATGGTGCCCTCGCGCGAGCGCGCCGACAGGGCGCGCAGTGCTTCACGAATCAGCCCAAGCTGTGGGTTGGCCGCGTCAACGCCACTGAAGCCTCCTACGACGCCGGTGTGGTCGACGCCGAGTTGCGTGAGTCGCTCAACCAACAGCGACAAAGCCCGCGCCACACCGCGCGAGGCGCGCCCCTCCGACGCGATGTGCAGCACGCCGACCCCCGGTGTATGCGCCGAAGGTGTGCCGCGAGCGAAGAGTGTCGGAGGGTTCATGCCTTCCAAGCTACTGCCAAATGCACGTGCGTACAGCTTCATTTTCGGCATGACACTCTTGATCCCGCCCTCGCGTCTCGAGGGCTTTACGACTACTACGCCGGTCCCGCTGTACTGGCGTGAAGACGGCCCTGTCGGGGCCCCCGCACTCATGCTGCTGCACGGTGGACCCGGCGCGCAGCACGAATACCTCTTTCCCCAAATGCTGGCACTCGCCGACACGCATCGCGTGATCAGCTATGATCAGCGCGGCGGTGGACGGTCTCGCACCGACGATCCAGCGCCGATCACCTGGCAGACGCAGGTTGCTGATCTGGCAGCGATCATTCAAGAGCGTGTGCCCGCAGAAGGACTGGCGGGGGTCACGGTGGTCGGCTACTCGTGGGGGGCGCTCCTGGGCGTGCTCTACGCCATCTCGGCGGCATCCGACAGTACTCTGCCACCCATCCGACAACTCGTCCTGGTGTCGCCCGCGCCGATCACGCGTCACTGGCGCGTCGAGTTTGAGGCCGAGCTGAGTGCACGCCAACTGGGACCGGCAGTGGCGGCGCTGCGGGCTGAGCTGGCTGCGTCGGGACTTCGCGAGACCGATCCGACGGCCTTCCGGCAGCGGAGCTTCGAGCTGAGCGTGGCGGGGTACTTCGCCGACCCACGCCGTGCTGAGTCGCTGACGCCCTTTCGCGTCACGGCCCGCACCCAGCACTCCGTCTGGGACAGCCTTGGGGAGTTCGACCTGCGGGAGGCGCTGCGTGCCGTCCACCTGCCGGTACTCGTCATTCATGGACGTGCGGATCCGATCCCGGTCGCCTCGGCGGAAGCGGTTGCCCTGGCGCTCAAGGGGGAGCTGGTTTTGCTGGACGATTGCGGGCACGTGCCCTACGTCGAACAGCCGCTGGCACTGTTCTCGGCCATCGCTCGTTTTTTGGTGTAGTGCCCTCTTTGACCTGAGCAGCCCGCGCCATGCTTCCCTTCGGGACCGTCACACAATCGTTGCTCACGACGCTGGATGTCGAGGACCGCGATGTTCGCGTGTCGTTGCACATCGTGCACGATGGCGTGGAGTTCGTGGGTCGGTTGTGGTTTGCCGAGGCGACGTGGACCAACTCGGGCATTCCGGACCGTGGACTGTTTTCCGGTCGTACCGAGGGTGAAGTTCTGGCGTTGGCGCGTCGCTTGCGCCCTGACGAACTGCTGCAGCGTTATCGTCGCGCAAATGCAGAAAAACGTCGCTTTCACGGCCTTCGACGCCTGACTTCCGAGATCCTTTCCAAGATCCGCTATCTCAATCAGGTCTCCGTGAGCATGCGAAGCGGGCTGCTGGATCGCGACGCGGCCGCACAGGAAATGCAGCTGACCGAGCATCAGCTTATTGAACTGGTGAAGCAAGCGCGACAGGTGTCGGGCATCGAAGGGTAAGCGCGTTGTCGAGGGCCGGCGGTCGATCCACCTGGGGCCGACGACAACGAGAGGTATAGGCGTTGTCGCAATCCGGCGGCCGAATCCACCTGGGGCCGACGACAACGAGGGGTATAGGCGTTGTCGCAATCCGACGGCGAATCCACCTGGGGCCGACGACAACGAGAGGTATAGGCGTTGTCGCAATCCGACGGCGAATTCACCTGGGGCCGACGACAACGAGGGGTATGCGCGTTGTCGCAATCCGGCGGCCGATGACCATGGGCCTACACCGCGCAGTATATTGCGTGCATGGATTGCCGAAGCGCGGCACACGCCCTGACACAGATCGCATCGCTCCTCGAATTGCATGGTGAGGATCGATTCACGGTTCGCGCGATGCAGCTTGCGGCACGAACGTCGGCGCTGGCGGGTGATCGGCCGCTCAGTGAGGCGATGAACGACGCCGTCAGCACGGGTGCCGTCGAATGGGCGTCGCTTGCCCCTGCCGCGCTGGCCGTTTTGCACGATCTGTCGGAATCCAACGGGTCGGCCCTCCTTGAGCGGCTGCAGGAAGAGACGCCGGAAGGATTGTTGGAGATGCTCCGCGTGCCGGGACTTGGGCCGTCGCGCATACGACAAATCCACGAGGGGCTGCACGTCGAAACACTGCAGGATCTCGAGCTGTCGGCGCGCGATGGTCGTCTGGCGACCTTGCCGCGATTTGGCGACAAGACGGCACAGAAGATCCTCAAGGGCATCGCGGATCTGCGGGCGACCGGCGCGTATGTGTTGTGGCAGCACGGACACGCCGAAGCGCTACGCATGCTGCACGCCGTGCGCGCGCATCCCGATGTATTGCAGGCGGAGATTGCAGGATCGATTCGGCGGCGCATGGAACTGGTCCGCGACATAGACATCGTGGCTGCCGTGCGCGGTTCACCATCGGTGGTGGCGGCGTCGTTGGCGCACCTGCGTGGTGTGCGCGAGGTGCTTGGTGGTGGGGGACGCACACTCACGTTGCGTTTCGACGACGGTGTGTCGGTCGATCTGCTGTGCGTGCGTCCGGAACAGATGGCGCTGGCGCTCTGGCGCGCCACTGGCAGCGTGGCGCATGTGCGTCAACTCACCGAGCGCGCAGCAACGCTCGGACTCGTTCTGGCCGGCGATGAGCTACGGGGAGCCGACGGCGCCTTGCTTTCCGTGCCGCAGGAGCACGACTTGTACGCGCACCTTGGTTTGGACTATTGCGAGCCAGAGCTGCGCGAGGGCGAGGGCGAGGTGGAGTCGGCGTTGCGTCATGCACTGCCAACGCTGGTGACAGAATCGGCGCTGGTGGGTGCCCTGCACTGTCATTCGCAGTACAGCGACGGCGGCTCGGGGATCGCCACGATGGCCGAGGCGGCGCGCGCGCGCGGCTTAACGTATCTCGGCGTCAGTGATCATTCGCAATCGAACACGCTTGCCGGTGGACTCTCGCGCGACGACATCATCGCGCAGCATCTGGAGATCGACGCACTGAACGCAGCGTTTGCGCAGCGCGGTGTCGTGTTCCGGGTACTCAAGGGCATCGAGGCAGATATTCTGCCCTGTGGACGTTTGGATTACGACGCGGACTTTCTCTCACGGTTTGATTTCGTGATCGGCTCGATTCACACGCGATATGGGATGAACGAGCAGCAGATGACGACGCGCGTACTCAAGGCGTTGGACGATCCGCATCTGACCATCCTCGGACATCCAACGGGACGTTTGCTCCTGGCGCGCGAGCCGTACGCCATTGATATGCGCGCGGTGATTGGAAAGGCGGGCGCGGTGGGTGTTGCTATCGAACTGAACGCCGATCCGCATCGACTGGACATTGATTGGCGCGCGTGTCGGATCGCGGCGGAATGCGGTACGTTGGTGTCGATTGGTCCGGACGCGCATTCGCCGCAGGGCTTCGACAATCTGTCGATCGGCGTGGCCATCGCGCGCAAAGGCTGGCTGAGTGCGTCGCAGGTGCTCAACACGCGCTCGGTCGCCAGCGTGATGGCCTTTGCAGCAGCGCGTCGGGAAACCGGTCGTGCACGCGCGATGCGACCCTTGCAACGCACGCAGGCGTAACACGGTGGTCGAGCGGAAGCGCGTGTCCGGTGCTCCGGCAAAGACCGCAGCAACGTCTGTCAGAAAGACCGCACGACGGTCGGCGAGCAAGTCTGCAGGACAGAAACCGTCGCAGAAGGCGCCCGCGGTTGCGAAGTCTCCGCGTACGAAGGCTGCCAAGCAGACGATTGCGACCGCAATGTTGGAGCGCTTGCTGGTTGCGTATCCCGATGCACATTGCGAACTCGACTATCGCAACGCGTTCGAGCTCCTCGGCGCGACGATTCTCAGTGCGCAATGCACCGACGTGCGTGTGAACATGGTCACGCCGGTGCTGTTTGCGCGATATCCCGATGCGATATCACTGAGTACGGCCTATCCGGCTGACGTCGAAGCGATCGTGCGAACCACCGGGTTTTTTCGAGCCAAAGCCAGGAGCCTGATCGGGATGGCGACCGCCCTTGTTGCGCGACACGGTGGCGACGTCCCACGAAGCATCGCGGAGCTGGTGCCGCTGCCGGGGGTTGGCCGCAAGACGGCCAATGTCGTACTGGGGAACGCCTTCGCGATCAACGAAGGGATCGTGGTCGACACCCACGTCCAGCGTCTGGCGCGTCGTCTTGGGCTGACGCGCGAACCCGACCCGATCAAGATCGAGCAGGCGCTGATGCCGCTCGTTCCCCGTGAGCACTGGGCCCTGCTCAGCCACCTGTTAATCTGGCACGGGCGTCGGGTCTGCTTTGCACGCTCGCCGGCCTGTGCGCGGTGTGTGTTGCGCGACGTCTGCCCGAGCGCAGACGGGCACGACGTGCGGGATGCGGGGACGTGACCGCCCGCGTCGCCGGCGCGGTATGACTCCTCCGCAAGGCGCTCCTTTGCTAGATTTCAGGTTTCACCCTTAACCCGACCCGTCGTGCCAAAACTGGCTACTTTCGAAACCAACAAGGGCACCATCATCGCCGAGCTGTTTGCCGGCGAAGCGCCCAAGAGTGCTGAGAACTTTGAGAAGCTTGCGAACGAGGGCTTCTACGATGGCGTGAAATTCCATCGTGTCATTCCTGACTTTGTCGTACAGGGTGGCGATCCGCTGTCGCGCGACCTGCCTGCAGGAGATCGTCGAGTGGGTACCGGCGGACCGGGCTGGCAGATTCCGTGCGAAACGGCGGGCAACCCGCATACGCACACGATCGGCTCGCTGTCGATGGCGCATGCTGGCAAGAACACGGGCGGTAGCCAGTTCTTCATGGTGCTGAGCGAGAGCAACACCAAGCACCTGAACGGCGTGCACACGGTATTTGGCCAGATCACCAGTGGACTCGATGTGATGGCGTCGATTGTCCAGAACGATTCCATGACGACCGTCCGCGTTGCGGACGTCGACTGACCCTTTCTTTGCGGAGCATTCGATGTCTCAGCACCAGTCGTACGGCGGCTCGGATATGGGCGCCGCGTTCATGGGCTTGATTGGCGGCACGCTGCTGATTGGCGGCATTATGTACGGCATCGTCGTCCTGACCAACCGGAAGTTTGCGTCCGAGAAGGCGGAGCATAAGGCGGGGGCATCGGTATCGTCGGTGTGGACCGCGGTGGGCTGAGGTCGCGGCGATGGCTTGAGTGATGGGCGACGGAGGCGACTGGAGGATTGCGGTGACAAAAGGCGTGGGCATCGGCTCACGCCTTTTGTTGTCTCTCGGCCTCCGTTAGGTTAACTGACCAGTCAGTCATTAAAAAACCCTCTGTCTCCGCACGAACCGTTGCCTGCCCTTGAGCCTCCCGTCGAAAAACGCCGTCGCGACCCCGAGGCGCGGCCGCAGCAGATCCTTGCAGCGGCGTTCATCGAGTTCGGTGAACACGGCCTGGCCGGGGCTCGGCTCGACGACATCGCACGCCGAGCCGACGTCGCCAAGGGCACCATCTACCTGTACTTCCCGAACAAGGAAGCCCTCTTTCGCGAGATGGTCCGCGCCACGACGATCGCCGCCATAGAGAACGCCGAGCTGACGCTCGCACAAGCGGACGACAAGAGCGCCACGGAGCAGCTGCGTCGGATCGCGGTGGGATGGTGGGAGTTCTTGCGTACCGACCGCTTTCAGGTCATCCAGCGACTGGTCACCGCCGAGCTGCCACGGTTCCCCGAGCTCATGCAGTTCTGGGCTGACGAAGTGGTCGCCCGCAAGCTGCGGCTGGTGTCGGCCATCATGACGAAGGGCACGGCGCGTGGCGAGTTTCGCGCGGTCGATCCCGAGGTGAGCGCGCGCATGCTCTCGTCGATGGCACTGATGCACAGCCTCTGGTGCAGTCGTCGCGCGCTCTTCCCTGGCCTCGCGGACCGCAGTGACGAGACCGTGCGCGACGAGATCGTCGACTTTTTTCTTCATGCCTTGCGTCCGGGCCTGTCGGGTTCGGACACGCCCTTTTCGATCTCTTCTTTATGACGTCCAGCTTCGCGGGGTTTTCCCTCGACAGTATCGCCAGCTGCTTCTCGCGGCGTGCGAGTGGGCTCCGACCGCACATCGCGCTGCTTGCCGCCGTTCCGCTCGCGCTGCATGGCGTCGCGCCGATGGCGACGGCACAGCCGACCCCGACATCGCTTTCCATCGGCGACGTCGCACGATTGGCCGGGCGTCAGAGCGGTGCGGTTGAGGTTGCACGAACGCGCGTCTCTGCAGCGCAGGCGAGGGTCACCCAGCGCCGTGGCGCGCTGTACCCCGATGTGGCGGCCGGCATCCAGCAGGCCTCTCGCACGACCAACTCTGCCACGTTCGGCTTTGCGCTTCGTGATCCCCAAGGTCGACCACTGCTCGACCCCAACGGCGAGATCATCGGACCGATTCCCACGGTTGACCTGCGCTATCGCATTCAGCAGCCGTTGGTAGACCTTGGTAACGTCGCCAAGTGGCGCGCCGCCCAAAGCGCGACGCTCGCCGCGGAAGCAGAGCTCACGGCGCAGGCTGAAGGCGCAGCCGCCATCGCCGCACTTGCCTATGTGCGCGCCGCACGCACCGATGCGCAAGTCGCCGCGCGTTTGGCCGATTCGGCGTTGGCCGCCGATCTTTTGCGCATCGCCCGCGATCAGTTGCAGGCTGGCGTCGGCATCGCCCTTGATGTCACGCGCGCTCAATCGCAGCTCGCGGCCACGCGTGCGCAGCTGATCATTGCCCGGAATGATCGTGACCGTTCCCTGCTCGAACTCAAGCGCGCGATCGGCATGTCGCTGGACGCACCGCTGTCACTGCGGGACTCACTCGGCGCGCTGCCCGTGGATGCGGCGCAATTGGAGAACCAGACCACGTTGATGCAGCGGAGCGAATCGCGAGCCGACATTCAGGCGCTGATCGCGCAAGGAACGGCACAACGGCGCGCCCTGTCCTCAATCCGTTGGGAACGGACACCACAACTTGGGTTGGTGTTCGACCAAGGCGCCCTTGGGAAGAGCTGGGCGCATTTGCTGCCAACATATACCTGGGGCGTTCAGCTCTCGGTCGGTGTGTTTGACGGCTTTCGGCGTGAGGGTCGTGTGCAGGAGCAGATCGCCAGCGGCCGTGAGACCGACGCGCGTTTGCGCGACCTCCGCGCGCAAAGCGCACTCGAGGTGCGTGCCGCATTGCTGGACCTGGGCGCCGTACGCGAACAGCTCGACGCGGTTGGCGAGCGACTGAGCCTGGCCGAGCAGGAGGTGGCGCAAGCACAAGAGCGATTCCGCGCTGGCGTCGCCGGCAACGGCGACGTGATCAGCGCGCTCTTATCGCTCAACGCGGCGCGTACACTGCGCAATGATGTGCTGGCGTCGTACCAGACCGCGCGCGTCAGCCTTGCGCGAGCGGTTGGTCGCGTCCGTGAACTTCCGTAGCCGTGATCGCACCTCGTAGCACCAGTCTCATTTCCCGATCCCACCTATGACGTCGTCGCGCCCCGCCAGCATTGTTCGTGTGCTCGTTCCTCTCGCGCTCCTCGCCGTCGCCGGTGTATGGGGGTACCAGCGTTGGTCATTCGCGCGCAATCATGAAACCACCGACAACGCGCAGGTTGACGGGCACATCATTCCTGTCGCGGCGAAGATTGGCGGGTACGTGAGTTCGGTGGCTGTTGGAGAGAACGCGCACGTGACCGACTCCAGTGCACTCGTGACGATCGACACCCGCGAGTACCAGGTGCGGTTGGCGCAAGCAGACGCCGAACTCGCGGCGGCTGTCGCCACCACCGGCGATCGTCGCGGCGAAGGGCAAGCAGCGGCCGTGCTTCGTACGGCGTCGAGTCAGCGCGATGTGGGTGATGCGCAGGTCATCGCGGCACGCTCGGCGCTGACCAAAGCCAGCGCCGATTTACTCCGCGCGAAAGAGCTTGTCGCCAAGCAGATCGTCAGCGCGGCGCAGCTCGACGCGGCACAGGCGGCGCACGACGCCGCGCAGGCGGCACTCACCGCGACAGAGCGGCAGGTCAATGCGGCAACATCCGGTATCGCCAACGCGCAGGCGGGTGTGCGATTGGCGCAGGCGCGCCTGGCGGTGGCCCGTGCCTCTCGCGACAACGCGGCCTTGCAGTTGTCGTATGCGCGCATCCTGGCGCCGGTGAGTGGGGTGGTGTCGCGTAAGCAAGTGGAAGTGGGGCAGCTCGTGCAGGCCGGTCAGACGCTGATGTCGATCGTGGCCGATTCCGGCATCTTCGTGACGGCCAATTTCAAGGAAACACAGCTGGCGCGGATCGCGATTGGCCAGAAGGTGTCGCTCACGCTCGATGCCTACGACGCCGCGGTAGAGGGCGTGGTGGAGAGCATCGCATCGGCAACCGGCGCCAAGTTCGCGCTGTTGCCGCCCGATAACGCGACCGGCAACTTCACCAAGGTGGTACAGCGTATTCCCGTGCGCATACGCGTCACCACGGCGTTCGGCGAAAACCGCCCGTTGCGGCCGGGCATGTCGGTGACCGCCAGCGTCATCGTTCCGTAAGGGCGACACACATGGCGACGGCGCTCCTTGAAGTCGATAGCCGCGTGGAGGCCGTGGCGCTCCCGGCGAGTGCGGAGGACCCCTACCGCAACCGCTACCTGATCGCCATTGCGGTCACGCTGGCGGCGGTACTGGAGCTGATCGACACGTCGATTGTGAACGTGGCCGTTCCCCACATGATGGGGACACTTGGTGCGACTCTCGATGAGATCGCCTGGGTGTCCACGTCATACATTATCGCCAACGTCATCGTTATTCCGATGTCGAGCTGGCTGTCGTCGTTCTTCGGCCGCCAACGGTATCTGACCGGATCCATTCTGTTGTTCGTGGTCGCCTCGTTCTTCTGCGGGGCGGCTACGTCGCTGGGTGGGTTGGTGTTCTGGCGTGTGATTCAAGGGCTCGGTGGCGGGGCCTTGTTGTCGACGGCGCAGACCACGTTGTTTGAAGCGTTTCCGGTCAGCGAACGTGGGATTGGGCAAGCCATTTTCGGCGTCGGCGTGATGGTCGGACCAACGATCGGGCCCACGCTGGGTGGGTACATCGTAGACGCCTACGCGTGGCCATGGATTTTTTACATCAACGTGCCGCTTGGTCTTTTCGCGGCGTACATGGTGTGGCGATTCGTGCGCAATGCGTCTTTTCAAGTTCGTGCGACCACCATCGACGTCTGGGGCATCGTGCTGTTGGCGATCGCGGTTGGATCGTTGCAGTGGATGTTGGAACGCGGCGAGCGATTCGACTGGTTCGAGTCCCGCCTGGTGCTCGGGCTCGCCGTGACCAGTGGTATCGCGACCGTATTGCTGGTATGGCGCGAGCTTTCCGTAGACGAGCCGATTATCGATCTGCGCGTGCTTCGCTCACGGCAACTCGCGCCGGGCGTGTTGTTCGCTGCGTTCCTTGGCATTGCGCTGTACGGCTCGGTCTTCGTGTTGCCCGTGTTCCTGCAAACGTTGCACCACTATACGGCGTGGCAGACCGGGAAAGTCATTCTGCCGGGCGCGTTGGCCTCGGCGTTCACGATGGCGATCGTCGGGCGCACCTCGTCGCGTTTCGATGCGCGTCCGGCCATTGTGATGGGCGCGCTGCTGTTCATGTGGTCGATGTGGCTGTTGTCCCGCATCACGCTCGATGCTGGTCAGGACGAGCTGTTCTGGCCGTTGATCCTGCGCGGCGTTGGGCTTGGACTGATCTTCGTCCCCCTCACGAATGCCACCGTGTCGGGGTTGCCGATGCATCTGCTTGGACAAGGCACCGGGATGTTCAACCTGATGCGGCAATTGGGCGGCTCGCTTGGCATTGCCATTATGGCGACGATGCTCGCGCGACTCACCAAAGTCGAAAAGGCGGTCCTTACCGACCACGTAGGGGCGTACGACGCCGCCGCGCTTGATCGGTTGGCCATGTTGACTCGTGGCATGGTCGCCCGTGGGATGGATGTGGCGACGGCGAAGCAACAGGCGCTGATGGTACTCGATCAACAGATCTCCGCGCAGGCCAGCGTGCTCGCGTTCTCGCGGCTGTATCTGGTGAGTGGAATGTTGTTGCTGTCGGCGTTGCCGCTGTTGTTGATCTGGCGAACGGGACGGTCAGGCGGCGTGAAGGCGGAGCTTCCGCAGTAAGAGGGCTCTCGGAGGGCACTTGCAAGGCACTCGGAGGGCACTTGGAGGGCACTCGGAGGGCACTTGGAGGGCACTCGGAGGGCACCCGGGGCGTTACAGCGCTCCGCGGACAAGATCCTCGTCGCTATTGACGGTTCCCCTTCGGCGGCCCGGATGGTTGTTTTTGGGACTATGCCCATGCCACGTCGCGCTGACGCGCTGTCACTGGTCCACGATTGGACCCAGTCGGACTCGCTTCGAAAACACATGCTGTCGGTGGAGGCCGCGATGCGGGCTTACGCCGTCCATTTCGGCGATGACGTCGAACTCTGGGGCATCACCGGCCTGATTCATGACTTCGACTATGAGCGCTTTCCTAACAGCGCCCTGTCCGCCGACGTCGAACATCCGGCAGAGGGCGTGCGCCTCTTGCGTGGCTTGGGGTGGCCCGACGAGGTGTGCGACGCCGTGCTTGGCCATGCACATTACACCGGTGTCCCGCGCACCTCTGTGCTGGCGAAAGCGTTATTCGCCTGTGACGAGTTAACGGGACTGATCACCGCGTCGTCTTTGGTCAAACCGAGCAAGTCCGTTCACGATGTTGACGTTCTTGGGGTCCGCAAGAAGATGAAGGACAAGGCCTTTGCCCGTGGCGTGAGCCGAGAGGACGTGATACAGGGCGCCGAGGCGCTTGGAGTGGACCTGGATGCCCATATCGCGATGGTGCTGGAGGCGATGCAAGCGGCGAGTGCATCCCTTGGATTGGCCGGCGTACCGCAGCCGGAAACATCGGCTTCAACGCCTTCCGGCGGAGTCGCGTAACTCTGATGAAACCTCAACGTCCCGTGACATCTCTCGCCCTCCCTTTCGCCGCAGCACCGGTTTGTTTGGAACCGGCGCGCGAGTCGTGGGGGTCAGCAGAGCGGTCGGCGGCAAGTGAGGGGGGACGACTGGACGAAACCGTGGTGCCAATAGAAACGGTAGTCGGGGATCGACCACCGCCCAGCGCTGCCGTGCTGGAAGAACGAGCCTTGGTCGTGGCAGCACAGGCCGGTGACCGGACGGCCTTCGCGGGTCTGGTCCATCGCCATCAACGACGCGCGTATGCAGTGGCACGGGCCATTGTGTTGTCGCACGATGATGCCGAAGACGCGGTACAGGAGGGGTTTCTTCACGCATTCAGGGCCATGGAGCGGTTTCGTCCGGAACAGGCCTTCGGAGCGTGGTTGCACCGGATTGTGGCGAATGCGGCGCTCGACATCGCGCGGCGTCGGAAAGTTCGCGATGCGGATGAGTTGCCGGAAACGCTGTCGTCGCCTCATCGCGACCCAGCGGAAGACGCAGAATTACGTGTGCGCCTGAGCGCCGCGTTGAGCACGTTAGGAGCACGACAACGCGCGGTGATCGTACTGCACGATGTTGAGGGATACAAACATGCGGAGATCGGAACGCTCCTCGGAATTCCCGAGGGCACCGCCCGATCAGACCTGCACCACGCCCGCACGCATTTACGGCGTTTGTTGGGCAACCTGCGGAGTACAGACTGATGGAGCTTCATCGCCACACCACCGAACGAAGCGAAGGCGCTGATCCAGCGCTCACATCGCTCTTGCGCGCGGCCTATGTGCCACCGCAGGACGATCGCTATTGGCATGCGCTCGAGCAGCGCGTGATGAACGCCATCCACGACTCGCCTGCGGTCACATGGTGGACCGTGCTCTCCGAATGGAAAACTGCGGGAGCGATCGCGGCGACGTTGGCCCTGCTTCTGGCCGGCGCGACGATGGTGCGCGACGTCACGGCTGCGCAAACGGCTCGGGAGATCGCCGCGAGAACCGTGATCGATGCGGGCATCCCGCTCGACGATGCCACCTTTTCCTTCCGTGTCGGTCGCCGCCTTCCGGCGAATGCGCCTGAACGGTTTCTCGACCCGTTCGACTACTAATCTCGAGACGTCTTTCCGTGTCTACCATATCGCAACCGAAGTCGCTCGCGCTGATGTTCCTGCTTGGAGCCTTTCTCACGGGAGGCGCCGTCGGCTTTGCGGCTGATCGGGCCGTCAACCGAAGCCGTCCGGAGAATCAGTACGACGACCGCGCCATGCGCGATCACTTCGCGAAAGAACTCAACCTCACGGCTGACCAGCGCCGAGTTGTCGATTCGGCGTTTGATTGGCGACGCGCCCGCTCCCGAGAACTCATGAAGCAATACCGTCCCGCGCTTGATTCGGTGCGCGACAGCGCGCGCGTGTTGATGCGCGCCGTGCTCACCCCCGATCAACTGACCGCGTTCGCAACCATGATCGAGCGGAATCGACTTGCCGCCGACAGTATGAGTCGTACTCGGGGAGAACGCAGATGAGTGCTTGGCATCAGATGATGCGTTACACGTGGCTTGCCGGGGCGGTCCTGTGGGCCGCCCCGCTTGCTATCAACGCGCAGAGCAGCGAGGACGCACGTCCTATTTCCCTCCGCGATGCCATCACCGAAGCGCAACGCAACGCGCCCGCCATTGTGCAAGCGAGGGGACAGGAGCGGACAGCGGCCGCTGCGCGACGAAGTGCCTTGGCGGCGTATTTGCCAACACTCAACCTCACCGCTGGCAGTAGCCGCACCCAGGGTGTGCAGTTCTTCCAAGGGCAGCTGGTTCCGCTCACGGGAAACCCGTGGAACTACAACAACGGGCTTGCGCTCAACCTGCAATTGTTTGATGGCAACTCGCGTCGCGCCGAGTTGCAGCGGGTTGGCGCGACGGCACGTTTGGCCGATGTCAGCTTTATCCAAGCCAAGTTTGACGCCGAGCTACAGGTCAAGCAGCAATACTACGCCGCACTCGCCGCGCGCGAGTCGGAGGCGGCCGCGAAGGCACAGCTTGAGCAGGCCGAACAGCAACTGAAGGCATCGTCGGCACGCGTCGCCGCCGGCGTGGCAATCATATCGGATTCGCTACGCTCGGCGATCCAGTTGGGGAATGCCCAGCTGGCCGTGCTGACGGCGCAGAACGATCTCCGCGTAGCGAATGCAGCGCTGACACGCGTCGTGGGTTCGACAACGACCGTGACCGCCGATGCCAACGATACGTTGGAAACTGTTGGGCAGTTGCCAACCGAGGCGGGGCTTGAGAAGCTGGTGTTTGACGGTCCGGAGGTTCGGGTCGCCGATGCGAATGTGTCTGCCGCGTTGGCCAGCAAGAAGGCGCAGCGGTCCGCCTACCTGCCCACGCTGACGATGTCGTACAACTACTCGTTCACCCAAAGCAGCAGGACGTTTACGAGCAGCGATATCTGGTTGTTCAGTGGTGGGAATCCCAACCGGCAGAATCTCAACTTCAACTTTCAGTATCCGCTGTTCAACGGATTCCAGCGCGAAGGGCAGTCCGTGCAGCAAGACGTGGCGCTGCGAAACGCCGAAGCGCAGGCGCGCGACACACGGTTGGCGGCGCGAGCCAATCTCACCACGCTCCTCCGCTCGGCACAGAATGCCCAAGCCCGTGCGGATGTGCAGTTGGCGTCGATCGCGGCGGCCGAGGAAGACCTTCGTGTGCAGCAGCAGCGGTACGCGCTCGGCGCGTCAACGCTGCTTGATCTGCTTACTTCGCAGACGCAACTGAATCAGGCACGTCAGGCATTGATCCAGGCCAGGTTTGATGGTCGTGTCACGCGGGCGCAGCTGGCGTCACTTATTGGCCGGTCACTCTGATGCGCACCGTGCCACGCCGACGCAACCAGTCGGTGCCCGCATCGCCGGGCAAGACACCCCTTCTCTGTCCGAGATGTGTTGCTGTATCTTCACGTCCTGTTCGTACGATAGCACTCGCCGCACTGGTGGTCGGCGCGTCAGCGCTCTCCGCGTGCGCTGCAAAGAAAGAAGCCGCTCCGCTGATTGGCACAGTTGTCGTCGATCGGCGGACGATCGTTGTGGACGCCCAGGCGACGGGCACTGTCGAGCCCATCAACGTGATCGAGGTCAAGTCAAAAGCCTCGGGGCAGATCACGCGTATTCCAGTCGAAACCGGAACCCAGGTTCGGGCCGGACAACTGCTCGTGCAGGTCGACACGCGTGACGTGCAGAACCAGTACGACCAGTCCTCGGCCGATCTCAAGAGCGCACAGGCGAGCATCACCATCGCCGAGGCGGCGAAGAAGCGGGCCGATGACCTGTACATGCAACGCATCATTACGCTTCCTGAGTACGAGAGTGCGCAGCTGACGCTGACGCAGGCACAGGGACAGATCGTGCGCGCAACAACCAACCTCGATCTCGCGAAGCAGCGACTCGAAGACGCGACGGTGGTCGCCCCCGTGAACGGGACGATCATCGACAAGCCCGTTTCTTTGGGACAGGTGATTGCGTCGGCGACGGGTTCGGTGACGGGCGGGACGACGCTGCTCAAGATGGCCGATCTCACCAAAGTCCGCGTGCGCGCGTTGGTGAACGAGACAGATATCGGCAACGTCCGCGCTGGCCAGGTGGCCCGCGTGACCGTTGATGCCTACCCCGAGCGCCCGTTCCAGGGCACGGTGGAGAAAATCGAACCGCAGGCCGTGATTCAGCAGAGCGTGACGATGTTTCCGGTGATTATTTCGCTCGACAACAGCGACGGGTTTTTGAAACCCGGCATGAACGGTGAAGTGTCGATGGTGGTGAACCGGAGGGATAACGTGGTTGCCGTTTCCAATGATGCGGTGCGCACCGTTCGCGAAGCCGCGTCCGCTGCGGCCTTTGTGGGACTCAATCCCGATTCAGTGTCGGCACAGGTTCGCGAGATGCAGGCGAAGATGGGGAACGGGAACAGCGGGCGCGGTGGCGCCGGCCAACCGATGGGTGATGCGCCTGCAGCGCAGGCCGTTGTCGCTTCTGGGGCTGGGGCACCTGGCGGCGCTACTGCAGCGGGCGAGCCGCCTCGCGCTGGCAGTGGCCGCGACGGCAGTGGCCGCGACGGCAGTGGCCGCGACGGCAGTGGCCGCGACGGCAGTGGCCGCGGCGGCAGTGTGCGCGGGCAGAAGCCGTCGGGGGAGGTCGGCGCGACGGGGGCTGGTCGCGGCGGTGCGACGGGGGCTGGTCGCGGAGGTGCAACGGGAGGCGGGGGCGGTACATCGGGCGCAACGGCGCTCGGCGCCGGGATGTCCGGCGGCCGACCTGGTGGGGCGACCCGTTCCCGCACCGCGCTCGTCTTTGTGCAAATCGGCGAAGGCAAGTACGAGCCCCGATTGGTCAAACTGGGCGCGTCGAACTATGACTACTCCGAAGTGCTCTCGGGACTGCGTGAGGGCGACAACGTAGCAACGCTGGCCGTCGCCGCACTGCAGGCAAAGCGTGAGCAAGCCAACGATCGTTTCCGTGGTATGGCGGGCGGCGGAGTTCCGGGTATGCAACGCACGCCCGCAGCCGGAGCCGCTGGTGGTGCGCCCGGCGGAGGTGCTCCGGCTGGCGGCGGCGGTGCTCGTCCCCCTGGGTCCCGCTGATGCTGTACGCTGAAGTCTTTCGCGTCGCGCTTGGCGCGCTGCGTGCCAACAAATTGCGCTCGCTGCTCACGATGTTGGGTATCGTAATCGGCGTGGGCGCGGTGATCGCGATGGACGGTATTGGTCGCGGTGCACAAAACTCGATTAAGGACCGTATCACGTCGCTGGGGACCACGTTGCTGACCGTTTCGCCGGGACAGCAGCGCGGTATGGGCGGCGTCGCGTCAGACGCCGATCGTGCGAAGCTGACCATGGCCGACGCGGCGGCGTTGGAGGAACAGGCGACGCTGATCACAGCGGTGCAGCCCGAGATGTCGCGTGGCTTGCAGGTGCAGTTCAACGCGAAGAACGCCAGCACGCAGATTGTGGGAACGACCGCCAATTATCTCGACGTGCGCAAGTACGAGTTGGAAGGCGGTCGCATGTTCACCACCCAGGAAGATGTCGGCAAGCAGCGGGTGGCGGTCATCGGCCCGGCCGTGCTGACCAATCTTGGCGTCGAGAACATCGATGCCATCATCGGCGAGAGCGTTCGAATCCGTGGCATCCAGTTTACGGTGATTGGCGTGCTCAAATCGAAAGGGCAAGCCTCACCTTTCATGAATCCGGACGACCAGATTCTTATCCCACTCAATACGGCGCGATTCCGCGTGCTCGGTACCGATCGGGTGCGTTCGATTTCCGTCCTGGCGCTGTCAGAAGAGAAGATTCCGGAGGCCATGGCCGACATTCAGAAGGTGCTCCGGCGCGAGCATCGTCTCAAGCGCGAGAAGGACGACGATTTCTCGATTCGCAATCAGGCGGACTTTCTCACCACGTTTGCGGAGACCAGCAAGGTCTTTGGGTCGCTCTTGGCTGGCATCGCCTCCGTGTCGCTGATCGTTGGTGGGATCGGGATCATGAATATCATGCTGGTATCGGTGACTGAGCGCACGCGGGAAATCGGCGTGCGCAAGGCGCTGGGTGCCACCAGCAAGAACATCCTGTTCCAGTTCCTCATCGAAGCGATCGTGCTCTGCCTGTTGGGTGGTGCGATTGGTGTGGTCCTTGGCGCTGGCGGCGCCATGGCACTCAGCAAGATCGCGAATTTCAATACCGTGATCTCCTCGCAGTCGGTGGTCCTCGCGTTCGTGTTCTCGGCGATTGTCGGCGTCGTGTTTGGGGTGTGGCCGGCACGGCGAGCGGCTAGCCTCGACCCGATTACGGCCTTGCGGTACGAGTAAGTCCGCGTCGCGCGTGCGGGTAGGTCTTCTGTAATGGCGGATACGACGGCAAGTTGGGTCATGCCACCTATTCTCCATCTTGTGCGCCGTGGTGCTCGCGTATGCGTGGCAGGCGTGCTGCTCTCGGTCGCCCGTACGCCACCCGCTTGGACGCAAAGCCCGCAGACGGGATCGATTCAGGCACACGTGACGGGCGCCGACGGACGCGCGCTTGCGAACGTCACGCTCCGTGTCGCCCAAGCCGATGGGTCCTACCCTCGTCCGGCGCGCAGCGATGACCGTGGCGACGTCCGCTTCCCCTTTCTGCAGCCGGGCGTGTATGCGTTGGACGCCAAACTGATCGGCTATCGCGCGCTCACGGTCCGCGACGTCGTCGTTCGCGCGACCGAGACCACGCGCCTGGCGCTGGTCCTTCAAGCGACTGCCACCGAGCTTTCACCGGTGTCTGTGAGCGCCTCGAAGGTGACCATCAATCGCACGACCACGGAGTTTACGTCATCGTTGGGTGCGAAAGAGCGAGAACTGTTGCCAACGGCCCGCAACACCAACGATCTGCTCGCTTTCATTCCAGGATCGCGACCGGGGCAAATCTTCGGCGGGTCGACGAATCAGGCCAATCTGTATCAGCTGGACGGTGTGACGGTGAATGCGCCAGGGACCGGCGGGAGTTTCTTGCTCCCGAACGTCGACTGGCTTGAAGACTTCAAGGTCATCGCACTGGGTGCGGGCGCTGAATACGGGAATTTTCAGGGCGGCCTGGTCAACATGGTGACGAAGAGCGGCAACAACACCATGCAGGGTGCGATGCGTGTGTTCGCTGAATCACGCGCCTTGAATGCCAGCAACGTGAACGCCTTTGAAAACGGATCGGAGCAAGCCAGTCGGCAGGAAGTCAATGCTGAAGTGCGCGGCCCGCTCATTCGGGACCGGTTGTATTTCTTTCTCTCCGGACAAGAGTCGTTTGCTGCTCAGCGATTTGTGGATTTCCGCAACGCGACCAGCGCGCGCATCGCGTGGCTTCCCACCACCGTAGACCGGCACGAGCAGAAGTACTATGCCAAGCTGACGTGGCAGGCCTCACCTCGCGACATCGTCAACGCCTCACTCGGATTGGATAATCTGTCGCGCGAGCGCGTCGGGTTGAACGGGTTTGACGACATTAACGCGACGCTTCGCGGGCGCTCGCCTGCAGCGTTCTATCAAGCCAACTGGCAGCGCACGCTGGGTGCCAAGAGCTTCCTTGAGGTGAAGTTTTCCGGGTACGGCGGCGCCGATGATCAATTGTCGTATGAGGGTCAACCGCAACCGTCCATTCGCCTGCTCGATGTGAGCGGATCACCGCAGTATGTGAACAGCTTGTTCACTCGGCAGAACAGTCCGAACACGAAGAGTCTGGCGGTCAATCTCGATCGCTATGTGAATACCGGGTCGGTGGAGCATCAGTTGCGTATCGGCGGGGATCTTGGCGTCGGAGACTGGCGCGAGGAACGTACCCGAAACGGTGGCGTCTCGTGGTATACTCAGCCACGGGCGGGCGTCGTCTTCGACCCGTTGAACGCCGCGACATGGGGACCGATTCCCAGTATTGGCGGCGGCATCTATGCGACCGCCGATACCGGTGGCAGTATCGACCTGCGTGCCCGCTCCACCAACGCCGCGTTCTACATTCAGGATTACGCGCGCGTGTCCGATCGTATCACGCTCAACGCGGGCGTCCGTGCCGGCTTCTGGCGTGGCGACATCACGCCAGGCCACGGCGGCGGCACGCGGGGGACGCAGTCCTTCACCGCCGTTGAGGCGATGGCACTCGACCCGCGCGTTGGCGCGACGATCGACCTGACCGGCCGCGGCACTTTCGTCGCGAAGGGACACTGGGGTCGCTACCGACAGAATCTGTTCGCGCTCTTCTTTGATCGCGCGCCGGGAGCCAATGCGTTCACGCCCGTCGGGTTTTGTGATTGGAACGTGAGCAACAGCACGCGCCCCGACCCGCGGCGCAGCTACGGTGCGTCAGAACTCGCCGCACTGACCACCTGTCGACCAGGCGCATCCATCTTTCAGGAAGCGAAGGGATTCGAGAACTATCGTCAACCGTACATGGACCAGTGGACGGTAGGCCTCGAGAAGTCGATCACGTCACGGCTCAAGGCCGAAGCGTTGTTTGTGGCCCGTGAGAACAAGTCGATTCTGGCGCTTGTCGATCGCAATCTGGAGAAGAACTGGCGGCCGTTGCGTGATGTCGCGGTCTACGATGGGTTTGGCAAGGTGCTCGACGCCAACGGCACACCACTCACCTTACCTGTCGTCTACGTGCGCGCTGATGACTTACGAAAACGTCTGGGGTTCGGAACGCAGTTCAGCAATCAGATTCCCGGCTACACGCAAGCCGACACGCTGGGCATGCCCGCCACCTACGTGCAGGACCTGGTGATCACGCCCGTGAACGAGGCCGGTCGTCAGTTTCAGCAGATACAGCTTGGCCTGTCCGGCGAGTTTGCCACGTGGTCGTTCACCGCCAACGTGGCCAAAACGCGACTGACCGGCAACGTGTTCAGCGTGAATGGCTACTTCGATCCGGACGGCCAGGATAGCGGTCCATTCGTCGAGCCAAACCGCGCCATCAACTATGACGGCGCGCTGGACAATTACTCGCCGTGGGATCTGAAAGCGCGCGCCACCGCGAAGTTGCCATGGCAGTTCGAAGGTGGCGCGTTTTTCACCGTACGCACCGGTGACCGCTGGACGCCGACGTACACCTTGGCGCGCGCGCCAAACTACCGAGTGACATCGACGCAGGGCGAGGAGCTGACCCTGAATCGGGACCTCTTCAACGGCACGAGCGGGCAACAGGTTTTCGTCGAACCACGCGGGTCGCGGCAGCTTCCCGCGCAGGCGTCCCTCGACGTGCGGGCGCAGCGGGTCGTGCGGATCGCAGGCAATTCGCTGGTGATTGGCGCCGAGCTCTTCAACATATTTAACGGCCAAGCCGCCGCCGAGGTGAAGACGACGTTGAACAATCAGGTCACAAACGACGCGACGTCCACTATCGGCGCCCTGCGGCTGCGCCAGCAGCCGCTGACGCTCCGGCTGAGCGGGCAATGGAAGTTCAGTAGGGAGTAGGAGGTAGGGGGTAGGGGTACGGAGGTGCAGTACTGAGTACTTTAGGTGCAGTACTGAGTACTTCAGGTGCAGTACTGAGTACTTCAGGTGCAGTACTGAGTACTTTGGGTGCAGTACTGAGTACTTGAGGTGCAGTACTGAGTACTTTCGCCGCAGTACTTGGTAGTTGAACGGCAGTACCGAGTAGGTCCGGCGGTTCCCCGACCCGCTTTGGCGGTTCCTTCACCGCTTTGGCAGCTCCGCCACCCGCCGTCGCATTTCCAACACCCGCAGTTTCAGCAGTTACAACCCGCAGTTCTCTTATGACACATGAACCTACTCCGCCTTCCCCTGAGAGTTCTCCTGGGGAGGGCTCCGATAGCAGCACGCCCCGGCGCATGCATAATGGTGCGGTGAACGGCGACGAAACCGACGTTGCGCAACCTCCGTCAACGGAGCCGCTTCGACATCCATCGGGCGCGCCGACGCCGCCGAGCGGCGTCGATGCGTCGGCGGCGGAGCCCGGAACGGAGTTCCACGCTACGACCGGCATGTTTCCGGTCGATCGGCAACCCAAAGCGCACGATCCTGAGGAGAGCCCGACGGGCAAACGGCTGGCGATTCTCACGCTGACGGCGCTTGGCGTGGTGTACGGCGACATTGGCACCAGTCCGTTGTATGCCATCAAGGAGTGTTTTGGTCACTTGTACGGCTTGCAGCCAACGCGCGACAACGTGTTTGGCGTGCTCTCGCTGATTGTATGGGCGTTGACGCTGGTCATCAGTGTCAAATACATCAGCTTTGTCCTTCGTGCGGACAATCGCGGCGAGGGTGGCCAGTTTGCGTTGCTTGCGCTGATCTTCCCGAATCGTAAGACGGAAAGCGACATGTCGAAAGGCAAAGTGATCGTCGGCTTGGCACTTTTTGGCACGGCGTTGCTCTACGGTGACGGCATCATCACCCCCGCCATGTCGGTGCTAGGTGCAATGGAGGGACTCACAATTATTGCGCCGAATGTGTCACACTACATCGTGCCGATCACCGTCGTCATTTTGGCCACGGTCTTCATGGCGCAACGATTGGGGACCGATCTGGTTGGTAGGGCCTTCGGGCCGGTCATGCTGCTCTGGTTTATCTCGATTGGCGCCATGGGCATCGCGGAGATCATGCAGTCTCCGTGGATTCTTGCCGCGGTCAATCCGATGTATGCCGTGCACTTCGTCATGGCCAACGGCTCGCTCGCTTTTTTTGTACTGGGATCGGTCGTGCTCGTCATCACTGGTGGCGAGGCGTTGTACGCCGATATGGGGCACTTTGGGCGGCGTCCGATTCGCTTAGCCTGGCTGGTTATGGTGTTCCCAGCATTGCTGCTCAACTACTTCGGCCAGGGCGCGTTGCTCGTTCGTGATCCCTCAGCAGCGGCGAATCCGTTCTTTCTCCTGGCACCGAAAGCTGCGCTGATCCCGTTGCTGATTCTCGCGACGTGCGCTGCCGTAGTGGCGTCGCAAGCCATGATCTCCGGTGCGTTCTCCGTCACGCGGCAGGGCATTCAACTCGGGTACATCCCGCGCCTGGAGATTCGCCATACGTCCAAGACGGAAGAAGGCCAAATCTACATTCCCGAAGTGAATTGGTTTATCGCCGTCGGCTGCTTGATCATCGTGATCACCTTCCAAAACACCTCGGCGCTCGGAGCGGCCTACGGCATCGCCGTGACGGGTACGATGTTGATCACGACCATTTTGTTTTACGTGGTTGCGCGACTTCGTTTTCGATGGAGCGTGCTTCAGGCAGCATCATTGACGGCGGTGTTTCTGATCATCGATGGTGCGTTCTTCAGCGCCAACGTGGTCAAGCTGATGCATGGCGGGTGGGTACCGATGGCGCTCGGGCTGGCCCTCTTTATCGGCATGCTCACGTGGAAACGTGGTCGAGCACTCCTCAGCGCTCGACTGCGCGAGGTCACGATGCCGTTGCCGCTCTTTCTCGAGAGCGTGGAGAAAGGTTCAGTCCATAGAGTGGCCGGCACCGCGGTCTTCATGACCGGCAACGATGAAGGCGTCCCGCCGGTGCTGTTGCATCATCTCAAGCACAATAAGGTGCTGCACGAGCGCGTGTTGCTGGTATCGGTGAAAACCGCAGACGTCCCTGAGACGAGCGCGTCGGAGCGTGTACGTGTCGTACCGCTCGGCGGCGGCTTCTGGCGCGTCGTGGCGAGCTACGGCTTCATGCAGTCGCCCAACATGCCACAAGTTCTGGAGATCGTCGATCAAATGGGCATTCGCTGCAAGCCCATGGAAACGAGCTATTTCCTTGGTCGCGAGCGACTAATTCCGTGCGCCGGGCGCCCGGGCGAGCCGTTCTCACTCCCTCGCTGGCGCAAGGTGTTGTTCGCAATCATGACAAGAAACGCACGCTCTGCCACCGAGTTCTTTGGAATCCCGCCCAATCGCGTAGTGGAGCTGGGGACGCAGATAGAATTTTGAACGGGATAGGTTGGGGGCGGGTTGGACTGATTTACTGCGGGTGGGGGGTGGACTGATTGACTGCGGGTGGGGGGTGGACTGATTTACTGCGGGTGGGGGTGGACTGATGGACTGCGGGTGGGGGCTGGACAGACTGACTGCGGGTTAGGGGTGGACTGATGGAGCGCGGGTGGGGGCGGGACTGATGGACTGCGGTGTAGGCGGGACTGATGGACTGCGGGTGGGGAATAGAATTCTTCTGCGCGGTTACGCGAGCCACCCGCTCTCCCCCCACCCTCAGTCAATCAGTCCCGCCCCCAGCTGCAGTCAATCAGTCGACCCCAACCCGCTGTTGATCAGTCCAGCCCCCACCTGCAGTCAATCAGTCGACCCCAACCCGCAGTAAATCAGCCGACCCCAACCCGCTGTTGATCAGTCCAGCCCCCACCTGCAGTCAAT
>Ga0105046_10002352_pt1 | contig 29819 bp, 31 predicted proteins | sample MAT03_FD_78385 | JGI IMG/M metagenome (GOLD analysis project Ga0105046, IMG submission 78385) | Freshwater microbial communities from Lake Fryxell liftoff mats and glacier meltwater in Antarctica - MAT-03 (megahit assembly) | ecosystem: Environmental > Aquatic > Freshwater > Ice > Liftoff... | reverse complement strand
TTTGCTCTGGCCCGTGGTCATGTGGCGATCGATGCCTTTCAAGCCGAGCGCCGCCTGGACACTGCCTTTGTAGGCTCGGCAGTGGCATCCCCGGTCGACAAGCTGATTGCTTTGCTGGATGCCAGCGAGGTGCCGCTGCAGCGTGCGCGCTACAAGATATCGTTTTTTCAACGCCCACTGCCGCTGCCCAATGGCGCGAACGAAACGGTGAGCTTCGTGCAGGTGCAACGCTTCAATCTGGGGCCAGCCGTGCGCCGAAGTCTGGTGGCCAGCCTGGGGGCCGCCCAGGTGGCACCGGCCAAGGAATTTGGCCTGGGCCCACACATCAGCCTGCGTGCCACGCTGTCGTTCTTGCGCTCTGCGGACCCCGGGTTCAGAGAGATCGGCCGCAGCGTGATCAGTGAACAGGCTGCTGCGCGCGAGCCCTGTTTTGCGGTCTCGTGTGTCAGCTTGGAGTCGGCATTGGAAAGAATGGATTGGGCTGCTGGTCAGTGGGCTCGCCCACCTGCGATCCAGCCAAAACCCAAGCTTCACACAGTCACTGCCGCGGACGCTGTGCGTTGGCTGTTGGCCGGCGCCGGTTTGATTGAAAGCGCGACCGGGCGATGGGCAGAGCCCGAGACCCCTGAAGGACTCAAGCCAGGTGAGCCTTCGCTGAGTTTCGTCATCGAGCGCGACCTCGGGCAGAACCATGGGCTGTCCGCAGCCCTCAGAGACGGTCCGCTGATGGACGATGAGATTCGCGAGCGCTGGTTCAAGCTTGAAACCGGCGTCGAAACGACTGAAACCTCAACGGCAACCTTGAAGTGGCGGTAGTTGCCGAGCGCCTGCTGCCGACAAAGACCCTCAGCCAGTTGAGTCAGCCTTCGTCATTGTGCTTGGGTAGTTTGGGCACTTTGAGCCGCGACTTCGGATCCAGGTGCAGCGCTGCTTTCATCAGCAAATGTGCAGCCACAGGCGCAGTGATGAACAAAAACACGATCACCAGCACCTCGTGCAGGCTGGCCTTGTCGCTGAAGGCCGCGATCAGCGCCGAGGCCGCCAGCACGCAGCCCACGCCCAATGTGGTGGCTTTGCTGGGCCCGTGCAGGCGCTTGTAGAAGTCACCCAGCTTGGCCAACCCATAAGAGCCGATCAGTGCAAAGATGGTGCCGATCACGAGCAGGGCAGCGGCGACGATTTCCGCCCACAAGGGCAGTTGCGACAAGGTGGCGTCACTCATTCGATGATGTCCCCACGCAAGATGTACTTGACCAATGCCACGGTGCCGATGAAGCCCAGCAGGCCGATCAGGATCACCACTTCGAAGTACAGCTTGGTGCCCATCCACAGGCCGAACATGGCGACCAATGCCAGCGCGTTGATGTACAGCGTATCGAGCGCCAGGAGGCGGTCGGGCAGGCCCGGGCCCTTGAACAGGCGCCAGGCGTTGAGCGCCAGCGCCAGCGCCAGGGCCGCCATCAGCCAGGGCAACAGCACGGGCAGGATCATTCGAAGATCTCCTTCAACGGGCTTTCGTAGCGGGACTTGATCTCGGCGATCAGGTCGGCTTCGGCCGCATCGTCGGGGCAGTGCAGGGCGTGCACCAGCAGGTGGCTGTGGCTGTCGCTCAGCTCGCTGGAGACCGTGCCCGGTGTCAAGGTGATGATGCCGGCCAGCGAGACGATGGCGTAGCGGTTGTGGATGTCCAGCGGCACCCACACCAGGCGCGGTTTCAGCGCCGATTCTCGCCCCAGCACCTGACGTGCCACGGTGATGTTGGAGACCACGATGTCGCGCAGCACCACTGCGGCCAGCTTGAACACGGTGGGCCACGAGCGCACCACCAGTCCTTCGTTGTGCAGGCCGCGGGTGTACAGAGGCACCAGGATGGCCAGGGTGGCGCCCAGCAGGACGTTGCCCACCGAAATCGATTCGTTCAGTGACAGCCAGCTCAAGCCCAGCAGCAGGCTGAGCAAGGGTGCAGGCAGGAAGCTGTGCCACCAGCGTCGTTTCATTTGAACTCCCCACGCTCGTGCATCTCTTTGCGCACGTCGTAAGCCGCAGGAACCGGGCGCGCGCCCAGCACGGCGTCGATGTAGGGTTGGCGCTGCACCATCTGCTGTGCAGCGGCCTCGGTGTAGCTGTTCACCGGGCCTGCCAGCAGTGCCAGCGCCACCACCGTGAGCAACAGCCCGATGATGGCGATGCCATGCGCGGGCCGGGTGGCTGATGTGTTGCGTGACGTGCTGGCTGACATGCCGCCGGACGTGGGGAGCGGTGGCTGTGCAGCCGTCTCAGCCGCCGGCTTCCAGAACAGCGACGAGCCGGCGCGGGCCAGCGCCACCATCGTTGCCAGGCTGGAGGCCAGCACCAGCGCCACCACCCAGACCGCCCAAGGGGTCAGCCCGGCGGCCTGCAGCAACAGTGCCTTGCCAAAGAAGCCTGCCAGCGGAGGCACGCCAGCCACTGCCACCGAAGCGACAAAGAAGGCCACCCCCAGAGGCGCCCAGGCACCTGCCATGGCGCGTGGCCGCAGCATGTCCACGTCCCCGCGGGCAGCGCCGATGCGGTCGGCCAACAAGAACCAGACCGCTGCCACCAGGGTGCTGTTGACCATGTAGAACAAGCCTGCGGCCAGGGTTTGCACGGTGCCCAGACCGATCGCCAGCAGCAGCGTGCCTGCCGAGCCCACCACCAGGTACGACACCAGCCCGCGCAGCCGCCTGGCCGCCATCACGCCAATGGCTGCCAGCACCAGCGTGGCGAGCGCCAGGGTGACGAGCACCGGCATCGCCATGCCTGCGATGCCAGCTGCCACACTGCCTGCCTCCACCCCTGCCCCTGCGCCAAAAATCAGCGCGGTGGTGCGGGCGACGGCGTACACGCCCACCTTGGTCATGATCGCGAACAGCGCCGCCACCGGGCCACTGGCTGCTGCGTAAGTGTCAGGCAGCCAGAAGTACAGCGGCAGCAGGGCTGCCTTGACCGCAAACACCACCAGCAGCATCAGCGCTGCAGCCTGGGCCAGCCGCACATCCTGCGGGCCCAACTGCTGCAGCTTGACCGCCATGTCGGCCATGTTCAGCGTGCCGGTCAGCGCGTACAGCAGGCTCACGGCAAACAGGAACAGCGCCGAACCCACGAGGTTGAAGGTGACGTAGTGCAGGCTGGCGCGCAGCCGCGCGCGGCTGGCGCCGTGCAGCAACAAGCCGTAGCTGGCAGCCAGCAGCACTTCGAAGAACACGAAGAGGTTGAACAGGTCGGCGGTCAGGAAGGCACCTGCCAGCCCCATCAACTGGTACTGGAACAGCGAGTGAAAGTGCTCCCCTCGTTGGTGGTCACCGCCCAGTGCATACAACAGTGCCCCGCATGACACCACAGCCATCAGCACCAGCATCAGCGCGCTGAGCCTGTCCAGCACCAGCGAGATGCCAAAGGGTGCTTGCCAGTTGCCCAGCAAGTAGGCCTGGGTGTGGCCGCTGTGGGCCTGGGCCAGCAGCAGCATCGACAACACCAGCAGCGCCAGTGTGGCGCCCACCGACAGCGGCACGACCCAGCGCGACTTGAACTTTTCGAGCACCACCAGCACCGAGCCCATCACCAATGGCAGCACGATGGCCATCACGATGCCGTGGCCGCCCAGCACCAGTGAGCTCACGGCGCCCGCTGCAGCCGTGCTCACTGGCGCTCCTGCCCGTCGATGTGGTCGGTGCCGGTCTCAGACCGTGCGCGCAGCGCGATGGCCAGCAGCACCGCACTCATCGCAAAGCTGATGACGATGGCGGTCAGCACCAGCGCCTGTGGCACGGGGTCGGAGGTGTTGTCCAGCGTGAAGGGGCCGGCACCTTCCAGGATCGGCATGGCATTCACCTTGACCCGGCCCATCGCAAAGATGAACAGGTTCACGGCATAGGTCAACAGCGCCAGGCCGAGGATGACGTCAAAGCTGCGCGCACGCAGCAACAGCCAGATGCCGCAACTGGTCAGCACGCCGATTCCGATGGCCAGCAGCAACAGCATCAGCGTGCTCGCCCGGGTGCCGGACGCGATAGCCGGGCAATGCCCAGCAGCATCACCATCGTGGCCCCGACCACGACCAGAAACACACCTGCGTCGAACACAAACGCGCTGGCCATCGGCACCCCGCCCACTCCCGGCAGCCAAGGGTAGTCGTAGGTGCTGGTCAGGAAGGGTGCGCCGAAATAGAAGCTGCCTACTCCCGCTGCGCTGGCCACCAGCAGGCCATATCCCATCCACTCGCGGAAGTCGACCTTGCTGCGCTCGGCCACCCAGTTCTGGCCCTTGGCCATCTGCAGCAGCAGCAAGCCGATGGCCATCACCAGCCCGCCGATGAAGCCGCCGCCCGGCAGGTTGTGGCCGCGGATGAACATGTAGGCCGCAATCAGCACCGTGAAGGGCAGTGCCAGGCGGGCAACGATCTGCAGCATCAAGGGACTGCGGCCAGCTTCCGGCCCGCCGTAGTGAGGCTCGGCGGGCGAGGCTGGCAGCGGCTTGAAGCCGGCCAGCAGCGCGTGGATGATCAGACCGGCAATCACCAGCACGGCGATCTCACCCAAGGTGTCGAAACTGCGGTAGTCGACGATGACCACGTTGACGGCATTGCTGCCGCCGGCCAGGGGTCTGGCGGTCTCGAGCACGTAGTTGGCAAAGGACACCGAAGGCCGCGTCAACACCATCCAGACCAGCGCCGTGACGCCCAGGCCGGCCGCAATCGCCACCCCGGCATCGCGCCACTGCCGCCAGGCCATCCACCGCCTGGCAGGGCCGGTGCGCTCGCTGGGGCTGTCCTTGGGCAGCCAGTGCAGCGCCAGCATCAGCAACATCACGGTGGCCACTTCCACCAGCAGTTGCGTCAACGCCAGGTCGGGCGCAGAGAACCAGACGAAAGTCAGGCAGACCACCAGCCCCGTCGCGCCGGCCATGGCGACCGCGACCAGCCTGGAACGGTAGCTGAGGACGGTGCCCACAGCAGCCAGCATGCCGATCAGGCCCACCAGGGCGATCGCCGGGTCCAGACCCTCCAGATGCAGCGCCGCCGCCTGCGCCGAAGGCCCCGGGCGCAGAAACGGCCACAGCCCAGCGGCCACCGCCATCAGCACCAGCAGCAGCAAGTAGCGCTGCATGCTGCCGTTTTGCAGTCCGCCGGTCAGGCCTCTGGCGCTCGCCACACCCACCGCTTGCAGCGCCATGAAGAAGTCGCGCCCGCCTTGGTTGATCCAGCCCGGCAAACGCACGATGCGGTGCAGGTCGATGAAGCGCTGCAAGCCAAAGTACAGCAGCACGCCACCCACGACCGCCACCGCGCTCATCAGCAAAGGCAGGTTCAGACCGTGCCAGATCGCCAGCTTGTACACAGGAAGCGCCTGCCCGGGAGCGCCAAACAGCGCTGCCTGAGCTGCCACGGCCAGCGTAGGCCCGGCCACCAGCGCTGGCACCAGGCCCACCACGACGCACAGCACCACCAGGAACAGCACCGGCAGGCGCATGAAGAAGGGCGCTTCGTGCGGCGTCTTGGGCAGGTCCACCGGCTCGCCGCGGAAGAAGGTGTCGTGGATGAAGCGCAGGCTGTAGGCCACGCTCAGGACGCCGGCCAAGGTGGCACCCACAGGCAGGATCCATCCCATCGCGCCCTGGGCCTGTTTGGACGCCGCTTCCATGAAGAACATCTCTTTGCTCAGGAAGCCGTTGAGCAATGGCACCCCGGCCATCGACAGCGCCGCCACGATGCCCAGCGTGGCGGTGAAGGGCATGTACTTCATCAGCCCGCTCAAGCGGCGCATGTCGCGCGAGCCGCACTCGTGGTCGATGATGCCTGCACTCATGAACAAGCCCGCCTTGAACGCTGCGTGGTTCATGATGTGGAACACGCCTGCCACCACCGCCAGCGGTTCGCTCAGGCCGAACAGCATGGTGATCAAACCCAGGTGGCTGATCGTGCTGTAGGCCAGCAAGCCTTTGAGGTCATGCTGAAAGATCGCCACATAGGCGCCCAGCAGCAGCGTGGCCAGACCCGTGAGGGTGACGATCCAGAACCACTCTTCGCTGCCGCCCAGCGCCGGGTACATGCGCGCCAGCAAGAACACGCCGCACTTGACCATGGTGGCCGAGTGCAGATAGGCCGACACGGGTGTGGGCGCTGCCATCGCGTGCGGCAGCCAGAAGTGGAACGGGAACTGCGCGCTTTTGGTGAAAGCGCCCAGCAGCACCAGCACCAGCGCTGTCAGGTACAGCGGATGGGCGCGGATCAAATCGCCCGAAGCCAGCACCACGTCGAGCTTGAAGCTGCCCACCATGTGGCCGATGAGCAGTGAGCCGGCCAGCAGGCACAAGCCACCTGCGCCAGTGATGGTCAGCGCCATGCGTGCGCCCTGGCGGGCATCCTGGCGATGGTGCCAGTAGCCGATCAGCAAGAAGGAGCTCAGGCTGGTCAGCTCCCAGAACAGCACCAGCAGGATCAGGTTGTCGGCCAGCACCACGCCCAGCATGGCGCCCATGAACAACATCAGGAAGGTGAAGAAGCGCCCGGCCGGGTCTTTGGGGTCCAGATACCAGGCGGCGTACAGCACGATCAAGGCGCCGATGCCGGTGATCAAAAGCGCGAACAGCCACGCCAGGCCATCCATGCGAAAACCGAAGTCCAGCCCCAGCGCGGGCAGCCAGGGCACATGAAAGCGCAGCACTTCGCCGCCAAACACTGCAGGCGCGCTGAGCAGCACCAGGCCCAGTGCCAGCAGCGTCACGACGCCAGAAAGGATGGCCACGGCTTGGCGTGCGGTCCCTGGCAGACAGGCCACCAGGGCTGCGCCCACCCACGGCAGCAGGGCCAGCCAGAGCAGTGAATTCATGTGGATCTGGGCACTTCGGGCGTGCGGCGGATGAACATCACCACCAGGGTGATCAAAGTCAGCGGAATCACAAAGCTCATCATGACACGCGACTAGGGTTCCAGCGCCGCATGTTCCTGGGCCGACAGGATCAGGTAGGTCACGTAGGCCACGTAGTAGCCCAGGAACACGGCGCCTTCCCAGCGCGCGATCTCACGCCCGGTCATGAAGATCGGCAGGCAGGCCACGGTGGCGGCCAGCATGACCCAGATGTCGAAGGCCATCAGCGAGGGCGCCATCACCAGCCCCAGGTTGCCCGAGACGATGCTGGAGATGCCCAAGCAGGCCAGGATGTTGAAGGTGCAGCTGCCGATGACGTTGCCGACCGCGATGTCGCGCTCGCCTTTGAGCGCTGCCGCCACCGAGGTCGCGACTTCGGGCATCGAGGTGCCGGCAGCGACGATCGTCAGCCCGATGATCAGGTCGCTGACACCCAGCGCTTTGGCGAACGCCACGGCGGATGTCACCATGAATTCGGAGCCAAAGACCAAGCCCACCAGGCCAACGACGATCAATGCCAACTGAGCCGGCAGTTTGTTGTCCCAAGCGCCGGGCTCAAGCTTGGGTGCCTCGTCGACAAACTCTTGCTGGGCTGCCTGCGTTTCTCGCCGCGACTGGATGATCAAGAACGTGGTGTAGATCACCAGCAGCGCAACCAGCAACGTGCCGTCCAGCCAACTGACCTTGCCATCCAGCGCCAACAGCAGCAGCAGCACCGACAAGCCGATCAGGATCGGCACTTCTTGCCGGATCAGTTGCACGTTGACCAGCAGCGGGGTGATGAGGGCGCTCAGCCCCAGGATCATCAGAATGTTGAAGATGTTGCTGCCCACCACGGCGCCGATCGCGATGTCGGTGGTGCCGCCCAGTACGGCGCCGACCGCCACCGCCACTTCGGGCGCGCTGGTGCCGAAGGCGACGATGGTCAAACCCACCACCAAAGGCGAAATGCCGAAGGACAGGGCGAGTTTGGAGGCGCCGCGCACCAGCAGGCTGGAGCCGATCACCAGCAGCCCGAGACCGAGCAGAAACAGGAGCATGTTCATGAGGGCCTGCACTCTAGCGGCAAAAGTGGCTTTGCCCAGTGGCCCCCGGTCTTTAAGGGCTGGCCAAGGCGGGGACTTGTACTGCGCTCAGCTTGCTGCCAAGAACATGCCAAGTGTTGCAATCAGGAGACACTTGCGGCTGTCCAACTTTCTGCTCCCTGCTCCCCGCTCTCTGCTTTTGGCGGCAGGGTTCAGCGCTGGCCGGCTCGTCTGCAGGGAGGCCGCGCCGGCTGGCCATCGCATGCCGTGGGTCCACAGCTTCAGGGTGCCAGGCGTTCGCGCACCCAATGGTCTGTCTGACTTGCCTGACCTGCCTGACTTGCTTGTCCAACAGCACGGTAGCGCAGCCGGTCATGCAGGCGGCTTTTGCGGCCCTGCCAGAACTCCCAGTGATCTGGCACCAAGCGATAGCCGCCCCAGTGCGGCGGGCGTCGCGGCTTCAGGCCGTGCGTCAGGGCCGCTTTGGCGGCCGCAGCCACCAGCACCACCCGCGAGCTGATCACCTGGCTTTGCGGTGACGCCCAGGCGCCCAGTCTGGAGTCCAATGGGCGGCTGGCGTAATAAGCATCCGACAAGGCTTCGTCCACCTTCTCCACCCGCCCTTCGATCCGCACCACCCGCTCCAGCTCCACCCAATGGAACTGCAGCGCTGCAAAAGGGTGTGCAGCGAGCTCTTGCCCTTTGCGGCTTCGGTAGTTGGTGTACCAGACGATGCCTTGCGCGTCGCAGCCCTTGATCAACACGATTCGGGTTGACGGCCTGCCATCAGCGCCCACGGTGGCCAAGGTCATCGCGTTGGGCTCGGGCAATTGCGCCTTCAACGCTTGTTGCAGCCAATGCTGGAACTGTTGCAAGGGGTCTGCCGCACTGGCGCTCTCGTCCAGTTCGTCGCGCTCGTAGCTTTTTCGTAGGTCAGCAATGTCCATCGGCCCATTATAAAAAAAGTGGCAACAGCCGAACCGCCCAAGCCCTGCGAGCTGTGCCGGCCCTGCACGAGCCCAGGTCATCCCTTAGGTAGTTGGCCGTAAGTGAAGCTCCCACTTTGCGCAGGCGCCGGCTGGCCCGATTCTTGGAAGCTGGCGAAAAACAAAGCAGCGTCAGCGACGACGCGCTGTTACCTCTGATGCGACTGCGTCCCGTCATCGTTGTTCTTGCTGCTGGCCGGCGCCGCCGTTCTGAGGGCCTGGGCCACCCACTGCTGCAACCCTTCCTGGACAGCACGGTGCTGGGCACGACCGTACGGCATGCCGTGGAGACCCAGTTGCAAGTGGTGGTGGTGGCCGCTGCCGAGTTGGTGCCCATGCTGTCTCAGCAGTTGGCCGCCCGAGACATCATTGCGCTGGGCGAGTCGACGGTCGCAAAAGGGGTGGGCCACGCCATTGCTGCTGGCGTGGCAGAACGCTCGGGCGCCCCAGGCTGGCTGCTCTTGCCTGGCCACATGCCATTGGTACGCCCGGCCAGCTTGCTGGCAGTGGCGAAGTCGCTCGAACACCATCCGGTGGTGCACGCCGACCACAAAGGGCGCCGGGGCTACCCGGTCGCCTTTGCTGCTGAGCTGTATTCAGAGCTGGTGATGCTCAGTGCAGACGATGACGCGAGCCGATTGCTGACACGCTATCCGGCCCACATCGAGGATGTGGCCGACCCGGGTGTGGTGCTGAGCATCGACACCGCTGCAGACCTTGCGCAGATGCGGCGGCTTGCAGCGCACTCGCTCTGAATCTCAGACCAGGCCGTGTCGGCGGGCCAGCGCTACCTGACGCTCGATTTCGCTGTCAAAGAGTTGGTGCTCGCGCAGCGCCGCACAGGTTTGCACCAGATAGTCCAGCGTGGTGCCGTAGCGCCCCTCGGCCTGGCGCAGGATGTCCAGCAGTTTTTTGTCGTCCAGGCGTGGCAGGCAGGCGTCGCTGCGGCGATTCAGCGTGAAGGCCAAAGCCAAGACCTGCCCTTGCGACGTTCGCAAAGTCAGCAGCCGAGGCTCGTATACCGGGTTGGGCATTTCGCGCGCCCACAGCCTTTCGATGTCGGCTTTGGCGCTGTGTGCATGCATCCTGTAGGCGAAACCTCTGCAGGCGCCGCCGCGCAGCAGTGCAAAAACCAGACCGGGCGTTTGCGGCGTGCCACGGTTGACGCGTGATCGCATGCGCAGGGCACGGTGCCAACCATAGGCCAAAGCCATGCGCCGCTCCGCAAACTCGAACTCGGGTCGCCAGATCAAAGAGGCATAACCAAAGACCCACATCTCAGCGCCGGCATCAAGTGCGTGCAGGCGCTCGTAAGCCTGCTGCGGCGATTCGATCTGTCTGGCAGCGGCAACGCCTTCGGACATCAAGAGTTTGAGCATCGGCGGGGTGTGTGGAGGCCCGCAGTTTATAGAGACCGCTTCTGTGACCACATCTCGGACCAAACCCGCAGCCAGTATCGCGCTGTCCACTGCCCACTTCCAGCTGCCGCTCTTCAGCTGCCACATTTCACCTGCCACTCTCCACCTGCCACCCTTGACGCTGTAACTTGGTTACGAAATAATCCGAATGATGGTTACACAGGAGATGGTGCATGCACCCGGTCGTTGTTGAAATCACCCGGCGCATCTCGCAGCGCAGCGGTCCCTCGCGCAGCGCCTATCTGGCCCGTATCGACCAGCTGGCGCAACGCGACCCGGGTGCCGCCCGTCTGGGCTGCGCCAACGTCGCCCACGCTTTTGCAGCCATGCCAGGGGCAGACAAGTTCCGAGTCGTGGCGCAAAAGGGCCCTCACCTGGGTGTTGTGACAGCCTACAACGACATGCTGTCGGCGCACCAGCCTTACGAGGGCTTTCCGACGCTGATCCGCGACGAAGCGCGCAGCATCGGTGCCACCGTGCAGGTGGCGGGCGGTGTGCCGGCGATGTGTGATGGCGTCACCCAGGGTCAGCCTGGCATGGAGTTGAGCCTGTTCTCGCGCGACACCATCGCCATGGGCACCGCGGTGGCGCTCTGCCACGATGTCTTTGATGCCGTGCTGCTGCTGGGCGTGTGCGACAAGATCGTGCCGGGTCTGTTGATCGGTGCTTTGCACTTCGGCCACCTGCCTTGTGTTTTTGTGCCGGCAGGGCCGATGTCCAGCGGTTTGAGCAACACCGAAAAAGCCAAGGTGCGCGAGCGGGCAGCGCAAGGGCAGGTGGGGCGCGAAGAGTTGCTGGCATCCGAATCTGCCGCCTACCACGGCCCTGGCACCTGCACGTTTTATGGCACCGCCAACAGCAACCAGATGCTGCTGGAAGCGATGGGACTGCATGTGCCGGGTGCTGCCTTTGTGCACCCGCATGACGACTTGCGCGAAGCCTTGACCCGCCAGGCCGTGCATCATGCGGTGAGCATCACCCGCCAACAGCGCTTCATGCCCATCGGCAGGTTGGTGGATGAGCGCGTGATCGTCAACGCGATGGCTGCGCTGCTGGCCACTGGCGGCAGCACCAACCACCTGATCCATTGGGTGGCAGTGGCGCGCTCTGCAGGCATCCACATCGATTGGACTGACTTTGCAGAGCTCTCTGCGGTGACCCCCCTGCTGGCACGCGTTTACCCCAACGGCACGGCCGACGTCAACGATTTCCAGCGCGCAGGCGGGCCGGCCTTTGTGCTGCGAGAGTTGATGCGAAGTGGCTTGCTGCACCCGGATGTCAGCACGGTCAGCGAGCAGGGCCTGGGCGCCTACGGCACAGCGCCGCAATGGGCTGACAAAGCCACGCGCAAACTGCATTGGCAGCCCTTGCCCGAGCAGCCGGGCGACAGCAGCGTGGTGCGGCTGGCCAGCGATCCGTTTTCACCATCCGGCGGCTTGAAGCTGCTGCAAGGCAACCTGGGCCGCTGCGTGATCAAGACTTCTGCAGTGCCCGAAGACCGCCACGTGGTGGAGGCGCCGGCGCGTGTGTTTGACAGCCAGGAAGGCCTGCAAGCCGCTTTCCAGGCCGGCGAGCTGGACCGTGATGTGGTGGCAGTGGTGCGTTTTCAAGGCCCCAAAGCCAACGGCATGCCGGAGCTGCACAAGTTGACACCGCCGCTGGCGGTTTTGCAGGGGCGTGGTTTCAAGGTGGCGTTGGTCACCGATGGACGCATGAGCGGCGCCAGCGGCAAGGTGCCGGCAGCCATCCACGTCAGCCCAGAAGCGCTGGCCGGTGGCCCGCTGGCCAAGGTGCGCGACGGCGACATCATCCGGCTGGACGCTGCTGCCGGCACGCTGCAGGCCCTGGTACCAGCCGCCGACTGGGACGCGCGCCAAACCGAAGTGCAAAGCAGCACGCATGCGCTGAGGCACGGCCATGATCTGGGACGTGAGCTGTTTGCCGGCATGCGGCGCAATGTGCTCAGCGCAGAAGAAGGCGCAGTGACCTGGCTGTGATGGCTTGCGCCTGACAGTGCCACCGGGCCAGCGAAAACCATGAAAGACACCCTGGATCTGGTCGCTTACGGCCCCGTCATTCCGGTCCTCGTGATCGATCGTCTGCAAGACGCCGTGCCCTTGGCGCAAGCTTTGGTGGCCGGTGGCGTGCGGGTGCTGGAAGTGACGCTGCGCACACCCGTGGGGCTGGCCGCCATCCAGGCCATCGCAGCGGCTGTACCGCAGGCCGTGGTGGGCGCCGGCACCGTGCGCAGCAGTGCAGACGCGCGTGCAGCCTTGGCTGCGGGCAGCCGCTTTGCCGTCAGCCCGGGGTACACCGCTGAGCTGGGCGCCACTTGCCGCAGCATCGGCCTGCCGCTGTTGCCAGGGGTTGCCACCGCCAGCGAAGTGATGGCGGCGCAGGCGGATGGGTTGAGTTTCCTGAAGTTCTTTCCTGCCACGGCAGCGGGCGGCATCCCCATGCTCAAGGCCTTGAGCGGGCCATTTGCCGATGTCAAGTTTTGCCCTACAGGGGGCATCTCGGTACAGACGGCACCGGACTTTCTGGCCCTGCCCAATGTGCCGGTCTGCGGCGGCTCTTGGCTGACGCCCAAAGAAGCGCTTGAGAGCGGTGACTGGCAGCGCATCACGCAACTGGCCCAAGAGGCATCGGCGTTGCGCCGGCGCGCTTGAAGGTACTCAACGCTGGGGCTTGATCGCTCCACAGTCGGTGCTCACCCAGCGCGCGTTGCTGTCTATTTCGATGCGTTGCGGCTTGCCTTTGTCCACCGAGGTGATCACCATCTTGCCCCGGTGCGCTTGGTCGCTGTCCATCGTGTATTGACCTTCGCCGCTGCTGGGTGGCGGGCCCTGGCAATTGAATTTGAAGCGCACCGTCTTGCCGCTGCGTTCGACACTTTGCTGGCTGCAACCGTCGCGCGAAGGCATCTCGGGTTTGGCAGCCTGCTCCGGGGTCAGGCAGAGTCTGACGGTGTTGGGTTTGGCGCCGGACAAGCCCACGCCCTGCGCGCCCATCATGGCTTCCATCTGCTTGCGCTGGGCGGCCGGCATATTGGCCAATTCCTTCTGCATCTGCGCCATGGCCTGATTGAGCGCTTCGTCACTGGACTTGATGGTGGAGGTGTATTCCCAGAGTCCAGGCTTGAGCGCCTGCGCGTTTACTGCTGTGCCAGCCAGCAACAGCCAGACAGTCACACATGCAGTCAAGCAGCCTGTCCTGCAGACACTCAAGTCACCAGAGCAGCAGCGTACAAACCATGAAGGACGTCTGTTCATCGGGGTTCACTCCTTGGGTGCGCTCGCTTCCAGATCGCTCATCGCGCTGGCCACACTTTGCGCTTCCGCGTGGCTTTGAGCAAGCCCCCTGATCACGCCTTCGCGGTCGGCCTGGCTGCGGTTCTGGCTGAGCTTGAACTTGCCCAACCAGCTCTGCACCGGGATTTCGATGCCGACGATGGCGCGCAGCATCTGCTGCACATACTCAGCAGGCGCATCTCCAACAGCCCAGGCATCGGGCTGGCTGCGTTCATGGTGATCGGTCAGGCGGCTCACCAGTGCATGCAACCAAGGTGCGTCTTCGACTACCTGCAACGGCCCATGCACATGCACCACTGCATAGTTCCAGGTCGGCACGACCTTGTGAGTCTGGGCTTTGCTGGGGTACAGGTTGGGTGAGATGTAGCTTTGTGGGCCCTGGAAGATCGCCAGCAGGTTCTGACCCGCAGCCTCGCGCCACAGCGGGTTGGCGCGCGCCACATGGCCGCGCAGGCAATGGGCAGCGCTGTCGTACTCGAGCGGGATGTGGTCCGCCGTCAGACCTGGTGCGCGCAGGCTGACCAGGGTGGCCAGCGGGTGTGCCGCCATCAGCGAGATCAACGCCGCCGGGTCAGTTTGTTCGAAGTGTTTGGGCAGGTACATCGCAGCTTCCGGCACCGTGGTCCATGCTGCCGGTTTGCAGGGTGCAGGGACTTTGTGATGGCGGGCAGGCAGTCGTCGAGCAGGCAGTCATCGAGCAGGCAGTCGTGGGGCGGGCAGTCGTGGAGCAGTGGCTCGTGCTCGTGGCTCAGTCGCGGCGCTCGATCAGTTCGATCTTGTAGCCGTCGGGGTCGGTGATGAAAGCGATCACCGTGCTGCCCCCCTTCACCGGGCCGGGCTCGCGCGTGATCGCGCCACCCAGAGCCTGCGCTTTGTCACGCACCGCAGCACAGGTGGCGGCGACGTCGGCCACGCCGATGGCGATGTGCCCGAAGGCGGTTCCGATGTCGTAGCTGTCAACGCCGTAGTTGTAGGTCAGCTCGATCTGGGCGTGTTCAGGATTGCGCCCATAGCCTACAAAAGCCAGGTCGTACTTCTGCTCAGGGCGCTCGGTGGTGTGCAGCAACTGCATGCCCAACACCTGGGTATAAAAGTCGATGGAGCGTTGCAGGTGGCCAACGCGCAGCATGGTGTGTAGGAGGTTCATGTTTGCAATCTTCTGGTCCGGTGCCACTGTCGTCAGCTTCATGATTCAAGCGCGTGACGAAGTGAAGGTTTTTGTGGTGTGGCCGTCGCGCTTCCTGGAAGTTCTGCAGGCCGCGTGACAGGCTCAAATCGGCACGGTGTAGTTCAAGGTCATGCGTCCGCCGTCAACCACCACCACTTCCCCGGTGATGTAGCTGGCAGCGTCGCTGAGCAAAAAAGCGCAGACATCCGCAATCTCCGTCGGCTCACCCAGGCGCTTCATGGGCGTGCGGCTCATGATGCGGTCCTTGGCTGCTTCACTGGTCAGCACGGCTGAACGAGCCAGTTCTGTCGCGATGGTGCCCGGGGCCACGGCGTTGACGCGAACACCCTGGTCGGCCAAGGACAGCGCCATCACCCGCGTCAGTTGATTGATGGCACCTTTGCTGGCGTTGTAGCTGGCAATGCTGGGGATGGTCAGCGTGCCGTTGACCGAACTCATGTTGACGATCGCCGCACCGGGGCGTTTGCCATTGGCTTTGACCAGCTCACGAGCCACCGCCTGGCCCACCAGAAAGCTGCCCTTGAGGTTGACGTCGATCACGGCGTCCCAGTCGGCTTCGCTGATCTCCAGAAAGGGCGCGGCCTTGAAGATGCCAGCGTTGTTGATCAGGCCGTCCACATGGCCGAACTCTTGCAGCGTGGCTTGCAGCGCAGCATCCACTTCAGCCTTGCTTGCGACGTTGCAATGGCAGTAGAGCGCTTGCGCGCCCTGGGCTTGCAGTGAGCTGGCCAGGGCCTGCCCGGCTTCATCGGCGACATCCCACAGCGCCACCGCCGCGCCGTCTTGGCACAGGCGGCGTGCGCAGGCCTCGCCAATGCCCTGCGCGCCGCCTGTGATGACGTAGACACGGCCTTGCAGGCCGAAAGAAATGCGTTCAGACATCAGGGCTCCTGGGTGCTGCAGCACCCGGCTGCGTCAGGGACTGTAGCCAGATCGTCATGCCCTGGGCATTGAGTTCGAGGTCCACCGCCAACAGCTCTTCCATGTCGTGCAACGCCAGTACGCAACCCTGCGCTCGCAGGCTGCGGCCGAAAAGCGCCAACTGGCCATCCTTGAGTGCCTGATGCCGGTTGGGGTCGTCACGGTGGGTCAACCCCAAGGCGACCAGATCGTCCAGCAAAGACAACAGCAATTGGCCCAAGCGCGGTACCTCGTCGACGCGCCCGTAGTGGGTCAGATACATGCACGCCGGTTGCCGCGCCAGCAAGCTCGCAATCGATTGGCGCAGGGCTTCGGGTTCGAACTGCACCGGCGTGCAGGTCGGCATGATCCAGGCGCCTTGAGCGGTGTTGAGCTCAGGGTAGCTGAGGCCGAAGGTGTCGCCCGTGAACCAGCCTTGGGACGGCGGGTCCCAGATGCAGTGGTGATGTTTGGCGTGTCCGGGGGTATGAATGACGTGCAAGACCCGTCCACCGAGTTGCACCTGGCTGTTGTCCACTGAAGCCAGCACCCGTGACGCAGGCACAGGCAGCACGGTGCCGTAGGCGCTTTGCATCTGCTGTTCACCGTAAACCGCCGTTGCACCGGCCCACAAGGCAGTCGGGTCGATCATGTGGCGGGCGCCGCGGGGGTGCGCCAGGCACCTTGCCGTCGGCAGGGCCTGCATCAGTGCGCCCACGCCGCCTGCATGGTCCAGGTGCACATGTGTCGGGATGACCCAATCGACAGCTTCTTTGGGCAACCCTACATGATCGAGTGCGGCCAACAGGCGCGGCAGCGCCAGGTGCGTGCCGGTATCGATGAACGCAGCCCGCCCATGGTCGACCAGCAGATAGGCTGCGTCGAATTGGTCGCGGTGAAAGCCTGTGTCGATGACGAAGACACCATGGCCGAGGTCTTGCACAGGCTCAGCCACCGGCGTCTCGGGCCCGCACGGCCATGCCGCAGGCCAGCCCCAGAAGGCATCCAGGCGTTGCCTGCCATGCGGCCAGCGCCGGGGCAGCGCGGACGGGCCGGGCTGACGCCAGGCTCAGTTTCTGCCGATCAGCGTCCATACGCGCGCAACATCTGCCGCGCCGTCGTTGCTTTTGATGCCACGCAGCGTCTGCAAGCCGGCATTCTTGAGCTTGGGCGACTGCAGTTGCGCCATGCCCAGGCGCAGCTTGGCGTCTTCGGGGTGCTTGAGCTGGCCTTTGTTGATGCCTTGCTGGATCAGGCCGATGCCTTTGTCCACTTCGCCCAGCGACACGTGGGCATAGCCGACTTTGATCAGCGCATCGCCATCTTTGAATCCGGCAGCGTCTGCGGCTTGGCCGGCCAAACTGCCGCGCACCTCCGCGAGCTGCTTGGTGGCCAGGTCACGCAAGCGCTGGTGGCGCGCGGCTTCTGGCCCTGTGCCCAATACGCCAGCCTTGGTGCCCAGGTCGATGACCTTCAAGGCCTCGGCCGGCAGGCCATCTTGCAGGCTCAGCTGCGCCAGTTCCATGTAGTCCTCGGTACTGGCCAAGGTGTCGGTGGCCAGACGCAGGCGCAGCACGTCCACCGTCAGGCGGTTGGAGAAGCCGGGCTTGCGCACCAGACGCCCGAGGTAGGCATTCCAGTAATCCTTCTTGGGATAGTGGGCCACCAGTTTTTCAAGCGTGTTGATCTGGCCGGCAGTGTTGTTGGTTCTGCTTTGGGCATCGGCCAGTCGCAACAAGTCGCCCTCGTCGGGACGCCGGCCAGCTTTTTCGTCGGCGGCCACGGAAGCTGCTGCCTCGCGCGAGATCGCGCCCCAGTCACCACTGACACCGAGCAGGTAGCTTTGCATCTGGCGTACGCTGCCGCTGTTGTTGCCAGCTGCGATGGCCTTGTCCAGCCACTCTCCCGCTTTGGCGTTGTTGCGCTGTTGTGCAAATGCAGAAGCGAGCTGCTCCGCCACCTGGCCCTTTTCGCTGCCGCCGACCTTGCTGTAAATGGCTTCCAGCGCCTGGATGGCAGTGTTGTGGTCGCCTGCGCGCTGGGCCGCTGCAGCCTTCATGCGGTCAACCGTCAACTGTTCTGCTGCGCTCTTGCCGCCGACCGCTTCAGCTTCCCGCACCTTGGCAAGCGCCTCGCGGGCTTTGCCGGCCTTGAGCAGTTCGCTGGCTTCTTGCAGGGGTTTGCCCACCGCTGGCCGCAAGCCCTGCGCCGAGGCAGGTTGCCAGGCCCATACGCTCAACATCAACGCAGCAGCCGGTATCACCCTCAACAGCTTCAGTGTCTTGAAGTAGCCTGGCATCAGGCGCTTGCACTGCTGCAGGCCGCCGGCTTGAGCCGCAGCTGAGCAAATCTTTGTGTCTTGTGCAGCGGGGCGTTGTGTATCAGACATCAATTTCTTCATCGTCACCCAAAAAAAGATTCCGGCACCGGCAGCCCCGCACTCACTGCGCTTACAGAAACTGTTCGTTGCCCACGATACCGATCTTGGTCACGCCCAAACGCTGCGCAGTGGCCAGGATCATCGCAACGTGTTTGTACACCACCAGCTTGTTGGGGCGCAGATGCACCTCCGCCTGGTCGGGCATTGCGGCCACGGCAGCCAGGCGCCGCTCGATCTGCGCGCGGTCGCCAGCCTGGATGATCTCGCCGTTCCAGCCAATGGTGCCATCGAAGTCCACGTCGATGCGGATGATCTCGGGCGGCTTGGGCGGTGGCGCCAGGTTGTTGGGCACCGGCATGTTCATCTTGACCGCATGGGTCTGGATCGGAATCGTGATGATGAACATGATCAACAACACCAGCATGACGTCGATCAGCGGCGTGGTGTTGATTTCCATCATCGGCTCTTCGCTGTCCGCCGCATCGCTCATACTCATTGACATGCTGTAGCTCCTGTCGTCTTATCTGCGGCCAATGGACATGCCGGCTGGAGGCTCGGTGATGAAGCCCACCTTGAAAATGCCTGCGCGCTGGCAGGCCACCACCACACGACCCACGGATTCGTAGCGGACTTCGGAGTCGCCTCGAATGTGGACCTCGGGTTGTGGCTCTTTCACCGCTTCCAGCTTGAGCCGCGAGACCAGCGTTTCGATGTCGGGCAGGCGCTCCATGCCCCAGTGCACCTCACCGTCGCGATTGACCGCGATCACGATGTTTTCCGGTTTGGTCTGCGTGGGGATGTTAATTTCCTTGGGCAGCTCCATCTGGATGGACTGCGTGACCACGGGTACGGTGATCAGGAAGATGATCAGCAGCACCAACATCACGTCCACCAGGGGCGTGGTGTTGATGGTGTTGTTCAGCTGCTCTTCGCCGTCTTCAGAGGTGTTGCCAATGCTCATTGCCATGGGTTGAAGCTCCTGTCAAAAGACTTGTGCAAGGGCTGCAATCAGCGCTGGCCGGCGATCAGCACGTTGTGCAAATCACCCGCAAAGGCCTTGGTCTGATCCATGATGTTCTTGTTGCGCCGCAACAGCCAGTTGTAGCCCATCACCGCAGGCACCGCGACCGCCAGGCCGATGGCCGTCATGATCAGTGCCTCGCCCACCGGGCCTGCCACTTTGTCGATCGAGGCCTGACCGCTGATGCCAATCCTGATCAATGCGTTGTAGATGCCCCAGACGGTACCGAAGAGGCCCACGAAAGGCGCTGTCGAACCGACTGTCGCGAGCACCGCCATGCCGTCACCCAAACGACTTTGGACGCTGCCGACCGCGCGCTCCATGGTCATCGAGACCCAGGTCTGGCGGTCGATGGCTTCGACCATCGTGCCTTCATGGTGGTCATTGGCTTTGACGCCCTGCTCGGCGATGAAGCGAAAGGCCGTGCCTTCCTTCAGGGATGCCACACCGGATTTGACCGAGGAGGCCTTCCAGAACTTCTCGCCTTCCTCGACCCCGCTCTTCAGCATCGAGCGTTGCTCGAAGAGCTTGGTGAAGATCACATACCAACTGCCCATCGACATGACTACGAGCACAAACAAGGTGCCTTTGGCAACAGCGTCGCCGGATTCCCAAGCGGCTTTCAGGCCAAAGGGGTTTTCCACCGCCTCTTGCGTCACCACGTTGGTGGGTGCAGCAGGCGCGACGGCGGGCTCTGCCGGTGCAGCCTGCACAGCAGCAGGCTCCGAGGCCGCCTGAGCCAGCACGGTCAGCGGTGCTGCCAGTGCAAGCACGAAGGCAGCCAGCAGCGCAGCAGCGCTCTTGTTGACCCTGGACAGGGCGAAACAGCAGGTCTTGATCGTCATAAGGACTCCAAAGGAACGGGCTCGCGCAACCCCTCAGCCGCGCAGGTGGGTAAACATCCGGGGGGAAAACTAATCGGTGATCTTCCAGACATAAGTGACGCGGGAGGTCAGCTTCTGAGGCTTGCCGTCGATCGTGCCCGGCGTGCCTTTGCAGGCCAGGATGGCTTCGAGGGTCAGGCGATCGAGCATCTTGTGCTCTCGCGACGGGCCAGAGGACTTTTCGACCGTGGCGTCGCGGATCACGCCATCGGTGTCCATCGTGTACAAGACCGTCACGGCGCCCTGGGTTTCAGCACGCCGCGTGGCCGAGTTGTACTCTGGGCGTGAGCAGGCACGGGCAAAGTCGAGCTTGGGCGCGACCTCGACCGGAGGCCGGGGGGGTGCAGGTGGCGCAGGTGGTGCAGCAGGGGCAGCAGGGGCGGGCGGAGCAGCCACTGGGGGCGGAGGCGGCGCGATGGTGACGGGTGCCGGGGGCGGCGCAACGATCGTGGTCGTGATCGTCGGCGCCGGCGTGGGCGGCGGGTTGACCACCACCTCTGGAGGCGGCACGAATGAAGGTGGCGGCGGCGCAAACTTGGGCGGCGGCGGCAGGTTTTGCGGCGGCGGCGGCGGTGGCGGCTGCACTTCTTCGATGATCTTGGTTTCGATCGGCGCTTTGATGACATCGACCATGCGCTGGGCCAACCCGCTCATGATCGCCCACGCCAAGAACACGTGGACCAGCAGCATGACGCTGATGCCGACCACATGCTTGCCGGGATTGCGTTGGGTTTGGGCAAAGTCCAATCTCACCTCCTGCCAGTGCTGCACATGTTTCGTGCCAGGCGCTGCTGCTGAATTCCTGCGGTTTCTTTCGCTCAGGTTGAATCATCACCTGATCCTTCGTCCCGGTGGCGTATGCCCTGCCCCCTGAATCTGTCACTTGCCGAACCGGCCTGATAGAGCAGGCGAAGCCAGCGGGGCGGACTATATCGCGATAGTCTGGCTTATCGTCCCGGGACATCACCCTACGTGGCCACTCAAACGAGCGTGTACGGAACGACCATCGGCGATGCATCCGACAACTGATGGCGACCTTGGGCAATGCTGAACAAGTCCCTCGCGGCGCCCGCATCCCTGCTTTGGGCGGTCTGCGGCGTTGCAAATCCTCGCCATAACCCAGGCTATGTCTGCGGTTTGCGCCTTGCAGCCCATCCCAAACCAGGGCGCGGACACTCGCGGTGACTTGTTCAGCGCCGCCCTTGACCGTGGCGCCTGGAGCATGTGCTGGTTCTTCGCGCCAAAGGCATCGACAAGGGACAGTCTCCGGGCCAGATGCAAGATCGAGACCAGCCGTGTTCAGGATCAGCCACAACGCGATCTCGCGTTGGAAAATTTTAGGCGTGGGGTTCCCTTGCCCTGCTGCATCGGTTCACAGCGCTGCGTTGCGCCACTGCTCGACAGCCCAGCGCCGGCAAGCTGCCGTGACCGCCACTCCATCCCCATGCACGATGTGACGATCGGTCACCGATCTCAGCCAGGTCAGTTGCCGCTTTGCAAGTTGGCGTGTGGCTGCGATGGCCGACTGCTGCCAGGCCTCTTGTGCGCCCAGTTGCGTACTCAGTTGCGTGCTCAGTTGTTTGCTCAGTTGTTTGCTCAGTTGCGTGCTCAGTTGGGCTCCCTGTTGTTTGCTCATTTGCGGGTTCACAGCGGCAGGATTGCTGACTTGTTGCAAAGCTTCTTCCAGCGCTTGCCAGGCCTGCCGGTAGCCCACGCTGCGCAGTGCTGGCAACTTGCCGTGCAAACCGGGCCTGTGACGCAACGCCAGTACTTCATCCACAAAGCCTTGCGCCATCATCTGTTGCCAACGCTGCGCGATGCGCTCATGCAGCCAGGCACGAGAGGCGGGCTCCAGCGACAGCAGCGGCCAGGCGCCCGCTGATGGTGCATCGCTGGGTGCAATTTGGTGCCAGGCGCTGAGCGGCCGGCCGCTCAGGCGCCAGACCTCCAAAGCGCGCTGGATGCGCTGCGCGTCTGCGGGGGCCAATCGAGCCGCCGTGACCGGATCGACAGATGCCAACTCGGCGTGCAGGGCTGGCCAGCCGCGTTGTGCAGCTTCGTGATCGATCTGCTGGCGGGTGGCTGGGTCGGCGCCAGGCAACGCGCTCAAGCCTTCGCGCAGGGCCTTGAAGTACAGCATCGTGCCGCCCACCAGCAGCGGCAACTTGCCTCGGCCGCGGATCTCGGACGCCAGTTGCTGCGCCTGGGCTGCAAATCGCGCTGCAGAGTAGGGCTCGTCAGGTTCGCAGACATCGATCAGGTGGTGCGCTGCGAGCGTGCGCTGTGCTGCGTCCGGCTTGGCGGTGCCGATGTCCATGCCGCGGTAGACCTGGGCCGAGTCGACACTGATGATCTCCAGCGGGATGTGCGGAGCCAATGCCAAGGCGACTGCAGTCTTGCCGCTGGCCGTGGGCCCAGCCAGGCACAGGCCCAGCACTTTTGGCATGTTGCTCTTTGCGTTCATCGCACGGCATCGTTCGGGTCAGTCTGCCACTGCACCAGCGTCCAGGCCACCAGACTGGTGCAGGTGGCCCAGAAGCACAGGCTCAGCGCGTAAGGCAGCAGGCCGCCGTCCAGAAACTGGCCCAGCCACAGCCCAATGCCAAAGGCGACCAGCGACAGGATGAAGCCGGCCAAGGCCGATGCCGCCCCAGCGCTGTGAGGAAAGGGCCCCACCGCCCCGGCCTGCCCGCAGGGCTGGTGGATGCCATGGCCAAAGGCAAACAGGCATTGCGGCAGCAGCACTGCCCAGACCGACTGCCAACCCGACTGCCAGCCCGACTGCGCACCCGAATGCCCACCAATCAACGCCAGTACCAAAGTGCCCAGCCCACCCAGCAGCGTGAAGCCTGCGCCGCGCGCCACAGCGCCTTTGATGCCGTACTTTTGCAGCCAATGCCGGCAAAAGAATGTGCCCAGCAGGTAGCTCGCCGAGGCCAGCGCCATGCTCAGCCCGTACCAGCCTGGGGTGAGTCCGAGGACATCCATGAAAATGAAAGATGAACCCGCCAGGATCGTGAACAGTGCGCCGTAGCTGCAGCTGATCAACAGCGTCCATGCCACAAAGCTGCGGTGGCGCCCGATCTGCCCCCAGCGCCGCAACAGCGGGCCCAGCTGGGTGGCTGCAGGGTTGCGCTGCAGCAGGGTCTCGGGCAGCTGCCACACCACAAAGGCCAGGCTCAGTGCGCTGAAGGCCGCCACGGTGGCCAGCGCCATCCGCCAGCCCCAGGCCCCGGCTACCAACCCGCCCAAAAGCGGCCCGATGATGGCGATCAGCCCCAGGCCAGAAAGCCCCATCGACATCACGCGTGCGCCTTGCACCGGTTCGTAAAGATCACGCAGCAGGGCGCGGGCGCAGACCACCACGGCGGCCAGCGCGGCGCCTTGCAGGACGCGCCACACGATCAGAGATTCGATGCTGCCGGCCAAGGCGCTGGCCAGGCTGGCGGCGCAATGCAACAGCAAGCCCAGCACCAACACCGGCTTGCGGCCGAAGCGGTCCGCTGCGGGCCCCCAGACCAGTTGTGCCAGCCCGAATGCCAGTATCAATGCCGACATCGTCAACTGCGCCTGGCTCATCGGCGCAGCCAGGGCTTTGGTCAGCGCGGGCAGCGCGGGCAGGAAGAGATCGGTGGTGACCGGTTGCAGCCCCAGCAACAAGGCCAGCGCCAATGCCGCCTTGCCCGCTGTGATGCGGGGGATGAGGGCCTTGGGCTGGGCAGGGGCTGCGGCTGTGATGCTGACCGCAGGCTGCAACTGCGGACCCTCAGAACCGCTCGTCATCACGCAGGTAGCGCCACTGACCGGGTGGCAACTGGCCCAAAGGCACGCTGCCGATGCGCACCCGCTTCAAGCCCAGCACCTGCAAACCCACCTCTTCGCACATGCGGCGTATCTGCCGTTTCCGGCCTTCGCGCAGTACAAAGCGCAGTTGATCTTCGTTTTGCCAGCTGATCTGGGCCGGCCGCAGCAGCACTCCGTCCAGCGACAGGCCATGCCGCAGGCGCTTCAAGGCTTGCTCGGGTACCGGCCCTTCCTGCGCATGCTGCACGCGCACCAGGTATTCCTTCTCGACCCGTGTCTGGTCGCCAATCAGGCGCTTGGCGACGCGGCCGTCCTGGGTGAACACCAGCAGCCCGGTGGAGTCGATGTCCAGCCGCCCCGCGGGCGCCAGGTGGCGCAGGTGGCCGGGGTGGAAGTTCAACGGACTTTGGTCGCCGCTCCAGCGGTTGGCTGCGGTGATCAACTGCACGGCGGCTTCATGGCCGTCTTCGGGTTGGCCGCTGACCAGACCCATCGGCTTGTGCAGCAGCACGGTCACAAAACGCGACTGCGCAGCCTGGGCGCGGCTGTCGATGGTCAACACGGCGTCAGCGGCTACGCGCTGCCCCAAAGTGGCCACCTGGCCGTGGGCCCGCACCCAGCCGGCGGCAATCCAGTCGTCGGCTTCCCGGCGCGAGGCCATGCCACGCTCGGTCATCAGTTTGGAAATGCGCACGCCGATGCTGCTTGCTGCGGACATGCCCTGAGCGCCAGCGCCAGCGCTGCGCGGCGTCGGTTCTGAGTCGAGGGCGAGCTTCGTCTGCCGATCCGGGTGCCGATCAGTGGCTGCCTGGGCGGCGCGCTCAGGACGGACATGTTCGCCGCGCTGCGGGGGCTGCGGCGGCTGCGGCCACTGCGGCATTTCTCGATGTTGAGGGACGGGTGAAGATCGGCTGGCGGGCCGCTCGCGTTCATGGCTCGTCGGCCGCTCGCGGTCGGATCGACGCGCAGAGTCACGCGGTGAATCTCGACCGTATTCCTCGCCTCGGGGCCGGCTTCCTGGTCCAGAGGTCGGGGCTGCGCCCCTGGTTGAAGCAGGTCCTTGATCCGGACTGCGACTGCGGGCTGGTGCAGAGCCCGGCCCCGGACTCCAGGCTTCACCAGAGCCTGGCCGGCGCGGACGCTCGTGGCTCGGCTCGGGTCTGGCGGGTCGGAGTTGAACAGGCACCGTGCCGGAGGATTTGACTGGGATCAGCGTATCGGCTTCAGGCTTTCTGGGCGCCTTCTTGGGTGCGCTGACGGCCCTGACACGAGGACGCAGCGGGTCACGCGTGGTCGCGCCCGGCTTCAGAGTGATCTTGGTTGGCATGGCTGCATTTCATCATGCTGCGCTGGCGAAGGCTGAGTGGGGCGGAGACGCCGCAAGCTTTGTCAGCTCAGGCTATCGTACGCGACCACTGCGTTCTTGGCTGCTGATGCCCCAGCATCTTGAAGCGCCCTTCGATTCGGCCCTCTTTCAACAGCCGTTCGCCCTTGCCTACGGCTTACACACGATGCCAACCTTGTCAGCCACAAAGAACTTGTCAGCCACAAAGGAGATCTGCAACCGCCCGACACTGGCTGACCTGAAGTTGCGCCCTCGCTGCTGGGCTCTGAGCATCTGTCTGGCCTGGGCCGCCAGCCTGGGTGGGCTGGCCGCTGCAGCGCCGCCCCTCGGCGCCGCGCAGCAGTCGCGGCTGGACGCCGCCGTGTTGGTCTATGAAGCCGGTGAGAAAGTCAAAGCCCAGCGTGCTTTCGAGGCCCTGGAGCGAGAGGGCGTGCCGGCAGCTGCCTACAACCTCGCTGTGATGCACCTCAGCGGCGAGGCCGCCCCGGCCAGCCCGGCCAAGGCCCGCCAGTTGTTGACCCGTGCTGCGCAGGGCGGTTTTGTGACTGCACAGTTCATGCTCGCCCAGGCCCTGGAGACAGGCCAGCTGGGCGGCCGCGAGCTGGCGCTGGCGCACCAGTGGTACGAGGTGGCGGCGCTCAGTGGCAGCGTCGAGGCCAAGCTGGCCATGGGCACTGCCTTTTATCTCGGCAGAGGCCGCCCCAAAGACCCGGCCCGCGCAGTGCATTGGTTTCGCGAAGCTGCCAAAGGCGGCGACATCGGCGCGATGTATCTGCTGGCATCGATGTACGAGCAAGGCGACGGCGTCGAGGCGGATCTCAGGCTGGCACGCTACTGGTATGCGGTCGCGGCCAGTCAGGGCGACGATGCGGCACCGGGCAAGGTCAAGGAAATGGACGCCAAGATGGCAGCGCCGTCGGGCGCAGCTACAGCACGACCTTGACCATCGGGTGCCCGGACAAGGCCCTGTACAGCCCATCCAGTTGCTCGCGGCTGGTGGCCGTGATGGTCAGGGTCAGGCCCACGTACCTGCCGCCGCTGCTGGGCCGCCTTTCAACGCGGGTGTCGACGAACGTCGGGTCATGTTGCAGGGCCAGCGCCAACATCGCGGCCTCAAAACCATCGACGTTGTGGCCCAGCACCTTGATCGGAAATTCGCTGGGGTATTCGATCAGACTCTGATCGGCGGGGATGTCCTGCATCGGCTTCTGTGCGCGAGCAGGCTCAGATCGACATGGTTGTCTTGGCTCTTTGATAGGCCTCATGGAGTCTGGCGTAGACCGGCCCGGGTTTGCCGCGCAGGGCGCCGTGGCCCACCGACTCGCCGTCGATCATCGTCACCGGCAGCAGTTCTTTGGTCGCTGAGCTGAGCATGACTTCGTCGGCGGCGCGCACATCGGCTTCGCTGATCGGCCGCAGGTTGTAGGCCACACCGCAGTCTTCGCACAACTCGCGCAGCAACTCGTAGCGGATGCCCTCAAGCACATGGTCGCTCTTGGGTGGGCCCAGTAACGCGCCTTCATGCGCGATCCAGACGTTGCTGGCCGCTGCCTCGGTCAGATAGCCGTCGCGGAACATGATCGTCTCCATCATGCCTTGGTCGGCCGACATCTGGCGTGCCAGCACGTTGCCCAGCAAGCTGGTGCTTTTGATGTCGCCGCGCTCCCAGCGAAAGTCGCGTGCTGTCAGGCAGGCCACGCCTTTGTGGCGCTGTTCTGCGCTGGCGTGTTTCATCGGGTTGCTCATCATGAATACCGTGGGTGCCACGCCTTGCGGCATCACATGGTCTCGCGGCGCCACGCCACGGCTGAGCTGGATGTAGACCACCTGATCCTGCGCCTCGTGGGCTTCGATCAACTGCCGGCACAGGGCCAGCCATTGCGCGTCTGTGTAGGGGTTGGTGATGCGCACCTTGGCCAGCGAGCGGGTCAGCCGGTTGATGTGCTCGTCAAAACGAAACAGCCGCTTGCCGTAAACCGGCACGACGTCGTAAATGCCATCACCAAAGATGAAGCCGCGGTCCAGCACGGGCACTTTGGCCTGGGCCAGCGGCAGCATCTCGCCATTCAGGAAACACAGGTTGTCAGACATGGTGTGCATCTCTTCGGGTCAGGGCAAGGTAGGGCCAATGTTTCACCAGCGCAAACATGGTGCAGGCATGGTGCAGGCATGGTACAGCGCAGCGCGGAGCGAGGCACCGCTTCAAGGGGTTCTTCAAGGGGCTCTTCAAGGGGTTCTGTGACGGCCAGCCTTACTTCACCCACAGGCGAATCGCATCCCAGGCGCGGCCAAAGATGCCGGCCAGGCCGACGGGCTCCAGCGCCACCAGCGGCACGGTGGCAATCGGAGTGCCACCCGCGCTGCTGATCTTGATGCTGCCCACCTGCTGGCCTGCCGTCAACGGCGCCAGCAACGGGTCGGTGCGTTCGATGACCGTCTTGATCTTGTCGCCTTCGCCTTTGGGCACCGTGACTGTCAAGGTGCCAGGGGCACCCAGCCTGGCTTCTGCCTTGTCGCCTTTCCAGATCGGTACTGAGCTGACGGTTTTGCCGGCTTCAAAGAGCCGCACTGCGTCCCAGGCTGCCCAGCCCCAGTTCAACAGCTTCTGGCTTTCGGCGGCGCGCGCCTGGCGTGAATTGGTACCCAACACGACGCTGAGCAGGCGGCGGCTGCCTGCCGGTGTGTCGCGGGCGGCGCTCGCCACCAGGCAATAGCCGGCGGCCTCGGTGTAGCCAGTCTTCATGCCATCGATATTGGGATCGCGGCCCAACAGCATGTTGCGGTTGTCTTGTTTGATGTTGTTGAAGCTGTATTGGCGGATCGAGTACAGCGCGTACTGCGCCGGGTGCTCGTTGATGATGCGAGCGGCCACGGCGGCGACGTCGCGGGCGCTGCTGTAGTGGCCCGGTTCGGTCAAGCCAGTGACGTTCTTGAACTGCGTGTTCTTCAGCCCCCAGACGGTGGCCTGGCGATTCATCATCGTTACAAAGTTGTCCAAACTGCCGCCCACCGCCTCGGCCAGCGCGACGGCGGCGTCATTGCCGCTTTGCACGACCAGCCCGCGCAGCAGTTCATTCACCGTGGGCTGCATCGTGGTGTCGATGAACATCAAAGACCCGCCGCCGATGCGCTCTTCCCAGGCCCGTTTGGACACCGGCAGCTTCTGCTCCAGCGTCAGCTTGTTGTCGCGCAGGGCATTGAACACCAGATAAGCCGTCATCAGTTTGGTCAGCGAAGCCGGGTCGGTCTGCACGTCGGCTTCACGCTCGGCCAGCACCTGGTTGCTGGCCAGATCGATCAGCAAATACTGGCGGGCAGCGATCTCGGGGGGCTGCGGCATCTGGGCCATTGCCGGCAAGCTGAGCAGGGCTGCAAATGCCCCAAGCCAAGGGCCCAGCGAGGCGCGCGCCAAGGCGAGCATGCGCAGCACGCATGCATCAAAAGAAGAAAAATCAAAGGACAGGAAACGCATAGGCATCATGAGAGCAGTTCAAGAAGGTCAAGAGTTCAGAAGGGTCAAATAGTCCAAAGGGCAAACAAGCCCGGCGGGGTCAAGAGAAGCGCTCAGCTGCTGTGAGCAGAGGCCGGCCAGGCGGCCCAGACGATCTGTTTGATTTTTGGCAGCTGACCATGAAAGAAGTGCCCCGCACCGGGCAGCACGGTGACTGGCAGGGCTTGAGGTCGCGCCCAGTTCAGTACCTCGGACAGCGCCACCACGTCGTCGGTTTCGCCATGGATCACCAGTGTGTCGTCAGGCACGGGCGCCATCGTAAAAGTCTGTACCGCCGGCCCAACCAGCACCAAGCGCTCGACACGGGCGGCACAAGCAGCATTGACTTGGGCTGCCACATGCGAAGCCACATAGGCGCCAAAAGAAAAACCCCCAATCACCAGCGCTTGACCGGGTTGGAGGAAGGCTTTGAGCACGGCCATGGCATCGTCAACTTCGCCAAGACCCTCGGCCCACTTGCCTGCCGACCCGCCCACACCCCGAAAGTTGAAGCGCAAAGCGGCATAGCCCAGTTGCACAAATGCCCTGGCCAGCGTCTGTGTCACTTTGTTGTCCATCGTGCCGCCGTGCAGCGGGTGTGGATGACAGACCAGCGCCAGGCCACGCGCTGCGCTGGGTGTATCCAGGGCACATTCCAACGTGCCTGCTGGCCCGACAATTTGCAGCTTTTCGGTGCTGGTCCTCATCTGCCGACGTCGGCGGGCAATCGCAGTCGCTCGACGACTTGACCGTTCTTCAGATGCGATTCGACGATTTCATCGATGTCCTGCGCGTCCACAAAGGTGTACCAGACCGCCTCGGGATAAACCACCGCCACCGGGCCACCTGCGCAACGATCCAGGCAGCCGGACTTGTTGACCCTCACGCCGCCAGGCCCGGCCAGGCCCGCAGCCTTGATCTGCTTCTTGCAGCGGTCCAGCGCCGCCTGCGGATCGTGGCTGGCGCAGCAGGCATTGCCGCTGTCACGTTCGTTGATGCAAAAAAATATGTGGTGTTTGTAATAGCTCATAGCCAGATTCTAGGGAAGCAGCGGGGGCTCATGAGGAAACGCCGGGCCGCCCCAAGTTTCCTCATCCCCCTTGGGGGGCCTGACGCGAAGCGGCAGGTCTGGGGGCGCTCATGAGGAAACGCCGGGCCGCCCCAAGTTTCCTCATCCCC
>Ga0105046_10002346_pt1 | contig 29852 bp, 39 predicted proteins | sample MAT03_FD_78385 | JGI IMG/M metagenome (GOLD analysis project Ga0105046, IMG submission 78385) | Freshwater microbial communities from Lake Fryxell liftoff mats and glacier meltwater in Antarctica - MAT-03 (megahit assembly) | ecosystem: Environmental > Aquatic > Freshwater > Ice > Liftoff... | reverse complement strand
TATGGGGCGAGCGCAGGCCGCAAGACAAGCTGGAAAGGCGCAGGATTCGGGTCGTGGCCACGGGCGGGATCAATTATGTATCGCGAATGCGCGGCATTGTGTTTGGGGCGATGAGCGCGACCCCCCGGGGCGCTGCCCCGGACCCCGGGATATTCTTGAATAGATGAAGGGAGAAGATATGGGTTTGCAGGGCAGGCGGATGCATGCGGATGCAAGGAGGGACGAGCCATGACCGATCAGTCACCTGCCTATCATTACGCGGTTATCGCGCGGGCATTGAAGATCATCGACGTGGGCGGACCCAAGATGACGCTGGAAGATCTGGCGGGGCGGATGGGGATGAGTGCCTCGCATTTCCAGCGGGTGTTCACGCAATGGGTGGGGGTAAGTCCGAAGCGGTATCAGCAATTTCTGACGCTGGACCATGCGCGGCGTCTGCTGGCCGAACGGCACAGCACGCTGGCGGCGGCGCACGAGGCGGGGCTGTCGGGAGGCGGTCGGCTGCATGATCTGTTCTTGCGCTGGGAGGCGATGAGCCCGGGGGATTACGCCAAGGGGGGCGCGGGGCTTACCATCTTCTGGGGCTGGTTCGACAGCCCGTTCGGGCCCGCGCTCGTAATGGGCACGGAGCGGGGCATCTGCGGGATGGGCTTTGCGGCCGAGACCGGTGAGGCGGAGGCGATGGCCGATCTGGTCAGCCGGTGGCCAAGGGCGCTATTTGTGGAGGACAGGGTGGCCCTGCAGCCTTGGGTGGCGGCGGCCTTTGGCGCGGGGACCGGGGAAAAGGCGCCACTGTACCTGATGGGTGCGCCGTTCCAGATCAAGGTCTGGGAGGCCCTGCTGCGCATCCCCACCGGCCATGTGACCACCTATTCTGACATTGCCGCAGCGATCAAGCACCCAGCAGCGGTGCGGGCCGTGGGCTCAGCCGTGGGGCGCAACCCGATCAGTCTGCTGATCCCCTGTCATCGGGCGCTGCGTCGGGACGGGGGGCTCGGCGGTTATCACTGGGGTCTGCCTGCCAAACGTGCCATGCTGGCTTGGGAGGCCGCCCGCACGGATCAGTGATGGGCAAGGACTTGCCGATCCGTCATGGGGGCTGTCAGCGGCACCGTGCTGTTGCTATAGGCTGATCAGAGCCCGCGTGACCGGGACGCCAATGTTCATGAGGCCACAAAGATGATGAAGACCCCCCTCGCCCTGACGCTGTGCAGCCTTTTTGTCTTGAGCGCCTGCACCGAACCCAACCCCAATGCCTATCCCAATCAGCCGAATGCGCGCGCACAGAATGGGGCGATCATCGGGGCACTCGCCGGCGGCTTTCTGGGCGCGAACGCGGGCGGGGACGACCGGCTTGTGAAGACCGTTCTTGGCGCGGGCATCGGGGCCGCCGTCGGCGGGGCGATCGGCAACGAGCTGGACAAGCAGGCGGCGGACCTGCGCGGCTCGATCGGAAACTCCAGCATATCTGTCACCAATACCGGGCAGTATCTGATCGTGAACATGCCGCAGGATCTGCTGTTTGCGACCGACAGCGCGGCCTTGCGCCCGGATCTGACCTCGGACATCCGCGCGGTTGCGGCGAGTATCTTGCGCTATCCCAACAGTACGGTCGAGGTGATCGGGCACACTGACAACACTGGCTCGGCCGCCTACAATCAGGATCTCTCGCAACGCCGGGCGGTTTCGGTCGCAAACATCCTGCGCGAAAGCGGCGTTCCGAACGCGCGGATCGACGCTTTCGGCCGGGGCGAGGATCAACCCATCGCGTCGAACCAGACGACCTCGGGCATGGCGCAAAATCGCCGGGTCGAGATCATCATCCGACCGACTGCCTGAGGGCCTGGCGCAGCAACAGATCAGGGGGCGGTCTTCGGGCCGCCCTTTTTCATTGTGGTTTTTCCGAACTGGTCATAAAATCTGGCCGATTGGAGGTGCCATGCCGTTTCAGCGCATCGAAACCGAGAAACTGTCGCAATCCGTAGTCCGGCAGATCGAACTGCTGATCCTGCAGGGTATTCTGCGCCCCGGAGAGCGGCTGCCGAGCGAGCGCGAGCTTTCGGACCGGATGGGCGTGTCGCGACCGTCGCTGCGCGATGCGGTGGCGGATTTGCAGGAGCGCGGGCTGATCGTCTCGCGTCCCGGATCGGGCATCTACGTGGCAGAGGTGCTGGGGTCTGCGTTTTCCGAGGCGCTGATCAGTCTGTTCGCCACCCATGACGAGGCCGTGTTCGACTACATCTCGTTCCGCCGCGACATGGAGGGTCTGGCTGCAGAACGGGCTGCCCGGCTGTCGTCCGAGACGGATCTGAAGGTGATCGGCACGATCCTTGCCAAAATGGAAGTGGCGCACCAGAAGCGGGACGCGACGGACGAGGCGCGACTGGATGCCGAATTCCACATGGCCATCATCTTGGCGAGCCATAACGTCGTCATGCTGCACATGATGCGGTCAATGTATGAGCTGCTGCGCAAGGGCGTGTTCTATAACCGCCAGATGATGTTCAAGAACCGTACGACCCGGGACCAGCTTCTAGACCAGCACAGGGCGATCAATGCTGGCCTGCAGGCGCGCGATCCGCTGGCAGCGCGGGAGGCCGTCGAACGGCATATGGATTATGTGCAGGCTTCGCTTCTCGATCAGATGAAGGCCGCGCGCAACGAGGCCGTCGCACGGCAGCGGTTCGACCACGAACTGTCTCGCTGATGCGAAAAGACCCGGCCGTTGCGGGGCCGGGCCAGTTCAAACCGGATTGGACGGTCAGTGGAAGCGGGCATCCACCTGGGCAATCGCCGCATCGATCGAGGCTGCCGCCGACTGGGGCGAGCTTTGCTTGGCCAGCACCTCGGCTGCAGCGGCCACGGCCACGGCAATCGCGGTTTCACGGACCTGACGCAGAGCCGTCGCTTCGGCGGAGGCCAGCTGGTCTTGTGCCGAAGCCATCCGCCGCGCTATGGAGGCCTTGAGATCCGCCTTCGCCTGTTCTGCCGCGGCCATCGCCTCTTCCTTGGCAGAGGCAACGATGCGGTTGGCCTGTTCCTGCACGTCTTTCTGCTTGCGCTCATAAGTGGCAAGGATGGTTTTGGCCTCTTCGCGCAGGGAGCGGGCCTCGTCAAGGTCAGCCTTGATCTGGATCGCGCGGGCATCGAGCATGCCCAGCAGCTTGCCCGGCACCTTCAGGTAGACGATCAGTGCCACGAAGAAGATGAAAGCCAGCAGCACTACGAAATTGGTGTTGCCGAGCGAGAAGAACGGACCCGTAGCCGCCTGCGCGGGCAGGGCTGCCAGCGTGATGGCGAGGGCGAGGAGAACGCGTCTTGTCATCGCCATCATCCTTTCAGCCGGGCCGAAACGGCCTCGGTCACGGCGCCCGCATCGGCGGTTCCGCCAAGAGCCGCAATCAGCGCGCCTGCGGTGTCGCGCGCAACCTCGACAATCGCATCGGCTGCACCGAATTTAATTTCGGAAATCTTGCCTTCGGACTCCGCAGCCTTGGCCGCGATCTCCATATCGGCGGTCTTGATGGCCGAAGCGAGGTCCTTCTGGATGTCGGCCTTGGCTGCCGCCACGATCTTCGCCGCGTCAGTGCGGGCTGCGGCCAGAGCATCGTTATAGGCCTTTTCCGCCGCGACCGCCTTCTGCTTCAGCTCTTCGGCTGCTGCGAGGTCGTTGCCGATGGTGCCCTTGCGTTCGGACAGAACCGCCCCGATCCGGGGCAGGGCAATGCGCGACAGCACAAGGTAGATCACGACAAGCGTGACCAAGAGCCAGAATATCTGGTTCGGGTAGGTTGAAAAGTCCAGCTGCGGCATGCCCACCTTTTCGGTGTGCTCTGCTGCACCTGCGGCCGCGTCATGTGCCGTTGTCGCCATGTCGTCGTCCTCCTGAAGAACCGAGAGAAACCCGGCCGGGCGGCGGCATCACCGCACCCCGGCGTGTCTGCGGGCCCGCTGGATCAGACGGCGAACATCAGCAAAAGCGCGATCAGGAACGAGAAGATCCCGAGTGCTTCGGCAAAGGCGATGCCGACGAAGAGGTTTGCCATCTGGCCCGGTGCGGCCGAGGGGTTGCGCAGGGCACCGGCGAGGAAGCTCCCCACGATGTTGCCCACACCGATCCCGGCACCGCCCAGCCCGAAGGCCGCCAGACCGGCACCGATGAACTGACCCATTTTTGCGATATCGCCTTCCATAGCAGTGCTCCTTATATTTGGAATGGCTGAAGTTTCAAGACCTTAGTGGTAGGCATCGCCCACTGCATCGCGCAGATACACACAGGTCAGGATGGTAAACACATACGCCTGCACCACTGCCACCAGCAGTTCCAGACCATAGATTGCGGCAATTGCGGCGATCGGCACGACCGAACCCACCCCCATGACGCCCGCGAACCCGGCAAACACCTTGATCACGGCATGACCGGCCATCAGGTTGCCGCCAAGACGGATGGAATGCGACAAGGGCCGCACGAAGTAGGAAATAACTTCGATCATCGCAAGGATCGGGCGCAGCACCAAGGGCGCCGAGCTGACCCAGAACATCGACAGGAAACTCAGGCCCTTGCGGTAGAACCCGACCAGCGTCACCGTCAGGAAAACCGCAAGCGCCAGCGTGCCGGTCACCGCGATATGCGAGGTGGTGGTGAAGGATGCAGGGATCAGGCCGAGGATGTTCGACAGGAAGATGAACAGGAACAGGGTCATCACATAGGGGAAGTACTTCACCCCCTCGTGGCCCGACACGTCTTCCACCATGGTGTAGATGAAGCCGTAGAGTAGTTCCGCCACCGACTGGCTGCGCGACGGCACGATGGCCCGGCGGCGCGTCCCGATGACCATCAGCAAGACCACGACCAGGATCGCGATCGCCATCCATAGCGTCACGTTGGTGAGCGTGTACCAGTGGATCGTGTCGCCGCCAAACAGCGGCTTCACGATGAACTGATCCATCGGATGGATCTGCAACCCGCCGCTTGCGAGCTCTTCTGCGCCTGCCGCCATGCTCAGCTCCCTTCGTCTTTTGCGGCTTTGTCAGCCGCCGCCTGTGCCATCTGCCTTGCCGAGCCGAGCATGGTCTTTACGCCCGCCGCAAAGCCCAAGAGCGAAAGGATGATCAGGAAGATCGGCAGCGTGCCAAACAGCACGTCCAGCCCGTAACCGATGCCCATCCCGAGCAACATGCCCGTCACAAGCTCGATCACCATCCTCCAGGCCACCTCGCCCTGCGAGAAACCCTTGACCGTATTGGACCGCTCCGGCGCCGGTTTCACCCTCAACCGGTCCAGCCGCGCTTCCAGCTCGCGCAGCTTGTCCGGATCGGGTTCGCGCGTCATGCCAGAAGCCCCTTCACAGTTGCGCGGAAACTACGGAGGCCGCCCCCCCGAGTCAAGGCGGGAAAGGTGCTTGCGCGCTGAAGTTAAAATATTGATCTTGTTAATTAAATTATGCTTCTGCTGATACGTGCGACCCTGCCGAGGCTGCATGTGCGCTGATCGGGGTGCAGGGCCATATTCAACCGTATGGTTGACGATACCGCGCGCGGGTCGGATAGTCCTCCGATGACCAGCAGCCTCGACACCGTGTTTTCCGCCCTCGCCGACCCGACGCGCCGGGCGATCCTTGCGATGCTGCTGGAGGATGACATGGCGGTCACCGACGTGGCCGAACCTTTTCAGACCAGCCTTGCCGCGATTTCAAAGCACCTTTCGGTTCTGGCCGAGGCGGGCCTGATCAGCCGCGAGAGGCGGGGCCGCGTGGTCTGGTGCAAGCTGGAGCCGGACGCGCTTCGTGCGGCCTCGGTCTGGATGAAGGGGTTCGGGCAGTTCGACCCGGTGGACCTTGACGCCTTCGAGCGGTTTCTGGCGGCCGAGCTTGCCGATCCGCTGCCCGGCCCCGATCAGCCCGCGAACCAGCCCGCATAGGTCTTGCGCAGTTCCGCCTTCTGCAGCTTGCCCATGGCATTGCGCGGCAGTTCTGCCACCACCACCGCAGCCTTCGGCTGCTTGAACCGCGCGATGCGGTCGCGCAGTCCGGCCAGTATTGCGTCCGGGTCAGGAAAAGCCCCCGGGGCCGCCGCCAAGACCGCAAAGACCGCTTCGCCAAAGTCGGGATGCGGCAAGCCGATCACGGCGCTTTCCGCCACCCCTGCCGCTTCGTCGAGCAGCAGCTCCACCTCCTTGGGGTAGACGTTATAGCCTCCGGTTATGATGAGATCCTTCGCCCGCCCGACGATGTGGACATACCCTTCTGCGTCGCGCAGTCCCAGATCGCCGGTGAGGAACCAGCCATCGGCACGCAGCTCTTCGGCCGTTTTCTCGGGCATCTGCCAGTAACCCTTGAACACATTCGGCCCCCGAACCTCGATCACGCCCACTTCGCCGGATCCGACCTCCGCCCCGGCATCGGTGATCCTGAGATCGACCCCCGGCAGGGGGAAGCCGACCGTGCCCGCCCGCCGTTCTCCTGCATAGGGGTTGGAAGTGTTCATGTTCGTCTCGGTCATCCCGTAGCGTTCAAGAATGCGGTGCCCGGTGCGCACCTTGAAGGCTGCATGGGTTTCTGCGAGCAACGGCGCGGAGCCGGAAACGAAAAGCCGCATATGGGCGGCAGCCGCTGCGGTGAAGCCGGGCTCGTCCAGCAAACGGGTGTAGAACGTCGGCACGCCCATCATCGCGGTCGCCTGCGGCATATGGCGGAGCACGGCGGCGGCGTCGAAGCCGGGCAGGAAAATCATCGCCCCCCTGGTCAGCAGGGCGATGTTCGACGCCACGAACAGCCCGTGCGTGTGAAAGATCGGCAAGGCGTGCAGCAGCACATCGGCCGGCGTGAAGCGCCACAGGTCTGCCAGGACCTGCGCGTTGGACATAAGGTTTCCATGGCTCAGCATCGCGCCCTTCGACCGCCCGGTCGTGCCCGACGTGTAGAGGATCGCGGTTAGATCATCCGGACTACGCGGAACCGGGGTGATCGTGGCGGGCTGACGTGCCATCACTTCGACCAGCGAACCTGTGCCTGTGGCCGACAGCGTCACTACCCGCGCGCTATGCCGGGCGGCCACCTGAGCCAGAGCCGCCTCACGTGCGGGATCACAAACGAACACCCGCGGCATCGCGTTGCCGAGGAAATACTCCACCTCTTCGACCATGTAGGCGGTGTTCAGCGGGATAAACACCGCGCCGAGCGCCGCCGCCGCCCCGTAGAGTGCCAACGCCTCGGGCGATTTTGCAACCTGCACGGCTACCCGGTCGCCCACAGTGACCCCCGCCTCACGCAAAGCGTGCGCGGCCCTTGCTACCAGAGCGTGAAAAGCGGCCCCCGTTATGGCCGGACCGTCGGGAAGGATCAAAAGCGGGGCGACTCTACCCGCCAAAGGCTTGAAGAAACTGTCAAAAATCGGATTTTCCATGCCGTATCTGCCTTGTGAACGCCGTGTTTGTCGCACTAGTCTGAGGCGAGACTCTGGCGAAACCGGAAACCGATCGTTTCCTCGTAGCCGGGTTTGACCTCCAATTGGGCCAAGCCCTGCCACAACTTTGCCGCGACTTCACAACAAGGTTAACTGTAACTGTGCAATCGGAGGACACCCCATGCAACTCTTCATCGACATGATCAAAGGCTCTGGATTTCTTGCCGGCTCCGAAGCGGCGAGCAGCGACAATGATCGCTTCTCGCAGCGTCTGAGCGCGATCGGCCAGCGTGACAGCCTGACGGTTCGCCGTGCCCAGGTGTTCACGCGCCAGAAGAAACTGCGGGCAGCCTGAGCGCAGCAATCAGATCGCGGACCTCCTGACGGGCCGCGATGTTCGAAATGTTCAGCTGATCCACCCCGGTATCCTTCAGATCCAGCAGGGTCAGCCCCCGGGGAAAGAGTTCCCGAAAGATCACCCGCTCCGAGAATCCCGGTGCGACACGAAACCCGATCCGGCGCGAAAGCTCCTCCAGCGCGGCACCGACCTTTTTCTTGTTATGCATCTGCTGGGCGCCCAGCCGATTGCGCAACACGATCCAGTCAATCGGTTTCAGTCCGGCCTGCGCCCGTAATTGTCTGGCACCCCACACCATTTCCGAATAGATCGACGGGCCTTTGACCTTGCCCGTCTCGGGGTCGACGCGTGCCAAGAGGTCGAAATCGACAAAGCTGTCATTGAGCGGCGTAATCAGGGTATCGGCCAGCGAATGAGCGAACTGGCTCAGCCTCGTGTGACTACCGGGGCAGTCGATCACGATGAAATCAGATGCAGGCTCCATTGCCGCAATCGCGGCCGACAGGCGCGCATCATAGGCGTTCTCGTCGGGTTGCAGGGTGGCTGTGTCCACCTCGGGCAGCGCCATGTATTCGGGCGAAGGCAGGTTCAACCCCATCCGCTCCATATAGGCGCGGCGATTTTCGACGTAGCGCCCGAAACTGCGTTGGCGCAGGTCAAGATCAAGCGCCCCGACGCGAAATCCCATCCGGGCAAGCGCAGTGCCCACATGCATGCACGTGGTCGACTTGCCCGAGCCGCCCTTTTCATTCCCCACCACGATAATATGCGCCACGTCTGTCACCCCGTCAATTCTTTGTCCCTGACTACCGCGCGCGCAGCGCCAAGAAAAGCGTAACCCGAAGCCGAATTTCCGCCGATGGTACAGGATGCTTGTCAGATCGCAAAACAGGCGTAGGCTGAGGCGAAGAACGTTAGAAATTGCTGCAAAAGGGAGGAACTCGATGAAGTCACTTCTGTGCGCCGCTGCCCTATCCTTGTGCGCATCCGCCTCGATGGCTACCCCTACCAACTGGACGTTGACGACAAGCGACGGCTCATCGCTTGGCGCGCTGACCATCGACTTTGCCACGGGCGGCGTGACCGGATCGTCCTCGGGGCAATTCGGGACGTATTCAAACCTCGCTTTCGGGTCGCTGAACACGCCAGACAATGTGGCCGGGACCCCGGTCTACGACTTCTTCAAGTTTCTTGATCCAGCATCGGGCACGACCTACACCACCGACAATGGCGGTGGTGAAAGCTACAGCCTGACCCTGAACGAGGCCGCGATAGAAATCGGGACGATTTTCGGCCCGCTGTCTAAGATTGGCGGCAGTTTCGAGGTGATCATCCGCGAACTCATCAATCTGGACGAAACCTTCACGTCTTGCTCGACTTATGATGACCTCTACGATCCCGTCACCGGCGAGTATCTTGGGCAGGGCGCCTGCCTTTATACCAACACCTTCAATAACTTCAACATCGGGTCCGAAGACGTGTACCTGGGCTATCTGACCTATACTGCGCCTCTCGCAGCGGTGCCCCTGCCTGCGGGCGGGCTGATGTTGGCGGGCGGGCTTTCGGCGTTGGCCCTGACGCGGCGCCGGCGTGCGGACGGGCGCGCCTGACGCAGCATAGCAAAATGCCGCCCCGATGGTCCGGGACGGCGTCTTTGGAGCCTTGCGGGCATCTCAGAAGCCGAGGCCTGCGTATTTGTTCTTGAATTTCGACACTCGGCCGCCGGTGTCCAGCAGCTTTGCGTTTCCGCCCGTCCAGGCTGGGTGCGCCAGCGGGTCGATGTCCAGCGCCATCTGGTCGCCTTCCTTCCCCCAGGTCGTGCGGGTCTGGAACACGGTGCCATCGGTCATCTTGACGTTGATCACGTGATAGTCGGGGTGAATGCCTTGCTTCATGGCGCGCGTCCTTATTCCGCTTTGGCTTTGTAGGTGGTGTCCTCGGTGATCCGGGCGGATTTGCCGCGACGATCCCGCAGGTAATACAGCTTGGCACGACGCACGCGGCCACGACGGACCACTTCGATGCTGTCGATGTTGGTGGAATAGAGGGGGAACACCCGCTCCACACCTTCGCCAAAGGAAATCTTGCGCACAGTGAAGCTGGCGGCGATGGTGGCGCCCCCTTTGCGGCCGATGCACACCCCCTCGTAGGCCTGCACCCGGCTGCGGGTACCTTCGGTCACCTTGTAGCCCACGCGGATGGTGTCCCCGGCCTTGAAATCCGGGATGGTCTTGCCGAGAGCCGCAATCTGTTCGGCCTCGATCTGTGCGATCAGGTTCATGCCTGGTCCTTTCATATGCCCGAGGTTTGCCCCCGGAGTGATGCCGCCCTAGCGCTCTTGGTCTTCATTCGGGTCCCTACCATGCTTGGCACAGTAAGCCCGCCAGAGATCAGGCCTGCGTTCCTTTGTCAGCCTTTCGGCCATCACCTTGCGCCAGCGGGCTATATTTGCGTGGTGCCCCGAAAGAAGAACCTCGGGTATCGCGCGACCCTGCCAGACGGGAGGCTTCGTGTACTGCGGGAATTCAAGAAGCCCCTCCGAAAAGCTCTCCTCTTCGGTGGACACCTGATTCCCGAGCACGCGGGGTATAAGCCGCACTGTCGCGTCAATCAAGGCCGTTGCGGCAATCTCGCCCCCGGTCAGGATGAAATCTCCCAAAGAAACCTCTTCAATGCCGTGATGCGCGATCAGCCGCTCGTCCGCGCCTTCAAACCGGCCACAAAAGAGGGTGATCCCGTCGGCATCTGCAAATCGCCGTGCCATCGCCTGATCAAAGGGTTTTCCACGCGGCGACAGGTAAATCAGCGGCCAGCGCGCCCGCGGCAGGCCGGGGTCGGCGGCGACAATCGCGCGGTCAACCACATCGGCGCGCAGGACCATCCCCGCCCCGCCGCCTGCAGGCGTGTCGTCGACGTTCAGGTGCCGCCCTTCGCCAAACGGGCGCAGGCCGATCGTTTCCAGCCGCCACAGGCCGAAATCCAGCGCCTTGCCGGTCAAAGACAGGCCGAGGCTGCCGGGGAACGCCTCGGGAAACAGGGTAATGACTTTCGCCGTCCAGGCGCCTTTGACCACGCGCGGCTCTTCCAGAAGGTCGCGGGGCTTGAGGCTGGCCTTGATGGACAGGCGGCCGTGGCTTTTGGATTTCTCGGGCGTATCGGTCATGGGCGCTGTTCTAGCCGCAATTCCCGCCCGCTTGAAGGCCAGCCGTCAGGCAAGTCGGCGCTTTGTCAGGATCGGCGCGGGCCGGGGGTCCTCTATCCGCCGTCCGCGCAGTTCTGGCGGGTTCACGGTTTCGATCGCATCGGCCAGTGCCTCGATCTGAAAGGCGAGGCGGGTGTCGGTCATCCCCGGGGCGATCGGGCGCAAGTCCGAGGCGGGCGGGAAGCTGAGCACACAGTCCGGAAAAGCCGCGATCAAAGTGTGGGCGCGGGGGAGGAACAGGCGGAGAAGATCTTCATCCATGCCGCACAACGCCCACGCCGTTTCCACCGTGCCATGCGGCTGGCCTGCGGCCACCACCTCCGGCTCGGTTGCCCACAGGATCAGGGCGCGACGCAGCAAGGCGCGGTTCTGCCCCGGCGTGTCAATCCCGATCAGCAGCACGTCGAGATTCGCCCAGGCTTGCGGCCCCTGCAGAAACCCCTTCATCGCGGCCAGCGCCGCGGCGACGGGTGTCCCCCCGGGCAAGTCAAGAAGGAAGGTCAATGCCCCAGTCGGCTCGGGCGGCAAGTTGTCGCTTTCACGCGCGATCACATGGTCGAGCACGCGGTCCTCCCCCTTCGCCCGCCAGGGATCCCAGAGCAGGCGGCTGACAGGAATGGCCAGGAAAGACAAGGCGACCGGCAGCATCGGCTGGAACCCGGGGCGCAACTCGAAGATGCCTCCCAACGCCCGCCCGGCGGCAAAACAGCCCGTCACCAGCAGCACTTGCAGCAGTACCTGGCCCAGCGCTGGCACGACACGACCCCTGCCGCCCTGCCATTCATGCGGGCGCAGGATCATCTGCCATAGCGTAAAAATGGCGGCAAAAATGGGCACAGAGACCCAGCCGTAACCGGCAAGGCCGGCCAACAGCGGTCCCATGTACAACAATGCATTTGCAGCTTTGAGGAGGCGCAGGCGCGTCTTCATCCGGGGCTCCTTCCCGCCTGAACTTGGGCCGGACGGCCCTCGCCGAGGCTATTCCAGACCCTCGGGGATATCTGCGATGACGCAAGCGCCCTTCAGGTCAACCGCGGGCACAAACGCACGGGTAAATGGCAAAAGCATGGCGGTTTTGCGGCCTGGCATGTCGATTTCCAGAAGGTCACCCGCCCCGTGGTTGTGCACGGCCCGGATGATACCCAAGCGCACGCCGCCCGGATCGCGGACCTCAAGTCCAATGAGATCAGCATGATAGAACTCGTCATTCGGCAATGAGGGCAGCTTGGCGCGGTCAACGAACAGGCTGGTGCCGCGCAGGGCATCGGCCTCTTCCTTTGTGGCCACCCCGCCCAGCCGCGCGCCCACGCCGCCTGTCACGGTGCGGGTGAGGCGGATGGTAAAGCTGCGGCTGCCGTCTTCGGTGAAAAGCGGGCCATAGGCCGCGATGTCTGCAGGATCAGTGCAAAAGCTTTTCAGCCGCACCTCGCCCGCAACGCCGAAAGACCCGGCAATCGCGCCGATGCAGATGCGGTCGGTCGTCATGGGGGGCCCCCTTCGCAATAGCCGCGCGCGTTCCACGACCCGCCTGCGTCCAGACAGGCATCCGCCTGACCCATGCGCGCAACCTGCAGCCCGACCCAGAACGAGCCTGCACACAGCGCAAGGGTGATGGTCCGGCGAAAAAGCCCGAGTCCGGGAATCATGGCGGCAGGCGTCCGATCAAGGTGCCGCGCCCCAAAGCCGGGGGGCGCAGCGGATGTCAGCTCACTCGGCAGCAGGCTCGGCGGCGCGGGCGGCTTTCTTCTTGGCGAGTTCTGCCATCCGCTTGCCCGGGACGGCGGCCTTGGGGTTGTTGCGGACGGCCTTCGGGCGTGCGCCCGAGGCTTCGAGCATTCGGGCGATCCGGTCGGTCGGCTGCGCCCCGAGCGAGAGCCAGTGGGTCACACGCTCCATGTTCATCACGACGCGGTTTTCGTCATCCTTGGCCAGCAGCGGGTTGTAGGTGCCCAGCTTTTCCAGAAAGCGGCCGTCGCGCGGCATGCGGCTGTCGGTTGCGACGATCGAATAGAACGGGCGCTTTTTGGAACCACCGCGCGCAAGACGGATTTTCATAGCCATGGGTTTTCTCCTTGATGATGGCTGGTAACGGGGCAGGCCCCCGTCATTTCTGCAGTTTCTCGTGATGCCTGATGACTTCAGAGATGATGAAGGTCAGGAATTTCCTGGCAAGGTCGGGGTCGAGATCGGCCTCGGTCGCCAGTTCATGAAGCCGCGCCATCTGGCGGGCCTCGCGGTCGGGGTCAGAGGGCGGCAGGCCGTGTTCGGCCTTTAGCCGCCCTACCGCTTCGGTCTGTCGGAACCGTTCGGCAAGGGTATAGACGAGGATCGCATCCAACCTGTCGATGGAGGCACGATGGTCTTTCAGCACGTCATTGGCGCGGGTGATGGCATCGGTCATGGCAGGCTCCGGCGGGGTTTTCGGGGGGATGTCATCGGCAGATCGCCTGCACACCCTCTGTGCAAGCGGGCGGTCGTGTGGAACGGGCAAATCGGAGGTCGCATCATTGGCCTGCCTTCCGGCCAAAGTGGCGCCAGATCTGCAGGTCGGGCTCGTTGTAGGCGGCCTCGGCCGCAAGGTCGCGGCGCGCGCCAAGGGCCGCAGCGATGCGGGCTGAAGCGGCGTTGCTCGCGTCGATATAGCTTACGAACCCACCCACACCAAAGAGGTCGAGCGCCATGGGCATCACGGCCTTGGCGGCCTCGGTCGCATAGCCGCGGCCTTCGGCGGCTTCGGTCAGGACCCAGCCGATTTCCGGCTCCGGATCGCCCTGTTCCTGCCAAAGATATATCCAGCCGAGCGCGGTGTCGGCGTCGTGAAAGGTGATCGTCCAGGCGCCGGTGCCCCGCAGCATCCAGCCCGCTACCGCCTGACAGAAATCGGCGAAGGCCTCTTCCTCGGTGAAGGGACCGCCCATGTAGCGCGCGCGGTCAGAGAGGAAGACCTCGTGGTAGGCGGGGTAATCGGCGAGGCAAGGCGCCCGCAAGGTAAGGCGCGCTGTACGAAGCACAGGGACCAGCGACGCCATTGCCTGCGACAGGGCCGCCGCGCGGCCGGTCGGCGGCTGGAGCCATTCGGGCTGGGTCATGCCGCACCTGCGCGGGCGGACACGGGGGATGGATGGCGGTAGATGTGAAATCTGCCGTCCTCGTCCGTATCAGTCCCCTCTCGCAGTGCGCCAAGGCGAAGAGCGAGAGCTTCGGAGCGGTGGTTTTCCACGTCGATCATGCTGATCAGCGGGGCGGAAGCGACGCGCGCCGCGTAATCCGCGCGGGCGGCAAAAGCGGCTTCGTAGGCATACCCCTTGCCTTCAAAGCCGTCGTAAAGATGCCAGCCGAGTTCGGGTTCCGGCCAGCTGTCGTGATAGATCACGCCGATGCGCCCGATGAAATCGCCGCGATGCGTCTCGACCGAATAGAAGCCATAGTTGCGCAGCGCCCAGTGGCCGATGTTCGCCAGAAGCCCGCGCCAGACCCAACGCCGCTCCAGCTTGCCGCCGATGAAGCGGGTACGCGGGCTGTCGTTGAAGGAGAGCATGGTGGGAAAGTCGGACTCGCGCGGCGGGCGCAGAGTCAGGCGGGCAGTGGTGAGGGTGGGAATGTGGAAGGCGATCGTCATGCGCGTGCCCTCAGGTCGTGGCGGATCACCACATCCCCGGGGTCGATGCCCGGCAAACCGGGGTCCATCGCGCCCCCCAGACGCAGGCCCAGGGCGATGGAGCGGGTATTTGCAGGGTCGATGATATTGGTGATGTACGGCCAGTCAAAGCTTGCGCCCACCCAATCCAGCACGGCCTTTGCGGCCTCGGCCGCGATGCCCCTGCCCTCGGCCTCGGGGGTCACGAACCAGCCAAGTTCGGGCGCGGGGTAGCCCTCGCCGTGGTAAAGACCGACCTCGCCCAGATAGGCCCCGCTCACCCGATCCTCCACTCCGAAGGGGCCATAACCCTTGAGCGTCCAGAGTGCGACACCCGCGGCCCAGTGCTGCCAGGCGGCATGGCGGTCCTTCGGCCCACCCTCATGGGCCGAACGGGGCGAGGCGAAATGGGCGGCCCAGACCTCGAAATCCGCAAGGCGTGGCATCCTGAGGCAAAGCCGCTCGGTTAAAAGACGTGGCGCAATGGCGGGGGCGCGGTCCATGGTCATACGCGGCCCCCGCCAAAATGGCGGAAGGTCAGGGTCGGCTCGTCGCCATAAGGATGCGCCGCGGTCGCGTCCGCCACAGCGCCGAGCCGTTCGCACAGCCGGTGCGAGCGGTGGTTTGCGGGATCGGCGTAGCTGACAGCGGTCGTATAGCTGGACGAGGCGAAGAACCAGTCGCGCGCGGCGGTAGCGGCCTCATGCGCCAGACCCTTGCCCTCGAGAGAGGCATCCCACAGGCTCCATCCCAGTTCGGGTTCCGGGTGGGTGTCGGGCAAGAAGGTGCCGATGCCGCCGACAGGGGTGCCGCTCGCGGCATCCGTCACGGTAAACAGGCTGCAGCCGTGCTTTCGCCATTGGTCGAGCAGGCCCTGCGTTTCGAGCTGCAGCGCGTCCATCGTCCATGGCCCGCCCATCATGGCGGACCGCTCGGAGGACCAGAAGCGGAAGCTCGGTTCGATGTCGTCCAGCGATGGCTGGCGCAGGCGCAAGAGCGCGGTCTCAAGGACCGGGGAGCCATTGTCATCCTGCGTCAGCCGATAGGTCATTTCTTCTTCATCAGCCCCGCGAGGCCCGACGGGAGAGTCAAGCCGCGCGGCATGCCGCCCCCCATGCCCCCCATGCCCTGCTGCATACCCTTTGCCGCTTCGGCCAGTTGTTCGCGGCTCATCTTGGACGGGTCGGGCATGCCACCCTTGCCCATGAACTGCTTGATCATCTGCTTCATGCCGCCGCCCTTGCCCATCTTCTTCATCATCTCGGCCATCTGCTTGTGTTGTTTCAGCAGGCGGTTGAGGTCGGACACATCGAGCCCCGCACCGGACGCGATCCGTTTCTTGCGCGAAGCGGCAAGGAGGTCGGGGTTGGCGCGTTCCTTCTTGGTCATCGACTGGATCAGCGCGATCTGGCGCTTCAGCATGCGGTCGTTTATCCCGGCCTCGGCTGCGGCGGCCTGCATCTTGCCCATACCTGGCAGCATACCCATCAGCCCCTGCATGCCGCCCATCTTGAGCATCTGTTCCAGCTGCATCCTGAGGTCGTTCATGTTGAACAGACCCTTGGCAAAGCGTTTGGCCATGCGTTCGGCCTGCTCGGCCTCGAACGTCTCTTGCGCGCGTTCGACCAGGGCCACGATGTCGCCCATCCCAAGGATGCGGCCCGCGACGCGCTCGGCCTCGAAGGTTTCGATCGCGTCCATCTTTTCGCCCAGGCCGACGAAGCGGATCGGCTTGCCGGTGACGGCGCGCATGGAAAGGGCAGCGCCGCCGCGGCCATCGCCATCCATCCGGGTGAGGACAACCCCCGAAATGCCGATCTTGCCGTCAAACTCGGTCGCGACGTTCACCGCGTCCTGGCCCGTCAGACCGTCTACCACCAGCAGCGTCTCGCGCGGGGTGGCGATGTCGCGGACGGCCTGCACCTCGTCCATCAGCACTTCGTCGATATGAAGCCGGCCCGCAGTGTCGAGGAAGAGTACGTCATAGCCGCCCATCGCGGCCTGGGTCTTCGCCCGCCGGGCGATCTGGACGGCGGATTCGCCCTTCACGATCGGCAGGCTGTCCACGCCGATCTGCGTCCCGAGGATCGCCAGCTGCTCCATCGCCGCGGGCCGGTTGGTATCCAGAGACGCAAGCAACACACGCTTGCCGTTCTTTTCCTTCAGCCGCTTCGCGAGTTTGGCTGTGGTCGTGGTCTTGCCCGAGCCCTGCAGACCGACCATTAGGATGGTCGCGGGCGGGTTATCGATCTTCAGCGCATCGGCGGGGCCGTCACCGGCCAGCACGCGGATCAGCTCGTCATGGACGATCTTGACGACCATCTGGCCGGGTGAAATCGACTTTGTCACCGCAGCGCCGGTCGCCTTGTCCTGCACCCGCTTGATGAAATCGCGCGCGACGGGGAGGGAGACGTCCGCCTCCAGCAGCGCCACGCGGACCTCGCGCATCGCGGTCACGACATCCGCCTCGGTCAGCGCACCCGCGCGTGTCAGCCGGTCGAAGACACCACCAAGGCGTTCTGACAGATTCTCGAACATGCGCGCTCTCCTCGTGGTGACATCGGACCGCAGATAGACATGCGGCGGCGGAACCCCAAGGCGAAATGGGCAAACACACCTGTGGGCGCAACGCGCTGACAGGTGGCGATCCCGGCAGGTGCCAAGGGACCGGAAGCAGCAAGCCTCCGGGGATTGGGGGCGTTTAGGCGGTTTGCGGCGGCAGGTCAAGGCGGAAGGAAGGGGTAGGTCCGGCGCGATTGGCGGGGCGGGGGGGGGTGGGCATCGGGCAGGCCGGGTCTGGCCCGGGCCGCGCAAGCTGCAGGGGAAGGAGAGCAATGGGGAAGGCGCTGCCCCTGGGATATCTCGACCAAACTGAATGGAGGAAAACGCAGAGTACGGAGATCGTGGTCACTTAGGCGGCGAGGAAGACGCAAACTCGTGCTGCTCACCGAAGGGGCGGGAGGCGGGTTGCCCGATGTATCGGCCGGTGGGGTGGGTCAGGCCGCGGCGAACTTGATGTTGGCGACGAAGCCGCAAAGGCGGCAGCGGAGGCTCTCCTTTGCGGTTTACCAACCCGACTGCCGGTCACCTCAATTGCCCTGATTTCCAGCGTATCCGCGTCAATCCCGAGATGCACTTTCCACCACTGGCGCGGCTTGGAAGGCCCGTGTTTCATGGGCGAAACCATTCCCCTTCGCCCTCAGCTCAGATCCCGGTGCTGTCGATCAGCAGATGCAGAGCAACCGTGCCGGGCCGGTAGAGGAGGACGACATCCAGACCGCTCGGACGGCTCCACAACGCGCTGAAGTCCGGCACCGACCAATCTGGTCCGGCAAGCTTCAACAGGCTTTCCACCAGCCCAGTAGTCTGCCGCAATGGCAGCCCGAACAGCGCGTTCGACGTCAGACACGCCTGGATCGCCGCGTCGGTAAACGTTGCAGGACGGCCCGGCTTTCCACTGGGTTCAGCCAGCCAGACCGTCTCAGGGTCAAACCAGATCTGCAGCGAACGACGCTGCTTCAGGGCGGCGTCATAGGACCGCCAGTTCGTCGTGCAGCAGGTCGGGGGTGTGGGTTTGCTCATGCCACCCGTCTAACACCATGGAGTCACGCGGCGAATCCCTGGCGATCTGTGCAACATGGCGGGCCCCATCGTAGAGAACAGCCAAGCACGCGTGTGCCCGTCAGTCGCCTGATCAGGGGACGCCCAACTCAGCCGTGGTATTTCTCGAGGAACGCCTCGGCCTTCAGGGCGCGGAAATCGTCCAGGGCCGTGCGCAGGGCCCCATGCGGCCAGTCCCACCAGGCGAGCGCCATCAGACGATCGGCGATGGCGGGGGCGAAGCGAGGGCGCATCGGGGTGGCGGGGAGGCCTGCGACGATCATGTAAGGCGGCACATCCTTTGTGACCACCGCGCCCGAGGCGATGACGGCGCCTGCGCCCACGGTCACCTCGGGTTTGATAATGGCGCCGTGGCCTATCCAGGTGTCGGGGCCGATCGTCGTGCGCCGCGCCTCGCGGGCCGCAAAGAAGCTCGCGTCATCGGCCGCATCGTCCCAGTAATAGGAGGAGCGGTAGAGAAAGTGGTGCAGCGAGGCGTGGTCCATCGGGTGGTCGGTGGGGCCGATCCGGGTCATCGCCGCGATGTTGGCGAATTTGCCGACATGGGTGTTGGCAATATCCGACATCCGGTCGCAGTAGGCATAGTCGCCAAAGGTTGAATGGACAATGCGGCTGCCCTGTCCCACCTCGCAGTAGGCCCCGAAACTGCTGTCGTGCAGGATGCAGCCCGCGTGGACGAAAGGCTCGGTCGCAGAAAGCTTTGGCATTACTCGCCCTTGATCAGACGCCGGCGGAGCCAGCCGGACAGCGTGTCCATCAGCATCACCATAAGCACGATCAGCACGATGTAATAGGCGACCTCTTCCCAGTCTTTCTGGGTGGAAATGGCCTGGGTGAGCAAAAGTCCGATCCCGCCGCCGACAATGGCCCCAATCACCGTGGCGCTGCGGGTGTTGGATTCAAGGAAATATAGAACCTGGCTCAGCAGCAGCGGCGTGATCTGCGGGATGACCCCGAAGCGCGCGCGTTGCAGCGCGTTTGCGCCGGTCGAGCGGATGCCCTCGACCTGTTTCTCGTCGATGTTCTCCAGCGCCTCGGAGAAGGTCTTGCCGAAGCTGCCGATGTCGGTGATCATGATCGCGAGAGCACCGGTCATCGGACCCGGGCCGAAGGCGCGCGACAGGATGATCGTCCAGATCAGTGCATCGACCCCGCGGACGAAGTCGAACACCCGGCGCATGGCAAAGCGGATGGCGACGACCGGGGCAAAGTTCGACGCCGCAAAGAATGCCAGCGGCAGCGCGATGATTGCCCCGGCCACGGTGCCAAGGAACGCCATCAGAATCGTCTCGCCAATGGCCCACAGCACATCCTTGTGCCGCCACATCTTGTTGTTCCAGACCTCTGACACGATGTAGCCCGCGTTTGTGCGGTCGGGATCTACCCGGTCGCCCCAGAGCGACACCGCCAGCAACTCGCCCGGTCCCTTGCCGTAGAACGGGCTTTTGAGGGTGAAGAAGAACAGCTCCCACCCGAAATGGTAGCGGAAGGTTTCAACTTTGGAGCGGGTAAAATTGAAACGGCCCGCCTCGGTCGTCACCGAAATGCGGGTGTCGGAAGCATTGATCCACGCGGGTACCGGCCCGGGCGGCAGCGTCAGCGCGAGCTTGCCATCCACAGGCCGGATGTCGATCACGCCAAAGTCAGGTACCCAATAGCGCGCGCCTTCGCCCTCATATTCGACGATATTGCCCTGCCCAAGGTCGATGCGCGTCACTTCACCTGTTTGCGTGACCCATTCGGGCAGCATGCCGGGGGGATAGGTTCCCTTGGCTTCACCCTCGACCGCGAACTCCACCTCGCCCGTTCGGTTGTCGCGGGTCACATGAGTCTTGTAGGAAACGAAATCCGAAGCAAGGATCGCTGCATTGTCGAGCCGCGCCTTTTCCGCAAGGCCAGGCACATCAAATGCAAAGAAGATGTAGACCAGATAGGCAAGGATGATCGCAGGTACCGCCATGGCGAGGCGTTGCTTGGACTTGAACATCCCTGTGATCGTAGTGTGCAGGGTGGTGCCTTCGGTCTCGGTCATCGCCATGCTCAGGTCCCCTTTACCAGTCGGTCGCGGTAGCGGCTGGAGATCTGGTCGATCACCACGATCGTCAGGAACAACAGAAGGAAGATCGCGATCACCTGATCGTATTTGCCCTGCCCCCATTGCATCGCGATCTTGAGGTCATACCCGATGCCGCCCGAACCGACGAAACCCAGAATCGCCGAGGCGCGCACGTTGACCTCGAACCGCAGCAGCGCATAGGACGACCAGTTCGGCGCCACTTGCGGCATCACGCCGAGCCAGATTTTCTGGCCCCAGCTTGCGCCAACCGACGCCAGCCCCTCGACCGGCTTCAGATCGGCATTCTCGGCCGCCTCGGAAAAAAGCTTGCCGAGCGCACCCGCGGTGTGGATCGCGATGGCGATCATCGCGGGCACCGGGCCATTGCCGAGGATATAGATCAGGATCAGCGCGATCACGATTTCGGGCACCGCGCGCATCATGTCCATCATCCGGCGGAACACCCCGATGAGGCGCGGCCATCGGGCGAGCCCACGGGTCGACAGAACAGCGAGGAAGGCCGCGACCAGCGCGCCGACGAGGGTGGACACGGCGGCGATGTTCACCGTCTCGAGAAGAGAGGGCAGGAATTGCAGGAAATAACCCGGCAGGTTTGCGCGATTCGTCCACGCCTCGGAGACCACTTCGCGCGGAAAATCGTCAAGCTGGGCGAGGCCTGACAGAAAGTCGCCCGCGTTGCGCTCTTCGGCGATCCGAAAGCCCGATGCCATCATCGCCACGAAAATGATCAGCAGGATGCCGCCATACATGCGCTTGCGGCGCACCATCGCAAGGTATGCCCCGGTATCGGCGGACAAGCTGCCCTGTGTTGCGGACTTCCGGTCCATCGTCATCTCGGCCATGCGTCACCCCCGGGAAAAGCACCGGGCCCCGCTAGGGGGCCCGGAAGGTCTTGATCAGACGATCACTTGGTTTCTGACAGCTTGCGGGCGGCAACGACGCCGTCGTACTGGGCCGCGGTAACCGGGACGAAGTCTTTTGCCTCACCGGCAGCAACAGAGTAGGCGCATTCCTTGTCGGTTGCCCACATGTTGTCGACGATGTCGTTGACCTTGTCCTTCACGTCCTGCGGCAGCGAGCGGCGCACAACGAACGGGCCGTTCGGGATCGGCTTGGAGCGCCAGATCTCGACGATGTCGTTCATGTCGACAAGACCGGCATCAGCGGCCTTGCGGAACGCGCCATTGGTGAAGCCGTCTTCCCAGTTGCCCAGACCGTCCGCCCACGACACGCCCGAGGCGAAATCGCCCTTGGCTACGCCCACGATGGTCTGCTCGTGGCCACCCGAGAATTTCACTTCCGAGAAATAATCTTCCAGCGTGCCATAGGCTTCGGTCATTTCTGCAGCGGGGACCAGGTAGCCAGAGGTCGAGTTCGGATCGGCAAAGGCAAAGGTTTTGCCCTTGGCAGTCGCAATGTCGGTGATGCCGGAATCCTTCCGGGCAAAACCGATCGAGTAGTAACCGGTCGAGCCGTCGACGTTCTCTGTGGTCAGGGTGACGTCGACCGCTTCGGGGTCGGTGAGGTAGATCTTGGCATAGGCAGACGCACCCAGACCGGCGTAGTCGAGGGTGCCGCCGAGCAGGCCCTGGATCACGCCGTCATAGTCGGCGGGGGTGAAGATCTTGACCGGCACGCCGAGGGCTTCTTCGACCTTGGCGCGGAAGCACTCGTTGGAGGTCAGGCGGTCCTGGGCGTTTTCGCCGCCGAGAATGCCGATGTTGAATTCGGTGATTCCCTCGGCAGAAGCAGCACCGGCGAGGGCGGTCGTGGCAGCAAGAGCAAGCAGCAGTTTGTTCATGGGACTCTCCATGGGGTGATGGCCCGAGATGGGCCGGGATGAACTCAGGTCAACATCTGCGCGGCGTAGATGCTGTCCGCGCGGGTGTCATTGGGAATGGCTGTGGAGGTCGCAGCCTCGTTGAAGCTGGCGTCGGCGCCATAGATTTCGCGGGCGACACCGGTCGTCAGCTGATCGGGCGCACCGTCAAACACGATGCGGCCGTCGCGCATGCCGATCACCCGGTCGCAATAGCGCCGCGCGGTATCCAGCGTGTGCAGGTTGGCGATGACCATGCGGCCATCCTCGACGTTGATGCGCTTGAGCGTGTCCATCACGATCTGGGCGTTCATCGGATCGAGGCTCGCAATGGGTTCGTCGGCCAGAATGACCTTCGGATCCTGCATCAGGGCGCGGGCGATGGCCACGCGCTGCTGCTGGCCGCCGGACAATGCTTCGGCGCGCTTTGGCGCCTGTTCGGCGATCCCCAGACGGTCGAGGATTTCCAGCGCGCGCAGGATGTCGGCGCGCGGCCACAGGTTGAACATTGTCTGCAAGGTCGAGCGGCGGTTGAGGATGCCGTGGAGCACGTTCGAGGCCACGTCCATCCGCGGCACAAGGTTGAACTGCTGGAAGATCATTGCACACTGGCCTTGCCATCTGCGCGCGGCCGCACCCTTCAGCGAAAGAATATCCTGCCCGTCCACCAGAATTTGTCCCGACGTGGCATCGGTCAAGCGGTTCATCATCCGCAGGAAGGTGGACTTGCCCGCCCCCGACCGCCCGATGATGCCCACAAAGGCCGGGCCGTCCACGGTAAAGGTCACGCTGTCCACAGCGGCCTTCTGGCCGAAAAGTCGGCTCACGGATCGGACGTCAAGCACTGGCAGCCCCCAAGGTTCACTTGACGGCTGATAGGGCAGAGTTGTGACAGTTCCTGCGCAGTTGTATGAAGGTTTGATGACGGTCGGCCAGGAGCCCGGCTCTGGCGAAACCGTGCCTCCACGCTCGCCATGCCCGGAAAAAAGCCCGCGCCCGCCCTTTCATCTTTGCGAAAATATCCCCGCCGGAGGCTTCCGCCGCCTCGGCCCGCGCGCCCTCTCAGGTCCGCCGCCACTCCCCGCTCTGCCGCACCGGGCGTTCCCCCGGTTCTCCCGGTGCGGCAGGGGTCAACCGTGCTTTACCATCACATGGCGCCCCACGGTGTAGTTTTCCGGCAACTCCTCGGCCAGAACATGGGCCAGCTTCAGCTCGGTCAGCGGCGTCTGCTCCGATGGCTTGAACACAACCGTGTTGCCGCCGCCTGTGGCGGGCGCCAGTTACCACGCCATCATCGTCAGCGGATGGTTCCACGGCGCGATCGATGCAATCACCCCCACCGCATCGCGCCCGACCATCGGGGTGTGCCCGGCCAGATACGCGCCCGCAATCGCGCCGGTCTGGCCGCGCACGGCACCGGCGAAAAAAGGATTGCAGTCCATCACCGCCGGGATCTCGTCATTCAGGGCTGCGTTGATCGGCTTTCCGCAGTTCAGCGCTTCCAGCGCCGCAAAGGCGTCCGCCTCCGCCGCGATCCGGTCGGCAATGCGCAAAAGCGCCGCCGACCGTCCCGCAAGGGTCGTGCGTGACCAATGGGCAAAGGGCTTGCGCGCCGCCGCCACCGCCCGGTCCGCCTGCGCGCTCGACGCCTCCGGCACTTCCACAATAAGCGCCCCGGTGCGAGGGTTAAGCACCTGCTCGCGATGAACCTTTCCCGCCTCGAAGGCGGAGCCTACCAGCAACTGCGTGCGGATGGTCATGGCAGGCCCCCCTTCACTTGCCGCTCCCGGATGTCTCGGACCCGTGGCGCGTAAGGTAATAGGCGATCAGGATCGGCACGAACGTGCAGGCAAAGACGACGATGGCCACCACATTCGTCACCGGCCGCTGCCGGGGGCGCACCAGTTCTTGCAGCATCCAGATCGGCAGGGTGCTCTGCTGGCCTGCGGTAAAGGTCGTCACAATCACCTCGTCAAACGACAGCGCAAAGGCCAGCATCCCGCCCGCCAGAAGGGCTGTCCCCAGGTTCGGCAACAGCACGTGTCGAAAGGTCTGGAACGCATTCGCCCCGAGGTCGGCCGAAGCCTCGAGAATCCCCCCTGACAGTCGCCGGAACCGCGCCACAGCGTTGTTGTAGACGATGACGATACAGAATGTCGCGTGGCCCAGAATGATCGTCCAGGTCGAAAACGGAATGTCCAATACCCCGAAGGCCGACCGCAGCGATATGCCGGTAATGATCCCTGGCAATGCAATCGGCAGGATGATCAGAAGCGATATCTGCTCGCGCCCGAAGAACTTCGCCCGCGCCATTGCGGCGGACACGCAGGTTCCCAGCACCAGCGCCAGCACAGTCGAGATGACCGCCACCTGCAGCGACAGATACAGGGGCGGCCAGATATCCGCGCGCTCCCACGCGACACCGAACCACTTCGTCGTCAGCCCGGGCGGCGGAAACTGGTAGCTGCGCTCCTCGGTGGTGAAGGCGTAAAGGAAGATCAGAAGAATCGGCAGATGCAGGAACATCAGCCCCGCGAAAGCTGCAATCTTCAGTCCCCATGAGGCGTCAGAGCGCATCGAACGCCCCCGCGCGCTTGGCGAACGTGAGGTAAACCAGCATGATCACGATCGGCACGACGGCAAATGCTGCGGCAAGCGGCAGGTTCCCCGCCGTGCCCTGCAGCTGATAGACCGCAAGGCCGATGAACCGTGCCGAGGTGCCGATGATCTGCGGAATGATGTAATCCCCCATCGTCAGCGAAAAGGTAAAGATCGACCCCGCAATCACTCCCGGCAGCGCCAGGGGCAGAATCACTGTCCGGAACGTCTGACCGCTCGTGGCCCCAAGGTCGGCCGAGGCTTCCAGCATCGAGAGAGGCACCCGCTCCAGGGACGCCTGCATCGGCAGGATCATGTAAGGCAGCCAGACATAGACAAAGACGATGAACGTCCCGATCAGGCTGGTGGACAGCGAATTCCCCCCGATCCCGGGAATGGCCAGTACGGCATTGAGGATCCCGCTGGTATAGGTCCCCTCCGCCGCCCAGGTGATGATCCCCTCCTTGGCCAGAATCAGCTTCCAGGCGTAGACCTTGACCAGATAGCTTGACCAAAGCGGCAGCATGATCCCCAGATAGAACACCGCCTTCCACCGCCCGCGCGCATGGCGCGCTGCGTAATAGGCGATGGGAAAGGCAATCACCGCGCAACCAAGGGTCACCGCCGCCGACATCAGCAACGTGCGCAGGATGATGTCGAAATTCGAGGGGCGCAAAAGCTCGGCATAGGTCTTCAGTGTGAACTCCGGCACCACCAGCCCGGAATACTCGTCAATGGAGTAAAACGATTGCAGAAGGAGCGCCGCGAGAGCGCCAAGATAGACCAACCCCAGCCAGATCAGCGGCGGGCTGATCAGCAGGATCAACAGCAGATTTGGCCGTCGCCAGAACAGCCCGGTCAGCCGGTCGGCCACCCCACGTCCGGCGATGACGGCAGGCGCCGCAGTCATGCCCCTGCTCCTTCACTTTTGCCCAAATATCCCGGGGGGTGAGGCGCCGATGGCGCCGAGGGGGGCAGCGCCCCCCTGCCTCGCGCGGCAAAAAGCCCGGCAAGAGAAATCATCCCGCGTCCCCCGTCATCACATGCAGTGCTGCGGCATCAAACCCCAGGCCCACAACCTCGCCGATCTTTGGCGCGGCCCCCCCTGATGGCACCAGCACTGCGACCTCCGACCCCGCCGCCGCAATCGTCAGCCGCGCGCCCGCACCGAGGTAGCGTCGCGAAGTCACCGGCCCCGACAGCGCCGCCCCCGCCGCGGGCACCAGTCGCAACGCCTCGGGGCGCAGCGATGACCAGGCCGCAGGGCCGCCGAGCGCGCGCGTGACCTCCGGAGGCAGCACGTTCGATGACCCCACGAAATCCGCCACAAACCGCGTCGCAGGCTGCGTGTACACTGCGTAAGGCGTGCCGATCTGGGCGATGCGGCCCGCGTTGAACACCGCAAGATGATCGGCCATCGACAGCGCTTCGGACTGATCGTGCGTGACGAACACGAAAGTGATCCCCAACCGCTGCTGCAAGGCCTTCAGCTCGTCCTGCATCGCCTCGCGCAGCTTCAGATCCAACGCGCCGAGCGGCTCGTCCAGCAACAAGACCCGCGGCTCGTTTACCAACGCGCGCGCGAGGGCCACCCGCTGCCGCTGCCCGCCCGAAAGCTGACCGGGCTTGCGATCCCCGTAGCCATCCAGATGCACCAGGCCGAGCATCTCCTCGGCCTTCGCATAGCGGCGCGAGCGGTCAATTCCCTTGACCATCAGCCCGTAAGCCACATTGTCGCGGACGTTCATATGCGGAAACAGGGCGTAATCCTGAAAGACCGTATTCACATTGCGCAGATGCGGCGGCGTGGCGCTCACATCCTCGCCAAAGATGCGGATGCGCCCGCTGTTCGGCTGCTCGAACCCCGAGATCAGCCGCAGACAGGTGGTCTTGCCAGAGCCGGACGGCCCCAGCATGGCAAAGAACGACCCTTCCTCGATCACGAGGTCCACACCGTCCACGGCCTTCACCTGGCCGAAATGGCGGGTCACGTTCTGGAATTCGACGGCTGAGGTCATCTTGTCAGGTCCAAAAGCCTCTCCCCCGACCCCCCTCCGAGACGCAAAGGGGCGGAAGCGGGCGCACGTTCCTCGTCCCGCAGGAACGAGGTCAAAGAAGAGGGAACCCCTCCCCTTTCCTGCGGGAAAGGGGAGGAGGCAAAGGGGCTCAGCGCCCGCCGATCACGCCGATATAGTCCGACACCCAGCGATAGTAGGGCACGCAGGCGCCTTCGCCCTGGGCACAATTGGCGACCGGAGTGGTCCAGAAGCGGATTTTTTCGAAGTCATCAAGACCGTTCTTGGTGCAGCCTTCGGCCGTCTGGATCCCGCGCCCGTCGGTGCAGGCGGCAAGAACAGCCGGGTTGGCCCCGAACCAGACCGACAGGTCGGACTGCAGGTTTGACGCAAGGCTGTGCTCCATCCACTTGTAGGCACAGTTCGGGTTGGCGGCTTCGGTGTGCATCATCGTCGTGTCGGCCCAGCCGGTGGCACCTTCCTCAGGGATCACGCTCGCGACCTTCACACCATCGGCTTGCAGCAGGTTCACCTGGAAGGGCCAGCTGCCCGAGGCGGCCATGCCTTCGTTCTTGAAGTCATCCATCTGGATGAAAGCGTCATGCCAATAGCGCGAGGTCAGCGTACGCTGCACGCGCAAGAGGTCCAGAGCCGCCTTGTACTGATCCTCGTTCAGCTCATAGGGTGAGGTGATGCCCAGCTCGGGCTTGTGGAACATGAGGTAATTCGCGGCATCCGCAACATGGATCGGGCCATCATAGGCCTGCACGCGCCCCTTGTTCGACTGACCGTCTGGCAGCGTCATCTCCTCGAACACCACGCTCCACGAGGTGGGCGCCACATCCTTGAATACCTCGGTGTTGTACAGCAGCACGTTGGGGCCCCACATATAGGGGGTGCCGTAATGCACGCCGTTCACCGTGTGCCAGGTGGCATTTTTCAGCCGGTCGTCCACCGTGCTCCAGGACGGGATCAGGTCGATGTTTATGGGCTGAACCCGCTTGCCTGCGATCAGGCGCAGCGAGGCGTCGCCGGAGGCGGTCACGAGGTCGAACCCGCCTTCGTTCATCAGCGCTACCATCTCGTCGCTGGTGTTGGCGGTCTTGACGCTCACTTTGCAGCCGGTTTCCGCCTCGAATTTGGTGACCCAGTCAAAAGCCTTGTCAGTCTCGCCGCGTTCGATATACCCCGCCCAAGCCACGATATTCAGCTGGCCCTCGCTGTCGCCGACGGCGGTAATCTGAGCCGCCGCCGGGGTCAGTGCGGTGCAGGCGCACAAGGCGGCTGTCGCCAAAAGGTTGGTTCTTTTCATTAGATGCTCCCTGAGATTGGCCCGCCACATGGGCGGGACGCCGGTTTTCCGGTCATGGTTCAACCCTATTGCCGCCATTATTATTCGCAATAACAAAACGCGGATCGGGTGTATCGGTTTTTCCGATAGGTTCGGTCCGCTCCAACATGGATCCTTTCTGAGGATGGAGCGATCATGCGGATATCTTTCCTGGCCCCCCTGGCTTTGCTGCTTTCCATCGGAGCTGCTGATGCTTGCGCAACCTTGAACGGCGAGGCTGCGGTAAAGCTGAGCCTGCTGGCCGAAGTCAACGCCCTTCGTGCCAATGCGGGCCTTGCCCCGCTAGCTCCGTCGCGCAAGCTAGAGGGAATCGCCAAGGACCATGCCTGTGACATGGCCGAACGCGGCTATTTCGGCCATGTCAGCCCCGAAGGCCGCTCTCTCAAGAACCGGGTTCGCACTGGCGATTACCGGTTCAAGTCCGCCGTCGAAAATATTGCGATAACTCCGGGCGCGGATGCTGCGCGTGTGGTGCGGATGTGGCGCAATTCGCCAAGCCACATGGCCAACATCGTGCGCCGCGACCTGCGAGAGGTGGGCTTCGGCGCTGGCGTCGGCAGCAAGAACATCCTCTGGGTGATGGTCGGCGGCTCTCGCGGCTGATCCGTGGGCTGATCCGTGGGCCGATCCGGGGTGGGTACAAGGGACTGACAGCCTTCTCTGCCGGGCGGCGCCGGAGAGATTGCCGTAACTGGCGGCTTCCGTTCGCAGGCGTCAGCAGACAGCGAGGAACCGCTCTACCATTACATCCAGCATCTCGGCCGGGTCACGCACATAGCCGGAACCTTCCACGGCAGCCTGGATCGCGATCAGATCGGCTACCCCGTCGCCCATCATGCCGCGGTCCAAGAGCATGTGGGTCGTGACTTCCAGCCAGTCACACAGATGGTAGCCCAAAATGCGCCCCTGCGCACGGGCAGGGGTTTCGGCGAGGGTTCGATCCCACCAGACGTGGCAGACGTCCACCGCGACCCCCAGATTGGGCGCGCCCACCCGGTCGCAAACCTTTGGTTTATCGGCCACCGTGAACAGGCAGGTGCGGTTGCCGCCGAACATCGGGTTCCCTCAGCATCGCCCGCGATCAGTTCGGGATAGTTGACATCATCGCCGGTATACATCCGCACGCCTGCGGGCAGACGGCGGCGCATCTGCACCTCTTTCTCGGCATCCAGAAGCGAGATCTTGATGCCATCTACCTTTGTCACGTAGCGGCCGATCACCTCCAGCGCCGTCTCCAGCGCGGTCTCGAAACCGGACGTTCCCCAGTAGCCCGCAGCGCAGGGTCGAACATTTCGCCCAGCCAGTGCAGCACCACAGGCTGATCGCAAGCCCCTATGACGGCATCGTAGACCTTGACGTAATCGTCAGGCCCCCTGCGCCGCACGCACCAGCGCGCGGAAGGCCATGAGGATGATCCGCCCGCCGAGATTCTGGATCGCCTCCAGCGGCTCCATGCAGGCGCGGATCACGTCGGCAAGACTGCGCACGTCGGCGGGGTCCGGATGATCCGTGCCGCAGCCATTGGCCACCAGCGCATCCGGAAGCTCGGCCTTGGTCCTGCGGATCAGCTCCAGCGCGCCTGGCCATTCGAGGCCCATGCCACGTTGCGCAGCATCCAGCGCCTCTGCGATGCCAAGGTCGAGGCCTTGGGCGGTCATTTCAGTCGCGATCAGCCCCGGCTGCACGTCATAGACAGAAATGCTTTCCGGGCCAAGCCGCACGGCCAGCGCTTTGGACACCATCGCCTCCGCGACCTTTGACGCGCAGTAT
>Ga0105046_10002345_pt1 | contig 29857 bp, 32 predicted proteins | sample MAT03_FD_78385 | JGI IMG/M metagenome (GOLD analysis project Ga0105046, IMG submission 78385) | Freshwater microbial communities from Lake Fryxell liftoff mats and glacier meltwater in Antarctica - MAT-03 (megahit assembly) | ecosystem: Environmental > Aquatic > Freshwater > Ice > Liftoff... | reverse complement strand
TTGGGACAGGTTTGATTTTGTATACACTCCAAAACATGGGAGCTGGTTAAACATGGCAGAAATAGAATTGAATATCTTAATGGGTCAATGCTTAAAACGAAGAATCGACAATATGAAAACCATACAAGAAGAAGTTAAAGCATGGGAAACGCATAGAAATAACAAGGATGCAAAAATCAACCGGCAGTTTACTACAAAAGACGCAAGAATTAAATTGAAAAAATTATATCCGTCAATTCACATTTGACATGACACTAGTTTAAATAATACTAAATTCCGATATTAGGATTCATCCATTTAAAACTTTTTTTTGTTTGGAAGTTTATCATAAACTTAGTTTAGAATGAACAATAGTCTTCTTAGGCTGTTAATCAAAAGGATTATTGTAATATTAAAATTTCAAATTAACACTAAAAGTAAAATATATGACTGATACTATTGAACACCATTTTTTAAACAACGTCTTTGGAAAATCAGATATAACCAAAGCAGAAATTGAGTTAATAATTCCGAAATTTAAACAGGTTGCATTTGATAAAAATAGCTTCTTGTTAGAAGAGGGAAAATTGGCAAATCAGTACTGGTTTATTCAAAGTGGGTTTGTTCGTTCATATGTAGTTGATACCGAAGGAAACGATATTACGACCAATTTTTACTCCGTAGGTGATATTGTAATTGATTGGCCTTCTTTCTTTTTAAGAAATCCTACAAGAGAAAACATCCAAGCTTTAACAGATTGTGTATGTTGGCAATTAGATTATGAAACGTTTCAAGAACTTTTTAATAATATACAAAGTTTTAGAGAACAAGGAAGAACAACACTTGTGGGAAGTTATTTTGCCCTAAAACGCAATAGTATTTCTATGATTGCTGACGAAGCAAAAGAAAGATATTTAAGGCTTTTAAAAGAGAAACCGCACGTTATTCAAAACGTTTCTTTAAAGCACATTGCCACTTTTTTAGGCGTAACGGACACCTCCTTAAGTAGAATCCGAAAAGAAATTGTGAGCGAATAGTATTTTCTTGCCATATGACAAGATTTGATTGTTCTGATTGATACACCTTTGAATCATTATTAACAATTAAAACTAAAAAATATGACAAAGTTAAAAGAATTCATGTTGTTATTCAGATTCGAACCAAGCAACGAACAACCAACACCCGAGCAATTACAAGAAATGGGAAAGCAATGGGGAGACTTTATTGGCAATATTGCTATGCAAGGTAAATTGGTAAGTACACATCAATTAGGTTTTGAAGGTAAAAAAATTTTTGCCGACCAATCTATCGAAGATGGCTTTCATATTACTGAAGGACATATCGTTGCAGGTAATATGGTTTTAAAAGCTGATTCACTGGGAGTAGCCGCCGAGTTAGCGAAAAAATGTCCAATCCTCTTAATGGGTGGTACAGTAGAAGTAAGAACAATTAATCCAATGTAAATTTTTTAAAAATAGAAAATATGAAAATTAAAAATATATTCACGCCACCAGTTGCTGATCAATTCATTTCTAGAATTAATAAATTATCTGCAAGTACTGCAAACCAATGGGGTAAAATGGATGCAAGCCAAATGATGGCGCATTGCAATGTAAGCTACGAAATGGCTTTTGACGAAAACTATAAAAAGTCGAGTCCATTCCTGCGATTTATTCTTAAAAATCTTGCAAAAAAAGGTTTAGTTAACGAAACTTCACTGAAGAAAAATGGTTCTACGGCAACTGAAATGATTATTAAAACCCCGAAAGTTTTTGAAGTGGAGAAAAATAAGTTAATTTCTAACATAAGCCACATAGTTGATAAAGGCGAAAATTATTTTGACCACAAAGACCATCCAGGATTTGGAGTTATGACAAAACAAGAGTGGAATAATTTTTATTACAAACACTTAGATCATCATCTTACACAATTTGAAGTTTAATTTTAAAAAATAAAAATCATGAAAAAAATATTCTTAGTAATCGGTGTAGCTTTAGTAGCATTCATCGTCTTTGGTTTATACAAAGCAAGTGGTTTAAAATCCATTCAAATCATAACAACAGTTACCATCAAAGGCTCAAAAAAAGAGGTATTTGATATGGTAAAATACTTAAACAATTTTCCAAAATGGTCGCCTTTTTTGGCGCAAGACCCAACACAAAAATATGAAGTAAAGGGCGCAGACGGCACTGTAGGTGCTCAGTACCATTGGGATGGCAACAAAGGTAAAGATTTAGGGTATCAAGAAATTGTAAAAATTGATGAACTAAATTTTATCAGCAAAAAGTGTGATATTCAAAAGCCGTTTGAAGCTAAACCTACTTTTGATTATTACTTTACCGAAACCGCAAACGGTATTGTTGTTAAAGAAGAGTTTAACTTAGAATCAGGCTTAATAGATGCCTTTTTTCTTTGGCTTTTTGGAGCAAAAGCGGAAATGGAAAAAACCAATCAACAAGGTTTAGATTTACTTAACAAAGTAGCAACCTCTAAAATTTAAATAAAATGGACAAAGCAACTTTAACAATGGTCGAAAACCTGAAAGCAAAAACAGGTCATTCTTTAGAGGAATGGAAAAAATTAATGGCAACTCAAGATTATCTAAAAGTGGCGAAATTGTAAAATTGTTAAAAGAAAAGCATAATTTGGGTCATGGTTATGCAGCCACCCTCGCCATGAAAGTATTAGGAACTGATGCTGCATCAAATAATGATACAGATGAACTAATCGTGAACCAATACAAAAGCAAGGAACACTTGAAAATATTTTACGACAAATTGATCTCAGAAATTCAAAAATTTGGTGGTGAATTTGAAATTGCACCCAAGAAAGCCTATGTTGCTTTGAGAAGGAAGAAGCAGTTTGTTATTCTTAATCCTGCATCTAAAATACGTTTTGAAATAGGTTTTAATTTAAAAGGGGTAAAAGCAAAAGACAAATTGGAAGCAGAAAAACCAAATGGTATTTGTTCTCATAAAATTAATCTTTCTAATATTAATGAAATTGACAAAGAAGTGATTGATTGGATTAGAATAGCTTTTGACATGGCAGCGTAATGTGCGCTATTTTGTGGAAACAAATTATTTTTACTCTCAACTCTTTTATTCCGCTTATTTTATATCTGGGAACAGGCAGGGATAAAAGAGTTTTTAATTAAAATAAATAAAATTTAAATCTAATTACTATGAAAAAAAATAGCACTTCTTTTTATCTCGACGCTATTATTTTCTTGTACCAATAAAAAAATCAAGGTTGTAGAAATAGCATCAGAAAACGAAAAATTAATTTCAACTTACTTTGAATATTTCAACAAACATGATTGGAAAAAAAATGGCAACAATGTACACTGAAACTGCCGATTTTAAAGACCCACTTTTGGAAATAAAATAATAAAACAGACTAGTTTACAAATCAATAAAAAGTATTCTGAACTCAACAAAATTTTTCCTGATCTAAAAGATGAAGTGATGGCAATTTATCCATCTGGCGATGAGCATATTATTGTAGAGGTTATATGAACTGGAACAGCAACAGACAATTCTAAATTTGAGTTGCCAATTTGAACCATTTTTTCCATCGAAAAAGGAAAAATTATCAAAGATTTCACTTATTTCAATAATTTTGAAAACGAGTAGGATTTTGAATTTTTTATTCGATAAAACAATTAATTGTAATAGTTTATTTTTCAATAGCATTTCATTAATCGCCTTATTAATAAAATATGATATACAATTTACCGACATATATTTCGCTAACTTTTGGGCTAACAACATTTGTAACGCTGCTACTTTTTATTTGGACGATTCGAAACTCAAATTCTGAACCAAGTCGAAAAAAATCAACTGCTATTTTAATTGGTTTGATAGTTTGGTTAGTCGTTCAAACAATTTTGACACTTAAAAATTGCTACAAAACAGACACAAATTCATTTCCGCCAAAAATAATGTTGTTTGGGATTTTACCCCCAATAGTAACCATGCTTGTTTTGTTTTCAACTAAAAAAGGCCGACAGTTTATTGACAGTTTGCCATTGAAAAATCTGACATACGTGAATGTTATAAGAATTCCTGTTGAGATTGTTTTGTTTTGGCTTTTTCTCAACAAAGCAATTCCAGAGTTGATGACTTTTGCCGGACGAAACTTTGATATTATAGCTGGAATTTCTGCCCCTTTTATTGCCCATTTTGGACTAACAAAAATTAAATTCGACCGAACTACAATTTTATTTTGGAATTTTATTTGTCTTGGGCTTTTGATAAACATTGTTGTAAATGCATTACTTTCAACTCCTTCACCATTGCAAAAATTTGCATTTGAACAACCCAATATTGCTATTTTAAATTTCCCCTTTAGTTGGTTGCCAACATTTATAGTTCCTATTATACTATTTGGTCACTTAACTTCAATTAGACAATTATTGAAACAGAAATCTTAACAACATAACTAAATAGAATAGACAAATGAATAAAAAAATTGAAACAGAAAACTTAACACTTATTGCCTGCGACAAGCAAACTTTAAAATTTGCACTTGCAGGAAACAGACGATTATCTGAACGTATTAACGACTGTTCCCGACAACTGGACTGAGTTCGGTTCACAAGCATTAAATTACGCGATGGAAAAGCTAAAATCAGGAGATAGCGAATTCGGTTGGTGGACATATTTACCCATACACAAAGGAGAAAATAAATTAATAGGTAGTTCCGGTTACAAAGGGAACCCCAACGAAAATGGAGAAGTTGAAATTGGATACGAAATAAAATCTGAATACAGAAACAAAGGGCTTGCGACAGAATTAGTAAAAGTACTGGTTCAAAACGCTTTCAATTTTGAAACTGTAAATACAGTTCAGGCTCATACTCTTGGAGAAGTTAACAGATCAACAAAAATTTTATCAAAGTCTGGATTTCAAATGACAAACGAAATTGAAAATAAAGAAAATGGAACATTGTGGAAATGGGAGTTAAAAAGGGAAGGTTAAGGGGCGAAGGAACAACGACACAACGAAAACAGAAACTTGATGAAAAATGATTTGGTAAGCATAACTGTAGCGGGTGCCAATGGGCAAAGGTCGAACTTTGACCCTGAAGATTTAATTAAGGTTCTTGGAACTAGTCGAACCCGATTAAACATTTGCTTTTTATGAACTGAAGCAGAAGCCACCCCTGCCTCCGCTTCACACCATCATCATAAAGCGAAAAATCCCTCCGACATTAATCGAAAGGATTTTTCTGCTTTATGGTGATCGTGTAGGGATTCGAACCCCAAACCTCCTCATCCGTAGTGAGGTGCTCTATCCAGTTGAGCTACACAACCTTAAATTCAGGCTGCAAATATAAGGTTTTTTTGAAAAATACAAAGAAATTTCCCGAAAAAAAGGACTATTCCTGCTTTTCCGGTACAAGAAAAGCCTTTGTTTTTAGGCTCGCTCACGTTTTAATCGCGAGCATAGTTCCTTAAAAATTCCCTCGCATGTAACCCTTCAAAGCTTAATCTGAATCGCAACAACCTCAAAGTAAATGAGCCTGCTGGCATTTTATTTGCATATTTAAATTTATGATGAATAAAAGAACTCTTTTTGGAGCTCTCGCTCTTGCTGCTACAACCCTTGTAGTGATGAACGCTTGTAAAACAATTCCAAAAGGTGCCCAGGCGGTAAAACCTTTTGATAAAGAAAAATACCTTGGTACTTGGTACGAAATAGCCCGTTTTGATTACCGCTTTGAACGCCATTTGAATAACGTTACCGCTACTTATTCTTTAAAACCGAATGGAACAATTAAAGTAGATAATAAAGGCTACGATTTTAAAAAGGAGAAGTGGAAACAGAGCATTGGAAAAGCGAAACTTGCCGGTAGTCCTGACGAGGCAAAATTAAAAGTTTCGTTCTTCGGTCCGTTCTATGCTGGATACAATGTGATTGCGATCGACAAAGACTATAAATACGCCTTGGTTGCAGGAAGTAGTTTGGATTATTTATGGCTCCTTTCGCGCGAGAAAACAATTCCCGAAGTCGTCAAACTCAACTATCTTAAAATTGCACAAGGTATTGGCTACAAAATCGAAAATCTGATTTGGGTGAAACACGATAAAGTACATTCCTGATCATTCAGCCAATTATTAAAAACGCTGTTGTTACCAGGCTCAAAAGGCCGGGTCTCTTTTTACCCATCATCAGAAATTTTAGTGCGCCGCGGACTTTTCACGAAAAACAGAAAAATCTTACACATGAAACATGATCTGAACAAAGGGAAATAAAATGAAAAAATCCTTCCGTTACTTTGTATCAAGGAATTCGATTAATAAATTTTAACCCCTAACTAAAATGAAAAAGATTTTTACACTCCTGGTTGTCGTTCTGCTTACAGGCTTTTCAGCCGCCAACGCACAAAGCACCGACAAAGCATCGCCTTCTGAGAATAGAATAATGGTTTATTCGGAAGAAGACGAAGCAATGGTTTACAAAAACGATTCGCAAATAAATAGCGGGGAAATTATCATCGAAAGTCTGCCAGGTTTTGGTCTCGAACCGATTCCGGTTGAAGTGAGCCAAAACGAAAAAGGGTCATACACCTTTAAAAAACATCCATCACTAATTGTTCCGGAATACTACACGGTAGTAATCACAGACTCTCTCACCGGAAAACAGTTTAACCTTAAAGCAGTGGATTCCTTCACTTTTGACGTCGCCAAAGCTACACCCGATCGCTTTGTTCTTCAAATGACAAAAACAAAATACAGCTTAACGGCTATGCATTAATTACAAGTAAATTATTACACACTAATCGTATTCAATGAAAATCACATTTACACTAGTTTTTTTATACTGCACTCTTCATTGTTTCTCGCAACCAAGTGCAAGGCTCACAACGCCCCCTCCAAACAAAGACAGTCTTCTCCAACAAGCACAATTCCGTATCATCATCGAAAGTTTACCGGGTATTTCGGGACAGTCGGATGAACTAAATTTAGACCTGAACACCAAAGGCGTTTATTCCTTCGTACTACATTCCGCGCTTATTGTTCCAACAAATTATCGGGTGGTTATACAAGATCTTACTACCGGGAACAGCTTTGATGTTCAGTCTACTGAACTCCACTATTTCAGCGTGAACCGTCCGATGACAAAAAAATTTAGCGTCTACCTTCAAAAAACACCAACTCTTCCTCTCAGCCATCAAGCAGCTTTAAAGATCCTTTTATACTAGTGTTACGTCAAACCTGCAATGGTGCAATAACTCTTGAAAGTTTGGTGCGCACCAATTTAACCCTTCCGGTGTTTAAAGGGTATTAACCATCCCTAAAACCAATACCAGCAAGATTTCCATGACGAACGGCGTTCATACAATAACAGAGCATTTAGTCCGTTTTAAAGCCTTTTCTGTTTGTTTGTTGCCGATCTTTGCACTACACTAATTAAATAAAAAAATGAGTAAGACAGTATTAAGATTTAACAATGGCGCAAACCGTACGTTTCAGACTGAGTTAAGAAAAAGAGTCGACGCCTATTTTAAAGACAATGGCATTAACAAATTCGGGAACATTCACTTGTACGTGAAAACTATACTGATGTTTGCCGCTTATATAGTTCCGTATTTCCTGCTCATTTTTAATGTTTTTGAAGCGAAGTCCACCTGGCTTTTATTAGCGGGGGTTATGGGACTGGCAATGGCAGGTATTGGTATGTGTGTGATGCACGATGCTAATCATGGCAGTTACAGTAAAAGCGATCGATTTAATAAAATTTTAGGATTTTTCTCAATCGGACTTTTGTCGGGTAATGCACTTAACTGGAGAATTCAGCACAACGTGATTCACCACACATACACAAATGTGCATGAGCACGATGAGGACATTGCGCCTCCGGGGTTTATGCGTTTTGAACCACACGCTGAAAAGAAAGCCATTCACAAATTTCAATTTATCTATGCCTGGTTTTTTTATGGTTTGATGACTTTAATGTGGAGTACTACAAAAGATTTTAAGCAAGTGATCCGTTACAACAAAGAAGGCTATATAAAATCTGCGAATTCTACTTTTGCGAGAGAATTAAGCATTGTAATCATTTCCAAAATTTTATATTATGCATACATGTTGGTTCCGTATTTTCTAGTGGCGGAAATGAGTTTCTTAAATTGGTTAACAGGGTATCTTGTGATGCATTATGTGGCTGGATTAACATTGGCATTGGTTTTTCAGGTAGCGCACGTAACAGAGGAAAACGAATTTCCTTTGCCAACAGAAGGGGTTCTTGAAAACAATTTTATTGAGCACCAACTCCGCACCACCATGAACTTTGCTATGAATAACAAATTCATCTCATATGTAGTTGGCGGCTTAAACTTTCAGGTAGAACACCATTTGTTCCCTGGAATTTCTCACATCCACTATCCGCAGATTTCCAAGATTGTGGCTTCTACAGCAAAAGAATTCAACATGCCTTATAACGCTGAAAAAACATTTGTAGGCGCTGTTTATGAGCACACAAAAATGCTTTACAAACTGGGGAATTAATTTTAGAGTTTATTTTTTTAAAGCGATCCTTAAGGGTCGCTTTTTTATTTTATTTACTCCAGCAAAACAGAATACTTTCTTCCAATTGGTAATACAGCTTTATTTGAAAGCGTAATCTCCGTCTTTTTGATCTCCTCAATGGCTTCTCTTTTCACAATAAAAGATTTGTGAATACGTGTAAATAATTCGGGCGGTAAAAGCGAACTGATATACTTCATGGTCTGCGTCACAAGTAAAGGCTTTTCGTTAATCAGGTGAATCTTGATATAATTTCCTACAGCTTCGATGTACAGAATATTTTTTGTGTTGATGACTTTTAAAATCCCCTCATGTTTTAGTTCGATGTCTGGAAATTCAATGACCGTTTGTTTTTTTACCGGCGTTAAAAGATTGGTGACTTTATTGATGGCTTTTAAAAAGCGGGGGAAAGAAATCGGTTTAAGCAAATAATCCACCACATCGTTCTGATATGCCTCGAAGCCAAAATTACTATAGGCGGTTGTTAGCACCACCGGCACGTGGTAAGGCAGACATTGAAGAAGTTCCAGCCCGGTAAGTTTGGGCATTTCAATATCCAGGAAAATTAGATCCACTTTTGTTTTGCGCATAAAATCAATGGCTTCTTTTCCATCGTAAACATCACCGGCAATTTCGATCATGTCAAGCTTGGCAATGTGTACATGAAGCACTTTGTGTGCGGGCGCTTCATCATCTATGATCAGACATTTAAATTTCATTTTGCTCCTTACTCTTTCTACTTAAAGTTTTATAGTTAGTTCCACCAAATAGATCCCGCCTTTGTCGTCGATCGTCAATTCGTGTCTGTTTCCGTAGGTAAGTTCCAATCGCTTCCTAGTATTGGAAATCCCTGTATTAGTGCCTGAAAATTTCTTGCCATCTTCTGTAAAATTATTCCGCATTGTAAAAAGAAGGGTTTTCTTTTCCATCTCAATCGTCAGGTTACAAAACGGATTGTCGGCATGTGCACTGTATTTGATCGCATTTTCAATAAACGGCATAAAAAGCATGGGAGATAGTTGGGCTTTTCCAGAGGATATATTTTCCTTAAAAGTGATCTTAAGCTTCGGATTCCTGTTCTGCTCATAGCTAAGGTACTTGCGAATAAACTGAATCTCTTCTTCCAACGACACGCGCTCTTTTTTTGAAGACTCGATCTGGTAACGCAAAAGATCTGAAAGCTCGAGAATTTTATCCGGCGTCTCCGCCGGTTCAGTCAAAGCGGTCCCGTATAAATTATTAAGTGCGTTAAATAAAAAGTGTGGATTTAGTTGCGCTTTTAAATGCCTGATCTCTTCATCTCTTTCAATCAACTCGCTCTTGAATAAAAGATTTCGCTCGAGGATATTTTTATGCGCATAATAAAAACCGAGTCCCACCAAATATACCATAAAAATCGAGATAGCCATTACTACCGGCTCATCGCCTTTAACAAACCGAAAAGGCGTGAAATAATTGATCAAAAAGTAACCACCCGCTAAAAGAAGAAGTCCCGTAATGTATTTTAAATTGTTCTTGCTGAAATACTTTTTGTAGAGATACACATTGTGAATATACACCTCAATTTGAGCGATGAGAACTATTAACCCGCCCTGCAGGATTGCTTTGACCGCCTGTCCCTCTAAGTGAATGGGGTGATCTTTATCCATTAGAATAGTCACAAGACCCAGCATACAAAAGAACAGATACAGGATCACATTTCTTACCCAGAAATTAAAATAGGAAAAGTTCATAAGCAAAAATAGCTGTATTTATTGGGAATTCATCATTATAGGAGTACCTTGAAGAAACATTATGACTAAAAAAACGCGACTTTTCAATCTCTACATCACTGCTGCAATTTATGGCTTGATGGGAATCCTGCACCTAGTCGCCGCTGAGAGATTTCTTTTTATTATGCCCTCCTGGATGCCATTTCAATTGCCTTTAATTTATTTAAGTGGTGTGGCGGAACTCCTGTTAGCGATTTTTTTAATCCCTAAACAAACACGGCGCGCAAGTTGCTGGCTCATCATAGCCATGTTAGTGGTTTATCTTTTTCTGATCCACATTCCGCAAGCAATTGATTATTACAAAACAGGAAATAAAAATTTTATTCTCACACTAATTCGGATTCCTTTGCAGTTCGTCTTTATTTACCTCATCTGGCCGCGGAAGAGGCGTGACAGTCCCGTAGCTTAATTCCCCGCAGCCACCTTGGACACAGGAGAACTTTGAAAAAGGTCTCCGAGATAGTCTGAAAAACTTTTCCAATCTAGTGTGCTTATTGGATGGAGTGTCTTCGACAAGCTGATAGCCAATCGGAGACTTAGCTTTTCCTCGTCTGCGTAATCTGATCATCTGCGGCAGCCTTTTTTTTCGTGAAATCCGCCGCCAAAATTTGCTACAAAATTTTCTCAACTACCGATTTTTTTTCATCTTTGCATCCTTGAAAAAATACCTCCTGATAATTGCTCTGGCTGTTGCCTATCTGCAAGGTTTTGCACAGTTCAACGACTCTATTCATTATCACATCAATTATACTTCTTCAGGAAATTATAACCGCACGAATACCAATCGCTCCTACCTGCTTAATAACACCATCAACCTAAACTATAGAAAAAAACCGCTCTTTGTTAATTTTATAAGTAAATGGCTTTATGGCGAACAGCAAACAACTCTGGTAAACAACGATTTTTCAAGTTTGCTCGACGTCAATTTATATAAAACACTCCCACATTTTTATTATTGGGGACTCTGTATTTACAACAAAAGCTACTCCCTCCGCATCAACAACCAGGTGCAGGCTGGCGCGGGCGTGGCGGTAAATATTATTGATAAGGTAAACTTAAAATTTAATCTCAGCGAGGGCATTATTTACGATTACAGCGATGTGAATTTAAAAGACACTACGCGGGAGATTTATGAAACACCACGCAACTCTTTCCGCGTGCAGCTCAAATATTATTACGGTCAATTATTCAGCTTTGCAGGCGCCTTCTACATGCAGCATTCTCTGGAATATGGTCATGATGTAATCTACAAAGGGGACATAGACATGGCTATAAAACTAAAAAAATGGCTGAGCCTGACTTCCAAGCTAACTTACAATAAGATTGACCGCACCCAAAGAGAAAATCTTTTCATCACTTACGGTTTTACGATTGATAAGTATTTTTAAGCTTAGCTGAAATATTTTTTCAGAACCGCTGCAAGGCGCAAACCCGCTTTCATAAGCTGCACTTCGATAATTAAAGCGCTGTCATCAATATAACGTTCATCCACCTTGTTTCCCGAGGCCGGATAAACAGAAGGTAGCAAAGCGCGTGACTCCGCCATCCACTCCTGTACGTTTATATTTTCTAATGCAGCTCTCTTTTTTGCGGTAAGCTTCATTCCAACGAGCGCCTTGGCGCAGTGCCACATATCCATTCTTTTATTTTCAATAATATCCGAATCCCATAATTTGTGCAGGTTGGTTTCTTTGGCAATCATATAAATTTTCACTTCATTACCACCCCTGTCACTCGCATAGCCGCAGTGCAAAGGTTGATGAAGATCTCCTACCAGGTGAAAAAGCAGTCGCAAGGTTTCATTCACAATCTCTTCGGTCTGATAAGTTTTATACTGCAACATTCTTAAACAATACTCCAGTTTGTTCACCACGTTAAACTCTTTTGTCTGTACATACGTTTTGTCTTTTTCAATATTCACATAATGCCAGGTTTTCATGTACTCGTATTTCGGCTCTCTTTGCACCTCATCCATCCAGCAGGCCGCTTCTTCCCAGGTCATTCCCTTCAGATAAAAATCAACGTTTGCAATCACCTCGCGGTCCAGCTGACTTCTGGCAATAAGAGCCACTAGCTTGTGTCCCGTTGGTCCCCAAGAAAATACGGGCTTGGATAAAAAAAGAAAAAAAACAGTAAGAAACAGGAAGCGCCCTTTCATGGAGATAAATGTAAAAATAATTCTGACTTACAAAAGGTGGAAGCCACGTTATTAATCACCAGTTACCAGTTAAATGAAATATCCAGCCACCAAGCAAAAATACTTTCAAAAGCAATTCTTGTCAGTTACATTTATAATACTATTTAAACCCATATTAATGAAAAAAACAGCTACTCTACTTTTTATTTCAGCATTCGCAAATTTATTTCTTACAGCTCAACATTTTTCGAAAAGCAAGACTGTTAATTTCAAAGAGAACAAAGGTCAGGTAAGTGACCAGTTCTATAAGCCTCGTCCGGATGTTTTGTTTTCTGGCACCGATGGAAAAATTCAGTTTCATTTAAAAAATAATGGAATCTCTTACCAGTTGTGCAAAGTTAGCGACAGGGCCGCTGAAAAAACTGTTTCTCATTTGCCTTTCTATAAAGGAAGAAACAGAATTGTTCCGGCTGAAAAAACTATCTACAGGATCGATGTTAATTGGCTGAATACAACCACTAGTCCACAAATTGTTAAAGGCGAAGCTTTACCAGATTTTGAAAATTATTATGGAGAAACCTGTCCGGATGGAGCACTGAACGTAAAAAGTTATGAAAGCGTTTTATATAAAAATCTTTATCCGGGCATTGATTTAAAATGGTACGAAAAAGAAGCGGCGCTTGAATATGATTATTATGTTGGCGCATTTTCCGATTATAAAAAGATCAAGCTTGAATATAAAGGCGCAAAAAAAATATATATTAATAAACAGGGAGAACTAATAATTCAAACGCCGTTGGGAACCATCGCAGAACAAAATCCCGGAGCGATGCAGAACAATAAAAAGCTTGAGGCCAATTGGGTGGTTGAAAATGACATTATTTCATTTGACATTAAGAACGCGGATCCATCTCAGCCAATGATCATTGATCCGATGGTGCGCTTATGGGGCACCTATTATGGTGGACCTGCCGATGATTTAGTGTATGATGTAGGCACCGACAACGCTGCAAACGTTTATCTTTCGGGACAAACGGAGTCCACTGCAAACATAGCAACATCAGGCGCACATCAGAGCATTTACGGCGGCCTGGGAATCAATTATGGGGATGCTTTTGTAGCAAAGTTTGATCAGACAGGCGCACGTTTATGGGCCACTTATTATGGAGGAGCACAGGACGATTTCTGTAATCACACCAAGGTAGACATTAACGGAAATGTATTCATGGTTGGCGGAACTTCTACCACCAACTCTGCTGTAATCGCCACTCAAGGCACTCACCAAAGTGCTGCCCCCGGATCAACAGCCACAGCCTTTGCGAACGATGCTTTCCTCGTGAAATTCAATTCTTCTGGAGCACGGGTTTGGGGTACATATTACGGAGGTTCTAGCTCGGACTGGGCTTCTTATGTAGATATGAATGCGGCTGGAGATATCCTTATGTCTGGTGTTACAAATTCTAGTGATGGTAACACTATTGCCACATCGGGCTGTCATCAGCCCCTTTATGGAGGAGGTCCCGGAGATGGTTTCCTGGTAAGTTTCAATTCTTCTGGCGTAAGGCAATGGGGAACCTATTACGGAGGGAATTCTATCAGTGATAACGACGATGCAGCCTGGTGTTCCTTCGATGCCAACGGTGATATTTATTTGGCGGGAATAACCGCCTCCTCTAATGGAATAGCCACCAGTGGAGCGCATCAGCCTGCTTTCGGCGGAAATACGGACGGATACCTGGCGAAATTTAATTCTGCGGGTGTCCGTCAATGGGGTACTTATTTCGGGGGTCCAACTGACGATGCATTTTTGAGAGCTACTCTTGACGCTTCAGGAAATATCTATTTATGCGGCGTAAGTACCGGACCAAGCACCGCTATAACAACTCCCGGCTGCCATCAGGCTACCTTTGGAGGTATTGAGGATGGCATACTCGTTAAATTCAACGCTTCAGGGATACGGCAGTGGGGCTCTTATTACGGCGGACCCGGAGACGATTTCGCGCTGGACGTGTCGCTTGATCCTTTTGGAAATATCTATGTTACTGGCTACACAACCACAAATTTCGGAACAGCTATTGCCACACCCTGCGCATATCAAGCCGCTTACGCCGGCGGTAGCTCAGATGCTTACCTTACTAAGTTCACGCCCACAGGCACCCGGATTTGGGGGAGCTATTTCGGGAGCATTTTTACAGACGTGCCAGGCGGTTGCATTGCCGATATCCATGGAAATGTTTATCTCGCTGGCTTCACATACGCCAACTCCGGGACCGTTATGACAAGCCCCGCTGCCTATCAAACTTCTTTTGGTGGGATCACTGATTGTTTCCTTCAGAAATTTGACGGTTGCATGCCGGGAACTGCTTCAAACACAACTCCATCAGCGAACTTACTTGTCTGCCAAGGAAAAACCACAACACTCACTGCAAGCTGTGGAAACTGGTACAGCAGTGCAACAGGTACTAATATATTGGCAACGGGAGGAACTTTTACTACCGGAGCGCTGACTTCCGATAGTACTTTTTTTGTGGAGGACTTTGGTTGCGGGTCGATCACAGGCACTCGCACAGCAGTTACCGTAACGCTTACACCATCTCCCACGCTAACGCTCATAAACACAAATCCTACAGCCTGCGTAGGAGAAAGTATTCTTATTAGTGCTTCCGGAGCATCCACTTACAGTTGGGTCACACCTGCATCAAACACTCCCACACTACAGGTTTATGTCTTCCTACACGCAACTTATACCGTCACCGGAACAGATGCTAACGGTTGTGCAACGATCGCAACGCTCGCCGTGGTTCCCAATCTCTGTCTTGGAATTAATGATTCTGGAAATATAAATTCTTTTCTCACGCTCTACCCCAATCCAAATAATGGCGCATTTACTATTCAATGCGGCGTTCATTTAAATTTAGTGCTTACAAATGAGTTGGGGCAAACGGTAAAGACGTTGACATTATCCTCAACAAATAGTTTCAAAGCTACCATCAGTGATCTTCCCAATGGCGTTTATTTTTTAAAAGGAGAAACCGAAAGTCGCGGGGTGAATCAAAAAATAATTGTGCTGAAATAGCAAGTAGTTTACCTTAGTGCAATGCCACAGACAGTCTTCTGCGGCATTTTGTTTCTTAGAACACCTCGTAATATTAGCTTAAATTTATAATCTGAAATAAAAGTATTTGAACCACGGATCACAACACATTTTAATTATCGGCAAAGTATGGCCGGAGCCACTTTCCTCAGCAGCAGGAAGCCGAATGATGCAGCTCATTGACCTGTTTCTTGTACAAGGTTGGAAAGTCTCTTTTGCCAGCGCAGCAAGCCAGGGAGAATTTACCGCGGACTTAGAAAAACAAAGAGTAACAATGTTTCTGATTGCGCTCAATAATGCAAGTTTCGATGTATTTATTAAAGAACTCAATCCTTCCATCGTTCTGTTTGATCGTTTTACTACTGAGGAGCAATTTGGTTGGCGCGTTGCAGAACAGTGTCCGCAAGCCCTCCGTATGTTGGATACTGAAGATCTGCATTGTCTGCGGGCAGCGAGACAACAGGCTTTAAAAGAAAAAAGAAGCTTCGAAACAAGCGATCTGGTAAGTGAGACGGCCAGACGTGAAATCGCCAGCATTTACCGCTGTGATCTTTCATTGATCATTTCAGAATTTGAAATGCAGTTACTTAAAGACTTTTTTAAAGTGGATGAAAGTCTTTTGCATTACGTTCCTTTTTTATTAGATCCCATTACCGAATCGAAAAAGCGCGCCTGGCCAGGCTTTTCAGAGCGCACAGGATTTATCAGCATCGGAAATTTTTTACACGAACCCAACTGGAATGCAGTGCTCTTTTTAAAACAAGAGATCTGGCCTTTCATTCGTCTTCAACTTCCCAAAGCAGAGCTTCATGTTTACGGCGCATATCCTTCCCATAAAGTTTTTGAATTACACAATCCCAAAGAAGGCTTTTTAATTAAAGGGCGAGCAGATGACGTAAACGCAGTCATGTCTGCTGCACGGATTTGCCTTGCTCCTTTGCGTTTTGGGGCTGGGATCAAAGGCAAACTCACCGACGCAATGCTTTTCGGAACGCCGAGCACTACTACCGACATTGGCGCTGAAAGTATGCACGGGAAATTTCCCTGGAATGGTGAAATCGCGAATGATGCAAAAAGTATTGCCAATGCCGCGGTAAAATTTTACAACCACGAAAATTTGTGGAAGCAGGCGCAGGAAAATGGGATCACCATAATAAAGGAATTCTACCCGAAAGAAAAGCACGGAAAAATTTTGATCGAAAGAATAACCACGCTTCTAACTACATTGACATTGAAACAACATCGCCATAATAATTTTTCAGGTGGAATGCTGATGCAACACACGGCCTTGGCCGCAAGGTACATGGCGCTTTGGATTGAAGAAAAAAACAAAATAAGAAATCCGTAATCTACTTGTCCACCGATTTTACCAGTTGCATTAAAATATCTTTCAAAGCTTTTTCATTACTCTTCACCTCTTCTATGCTTGTGAAAGAAGCCAACCTTCTTCCGTCAGTATAATCTCCTTCAAGCAGTTTTGTTTTATCGGTGACACTCGACCATCGTAGAAAAATAACGCGAATGGTGTTGTTATTAAAAAAATTAAATCCTATGATATACCTAGAATAGTCTTTTGGATTGAAGGGTTTCATTTTTTCCAGTATAATAAAAGACCGGTGCCTTCCAAAAAATTCCTTCACTTATAGATTTATCTGTAGAAAGAATCACTTCCCTGAGATACTGTGCCACATCCTTCATGGGATGCTTTAGATCCTGCATAAATTCTTCAACTTTCTCAGTCTCCGGAACGCCTGATGTTAACCCTGGCTCTGCTTTCATAGTTTATTTTTTAAAAATATTTTTTTTGATTCGGACGACAATGTCAACCCTATTTTTTAGGTGAAAAAATAACAATAAAGCGCAACAAGACTTAATGTCCACCCCACCCAAATGATCTTATCCGTAAAGCGATCCAATCCATCGCTGAAGAACAGCGAAATAAGCACCACAAGAAAAGTAACAACATACCATTCTGCATACGTACGTATGCTATAAGCCAGGTTCCAGCCTTTTTTTGAAAAATAAATGGGTTTGTTGAAAATGTTCCTTTCTACCAGTAAAGTGTCTCCAACCTTAAATGCCGGCACACTGCTGGTTCCAAAGTCTGAACTGTAGTTACCGTCGTCAGTACTAACAGAAATAATCGTCACCTTACGTTTTTCCCCGGAGCTATAGCGCCCTGTAACCCGCTTATAGTAAACTTCACTGTCGTTTTCAAGAACCCTCTCTTCACGGTAGCTTCCTGATTTCTCGTTAAAAAGCAGCACGCATAAAAAAAACAGCATGGATAAAAGGCGTAATGCCCGAGCTAAAACATACAAGGGAGTTTTTCGGTACTTGCGGTTATACAGTCTTCTGCGGCGCGCATCCAGCACATTTTTCCTGTCTATCCTTTCAAAGATTTTTTCTCTTTGTTGGTCAGATACTCCTGGCTTTCTCATTGAGTTTACTAGATCACACTTTGCCCTATTTATAATTCGTCAATTTTCCGCCATCGCGTTCTGTTTTATTTTCAATTGGCACAAGCTTGAGATAAAAAGCATAAATGTCATTTCTGTAGGGCGCAAAGGCGCTCGGTTTCTGTTCCGAACAAATAGTAATCGTCCTTATGAAATCATTGTAAGGCGTATCATCACTAAGAATAATATGAACGCCGTTGATAGTGTCCTCCTGCGATTTGATAGCGTTTAATTTTAATCGCACTTCTTTTAGAGTGGCAGTATTTTGAGCCGTATCTGAGTTCAAATTATAACAAGTATATTTCCGGAGGTTTTCATATTTATCAATTGTAAATTCTGAGTCCGCTCCTTTGTCGGCAGGGAAAGCTAATTGGATTCCTCCAAGTTTTTTTGGCGCTTCGCTGCTTCTTAACAGGTAATAGCCCGAACCAACGCCCATCAATACAACAAATAGTGTTGCCGTCACAAATAAACTATTTTTCCGATCTCTTGCCATGCTTTAATTTCTCAATTTCGATTTCAATACTCTAATGCCCATGTGGTTTCGATTTACATGCATAGTCGTAAGAAGATTCTCCTTCTTTAATACTCAGTTTAAATTTACCGCAATCTTCTGGAGTAAAATAGGGATGTACTTCGCCCCAAACGATCAGCGTTTTACTCTCGACTTCAAAGCCGCACAAGGTAAGTTGAATCTCTCCCATCAAGTCACTGACAATGTCGTAGAAAATTATTTTACCTTTTTGTTTCACACCGAAAACAAAAAAACTAGCGGACGCCTCTTCCATACTTTTCTCACCACCCTTATAGCCATAAGCGAAAGAAAACAGATCATAGTCCGACGCGGTTTTATAATGCAGATGATTTTTTAAATAGATCTCTCCGCAAAACAGGGTATCGTCTTTACACTGCTGCTTAATAAAAAGAGTGGCCAGACTATCTGTTTCGCGAATGAAGGCTGGACTTGCTTTGTACTTTATCTCACGCAAATTATTTTTAAAATCAGGGAATTTTAAGCTGTCACATTCCCCTTTAGTGGCTACCGGACTATTTTTAAGTGTGTCTTTCCTCACTTCAAGATGGTCACCAGTCAAATTCGTTTTTTCTTTTTGATTTGTTTTATCGCCACAGCTTAGCAGCGAAAAAACCGCGAATACTGAAAAGAAAAATAAAGAGATTTTTCGGGTAAAAATTCATCGTGAATAAAATTTTCTTAAAGGTATAGAAAATAGTGTTTCGCTCAAATAGTCCGTAGGTCTAATCCACCTGCATTAACCATAGAGATATTTACACGCTTTGAATTTAGGCAGATAACAATCGCGTCATTCTAACATAAATTCTTGAATAGCCTTCACTTTAACTGGTTCTTCTTCCCGTGGAAAATGCCCGCTAGTTTCCAGTTCAACCACGCATGCATTTTTAAAACCTGCAACAAATTTATGCAGATTGTGAGGCTTAATCATTGGATCTTTCCTTCCCCAGATGAAGAGTGTTGGCTTGGAAGAAATAGTTTCTTTTCCCGTCCATAAAGTTTCAAACCAATCCTGGTCGTTGAGCAATGATCTCGCAAATGCAAGCGTCCCGTTTCTTTGCGTTTTATCGGAAAACGGTTTTGTGTACTGCTTCAAAATTTTACCCGACATCTTATTTGCCCCGAAAGACTTTGGCAGAATAAATTTTGGTGAAAAATTCAGATTGCGGTACAAAAACGGAAGCAAAGGACTTCTAAGCAGTTTACTTAAGCTTTTATAGTCAGGATCTTCTTTTCCACTCCATAACCACGTATTGAGAATGACTAGTTTTCTTATTCTTTCCGGCTGCTTAAGTGCAAAATTTACACCGATAGGTCCACCAAAATCATGCACAACCAAAGTTATATTCCTAAGTTGTTTGTCCGTAACAAACTTTTCGAGTGTCTTGCTGTGGTTGATTGTTGAGTAGTCATAGTGCTCTGGCTTATCTGACAATCCAAAACCGATGTGATCGATGGCGACGCAGCGAAACGTTTTACTTAGTTCTTTGATAACGTTCCTGTAATCGAAGCTCCACGAAGGTGTCCCATGAATAAATAATAGAATATCTCCTTTTCCCTCATCCAGGTAGTGAAGGTCGTATTCACCTATTTTGTAGTAATTGGATACAAAGGGATACTCCGTCTTATCGAGCCATACATTTTTCATTTTTTCAGCAAAGTTCCTGAGCTTTGCAAAATAAAAAATTGGTCTATACCAAGTTTAGAATTTTATTTTGTTAAACAGTTTACTGAAATTCGTTGCATCCATTCCTAAATAAGAGGCAATGTACTTGTGCGGCACAAGCTGTAATAAATGCGGACTTCTTTGGCAAAAAGACTTGTAACGTTCTTCCATTGAGAAGGAATGCAATTCGATGTGTCTGTTGATAACGCCTGCCAGTAAAGTCTCCGTCATTTTCCTGAACAGCCGCTCAATCTGTTTAGACTGGTCAAAAAGGATTTGCAGGTCGTCAAAAGTAATGTATGCAAGTTCACTATCACTAAGGCAGCTTAAATAATACTTTGAAGGAAGCTGCAGCGAAAAAGATTCCGGGATAGCGCATAAATTGGGTCTGTAAGTAAATGCCACCACATGGGTTTTATTTTCCGCTTCTAAATAAGACATTTGCACACCGCTTTTTACAAAATACAGTTCTCTCTGCACCTGCCCAGGTTTTAGCACCAATTCATTTTTATTAAATGTTTTTTTCCTGAGCTTATCCTCCAGCAGCTTATAATCTGTTATTGCCAGGTTATAAAAGAGCTTAAAATAGTCATGTTGTTCCATAAATTATGCGCTTTTATTCTTTTTTGAGCAGCTTTTTCCGCTCGTTAAGCAACTTTAGAAACTTGTCATCCTCCAGGTTAAAAAGTTTGGGATTATGTTCTCCTGTCATCGCGATCACCATGATGAGTTGTCCGAGACGCAAATCTGGATGCTCCTTCCAGACTGCCTCCGGTTTTTCAAGGGTAAATTTAATTCTATCCGGATCTCTCATTGGTCAACTAGTTTCAATCTTTTATAAATGCACAAAGGTCCTTTGAGATATTAAAATCGTCAGTACTTCGATTCACCTTTCAGTGACTTTATTCGTACGAAATATTTTACACCTCACTCTTATAAAGTGAAACAATATTTCCAACAAGAAATCGTTATTTTATTAAACCTAAGTCTATGAAAACTCTTAAAATCAAAGTCCTCAGAAGTCTTTTTTTTTGAGCCTGTTCAGCACTTCTCCGATACTGTTGGCGCAAAGAAGTAAATTCGATATCGGCATGGAAGGTGCCTCCGGTTTTTCTAGTGCAACTTTTCCTTTTCAGTCTTGTCACTTACTTTTATTATTTGTGCGTCAAGGATTACAAGTTCACTACCCGCATAACCTTTTGCAGTAAAATTGTCTGCCGAAATATTAAAATTTTGATTTAGACAATGTAGAAGGCCTTTTGCTCGACACCCGGAAATTCTAATATTCATTTCTCTCTTTCCTCTACTGTAGGTGTTACCAAAATCAATTTTATGAGTGGGATTTTGGTTGATAAAGTCAGGAATAATTTGCACTGAATCCTTGCATTCAAACTGAACACTACTCTAAAGTTTCACAATTTTTAAAACCTGACTTCTATCTCCTTTTATTCTGAGATAATATATGCCTTTTGCCAGACCTTCTATAAGTATGCTGTTTTTATTTTCTCCTAAATTACCGCTCAACAAAATGCGGCCATTTATATCGCCTAACTCGTAAGTAATTCTAATACCCGAAATATTTTTCACAAACAACTTATTCTCTGCCGGATTAGGATATACTGAAATTTCATCTTCTGTATAAGTCCTGATGCCCGTACAGATATTCACCACAATTTCCACATAGGCATCTGTCATACAACCGGTGGTGCTATTTGAAACATTCAGGGAGTACACCGAGGTTATCGCTGGTGCTACGCTTATTGAAGATGTTGCAGCGGCGTTACTCCAGAAAAAAGAATCAGCACCGTTCGCTGTACCGGTTAATTGCACCGATTCACCTTCGCAAATTGTTGCAGACGAAACCACCTCAATGCTTAAAGTCGGAATAGGATTTACAGTAACCGTTGTAACCGCAAAGCCTGCACACGAGTTTAACGTGCCTGTTCCGGATACATTGTAATTTGTAGTCGAAACGGGGTTAACAATTACACTACTTGTCGAAGCTCCGTTACTCCAGGTGTATGTAACAGCCCCCGACGCAGAAAGAATCAATGACCCGCCCTCACAAATTTGTGTTGGACTGCTTACTGAGATGATTGGAGTGGGATTAACACTAACGGTAAACACTGCGGTATCACTGCAGTTAGGGGGGCCTGAAAAGCCTGTCACACTGTACATTGTAGTTACTAGCGGTGTTGGAAAAATGTTCGGAGTTGTTGGTCCATTGCTCCAGGCGTAAGTATTGGCACCTGATCCATTCAGGATGGCTGACTGCCCTGCACAAATTAAAGTAGGGCCACTCACAGAAACCGTTGGATTCGGATAAACTGAAATGGATAGTTGTTTGCTTGCACCGCAGGACGTGAGTGTATTTGTGCCTGCTACACTATAAACACTATTTGTAATAGCAGCAAAAGTAAAAGTAGGAATTGAGCTTCCAGTACTCCAGGTGTATGTATCAGCTCCGCTAACCGAGTAGGTTTGAGTAAAGCCTGCGCACAAAGAGGGCGATCCGCTTATAATAAGGTTGGGATTAGGCATCACAGTAACTATAGCAGAGGCGTAGCCAATACAGGTGTTGAGTGTTCCGGTACCTGATGCAGTATGCGTAGCAGTTATAACGGGTGATACATTAAGTGTGGCGTTTTGCACTCCTGTGTTCCAGGTAAATGTATTGGCACCACTCGCGGCTAAAGTAACGGGGGTTCCCGCGCAAACCGGAGCGAAAATGGAAGAAACTATTATGGTAGGACTAGGAATTACAGAAAGGGAAGATGTAGTACTAACGGTACATCCGTTTCCCGTAGTGGCTGATATCGTGTAAACAATATTTCCTTGTAAATTCTGAGCAGTAGGTGTAAAACTTGAAGTGGAAGTAAGGTAAGTAGACAGCTGCCAATTCACATTCTTCACAAACGACCAACGGTATGCATCATTCGTAATGGAAAAAAAACTAGTATTCCTTCCTGGCACTGCAAAGGCATTAGTTCCGTTTGAATTCTGAATACCTTCCACCGAAGCGTCCTGACCAGTGGAAATAGTAGTGTGAACTTCTATATTATTGGTTGTTTCGTAAAGAATGACTTGCGTAGTTACATTACCAACTCCAACATTACTGGTGTAATATCTTCCGTTTACCCAGTTCACTACCAAACGCCTGTTTGGAGTTGTTCCTGTGGTAAATGTGTTGATGGTTCCTGTGTAACTAAATTCCAGATCAGAATACACAGCACCCACGCACGGAGCTGCGGCATTCGGGTTGGGCAATACGAGACCGTAACCATGGAGTGTATTGGGAAGACCTGCACCTAAAGTTATAAATCCGTTGGTGCCTATGCAAAAACTAGTATAACCTACCTCGAAGAAACGGAACGTAAAGGGAATAGGGAGATTCTGCCATCCACCGTCGTCAAGTCCACCCACCTGTGGCCAGGTAACTACTAACCCGTTATTACAAAGCGTTGTTATAACATTGGTTTGTGTGGTAATGGGTGAAAAAGTAATTGGAGAAACTGCGTAAGTGGTATTAGTAGAAATAGCCTGAAAATCTACATCATATCCCTGGCAAACGATGGTAGACGAAGGAGTGACGGTAATTCCCCCTGCTGAGGGCTGCCGATATACTGTAGCGCTTACCGTATTTGTGCAGTTTCCTGGATTTATTCCTGTGACAACATATGTGGTTGTAGTTGCAGGCGAAGCGCTCACTGCGGCGAGGCTCCCTGTATTCAATCCGTTTAATGGCAACCATGAATAAGATGTTGCACCCGATGCGGTTAATAAAATTGGGCTGCTGCCTGCACACAGTGTAGCCGTTGCCGGGCTAACGGTCACACTTGGATATGCCGAAACGAAAACTGAAATCGCATTAGAAGTATACGTCACACTAGTAATCGTACACGTATTAACGAAAATGTAATAATAAACTCCCGCCGTTAATCCAGCACCTGTATAAGAAATTCCGTTTGCTCCCGAAATGGGGGAATAAGGCCCCGCAGAATTTGTTCCTGCTAGCCATTGCCTAAAAACTCCTGGATAAGGAGCTTCAGGATTCGCGTTTATGACAGGGGCCTGCCCAGCGCAAATGGAACCCGCCACTGCTGAAATTGTTGGTGTATTCACAGTTGTGCAATTCGGATATATTGATTCAAACTCATCAGCGCCAATATCAGGTGCTAGTCCCGTTGCTGTGTAAGACAGGTTTCCCTGCCGGATCTCAGAATCGAAATCCGTGGAATACCCAGGAATATTTACCGCGTGACTCTCCGCCAGAGACGTAGCAAGCGGATCAACATGTAAAAAATTAGACGACGCGCCTATCGTGCTCAGGAAGGAAGTATTTTCCGTCACAGATAATGCTTCCCACGGACTTAAAAAAGACTTAAACGCATTTATGGATTGAAGCATGTTGGTGGCGTCAGAAAATATCAGGTTGCTCGCAGAGGGAGTTCCTGCATAAAACAAATTGTTATCCGACACAGCAGAATAACCGCTTAGTCCCGTTCCGCTTCTTCTATATGCGACCGTCTGACCTGTACCATTCTGACTGGAAAGATTTATCAGGATAGTGTTGCGAATGTTAACCGTAGGATTTACTGAGGCGTAAAGGGCGCTGCTTCCAAAATTTGCGCCCGTGCTGGATACATTGAGTCTTACCGTGTTATAAAATATATTCACTGAAGAACCTCCATTCACATAGATGCCATTCACAGCGTTCAAATTGTTTCCGTTTGGCGCATAGAGGTTGCCAATAATGTTGTTCACGATGTTTGTTGTTAAGCCAGAATTAATGCGCACCCCGAAAACCTGCGACCCCGCATTTATACCACTTAAATCAGAGATCTTATTCCCGTAGAAATTCACATTCGAATTACTTGCCTGATAATAGCCCGAAACGGAAAAAGAGCCTCCACTCGTAAACGCAGTAAGGGTGTTGTTAAAAACATTTAATGTGTCGCTCACTACTCCATTAAGCTGAATACCTGTAATAGCACCGGAACCAGTGAGTGTTGAAACTAAATTTCCTTTGATCGCGCTCTTATTCGCCAAGCCGTGCCAGATGCCTGTTATTTGACCATTCGCAGCAGAAATGTTGCTAATAGTGTTTGATAAAATACTATTGGTTTGTAGGCTGGAGTTTGCATTATAGATCCCAAAAAAACCGTTGTTGTTTGTAGCTACATTCGAAAAATAATTGGAAGTGATGGTAGCACCACCTATACTTGAATTACCCGCACGGTAATAGCAATACACTGGAAAGTTTGATCCAGTTTTGGTTATACTGCCGCTGGTGATGTTACCAGAGACCAACGTATTGACTGCGTTATTATTTTGAAAAATTAGGTATACTGGCCCATTCGATGCAATGTTTATATTTCCGAAAACATTATTAAGAATGTTAGTTCTGGCAGGAGTAATATTTCCAGAAATATTAATTCCATAAAATGAGTTGCCTACTGCCGGCGTTATGTTTATTGCTGAAACACTGTTGGAGTTTATCGTTAATGTTCCCCCGAAGGCACCGGCAATATTATTTATAAACATAAAGCTTGGGGTACCAGATGTATTTGTGAAATATATGTTGAATGCTTGATTGCCATTTATATTAACATTGGCAGCTGCTCCCTCATTTACAATACAAAAATACCCGTTTGAAATGGAAGAGCAAGTGTTGTTAGTAACCGAATTATAATTGAGAGTCACAGTAGCAGCGTCGGCAAGCGCATTCACGACTCCTTGAAAAACACCTGTCGTCGCTGTGGTATAGCTGCAATTGGTTATCAGGTTACTTTCCATAGTTATAAAATTATTGGAAGGTGTTGCACCCGCAAGATTCAAAATTCCATAATGCATTGAGGTAGTACCCGATCCCTTAAGAGTTACCGTATTACTGCTAATGGTTACATCGGCAGATATGGCGGCACCTGAATAAATTCCGTAAAGCGCTGCCGGATGAGGAAGCCCTGAACCTGTGTTGCTGTTTATAGAATTGTTGGAAGCGTTTAAATTATACTGCGCAGAGGTCTTAATACCATAAGCCGCCTGACTTGCTGTTCCACCGCCAAAGTTTATAATCGTATTACTCGTTATTGACGAAATCCCTCCAATGTCATTGTCATAATCTGCTAATACGAAGGGGCTGGTAGCCGCGAAACCGATAATGGCAACTCCAATATTGCAATTCTGAATAAGGTTATTGTAAAAGTGATTAAATGAATTTGATCCTGAGGCATTTGTGATGGTGAGCGGAGTGGTATGAAAAGAAGGTAAAGCATTCACCACATCAATCCCTCTGGAGCCTTCCGAGGCAGGACCTGAACCGTTTACATTATTTATTCTTTTAAGTGTTATTACACAATTCTTAATCGTGTTCTGATGGCAGCCATTAGTAACACTGGATTTAAAATAGCCAAATCCAAATTCCATCGTGGAAGGATTATTTACATTTTGGTCCAATAGGCTAATGCCATCAACGGTTACGTAATCACATCCATAAAATTTCCAAATACCATCCTGAACTGCACTGGCCGGAGTTGCATAGCCACCTGAATACGCAGTAATTTGAGGATCAGCGCCTGTACCGCTTTTCTGAAATGTAATCGGGTTAGCAGCAGTTCCAGTAGCTAAGAGAACGTATCCGCCGACAGGCGCCGTTTCTACAAAACCCGCAGAGATCAGAATAGTAACCGGTCCGTTCACACCTTGGGTGTTAAGATCGGTTATTGCAGCTGCTAATGAAACATAACTTCCTGGAACGGAATAGGTGCCAGACATTTGCGATTTTAGAGATTGACTGAATAGAAGAAAGAGAACTAAAGTACGTAGGGTTGGGTTCATGTTAGAATGTTTTATTAAAGATAAAACTATTATTCCAGTGTATGTGCCGCAACGCAAAATTATATGCGTTTCTTTAACCTTGAACGTGTTTTCGATTTATTGGCGCTACCTTTTATTAGAACCCCTTGCCTTCGTTTTTAACATTTCAATTGAAGTTAAATTGTTTTACGTGGTGCCATAGTATACGCCAAACCGACCGATGCACCATCCCAAGGGTGCAAAACGAAATTACCTTTTCTTAGCACGTTGACCTTCTTTATTCCTAGTGTTGAGTAAACTAACACACCTGTTAATATAAAGTGTCCCATTATAACAATGGAAGAATGTCAAATATTTTTTATGAAATGTCTCACAAATGACTTCTACAAACAGTATCAAGAAAGTCATAAAAAACAGCAACGAAAAATACACGTGTTCCTGTCAGACAGGGAAACCCTCGTATCATTTAATATTCAAGTTGTTTATTAAAATTAAGCCTAATCGACGGCGAAATCTCCAAAGTTTAAATAACCTTAGAAAGACTGACGCAGCACTATTGCAGAATCAGTTTCAGCATATTCGTTTCCTTATCTCTAATTAAATGAATAATATAAATTCCCTTCGTAAGTTCATTAAAATCCAGTAAATTTTTTCCTGGTGTCACAGTGCACGAATGTACTATCTGGCCAAGACTATTATATACAATGATCTTATAGTCTTCATCCGTTTCTAAATAAACCTTTCCATCGGAAGGATTTGGATAAAGTGTTACCAGAGAAAGGCTATGTTTTGTAATACTCTGGCAAATCACTTCCGCTACTTGCAATGTTGAAGTAGATGAAAAACCGCAGGTATTTCCAACTTTAATAGTAATGTTGCCAGCCGCAGTAGCAAAAATACTTTTGGTAGTGCTCGTGCCAGACCAGCCAGATGGAAGAGTCTATATATAATTTTGAGCATTAGGAAGTGCTATTACCGAATAGGTTTCTGTTTGTCCGTTACAAAAGCTAGTGATTTCTGAAATTAATGAAGGGTCGGGAGTCTGGCACAGTTTCAGCATAAAGGCGTCGTAGTAAACGTTGCCGCCGAAGGCTGTAAGTACGTACGATCCGCTGTTTGGATTAAAATCGCAGGTGGTTTTAAAGCGGCCCGCTACGTGTATGTTGTTTGCACCATCTATTGAAATTGTTGTAGGCTCATCAGCATTCACGCTGCCTATTTGTTTTGCCCATACAAAATTGCCCGCCGAATTTAGCTTGGTAAAGTATATATCCGGCCAATAATAACCCGCACTATTTGCAGTCATAGTGAATGTTCCGGCACCCGGATCGAAATCAGCAGTTCCAAACTGTCCGGTGAAACAAATTCCATCATACGTGTCCAGGGCCATCGCTGCAATAGTAATACCTGAATACTCACGGACCCAATTAGGTGCTCCACTGCTATTAAACTCTGCTATAAACGAATTGATTAAGGTGCCACTGTTGAGTGCGAGCGTACCAGCGCCACTGTCAAAATCAACCAGGCCGGTAAAAGCACCTGCGCAGTAGAGGTTACTGTTAGTTCCGATTTCAAGTTCAGACATGTAATCCTGGCCTGCTGCACCCATTTGTTTCGCCCACAAAAAATTGCCAAGTGCATCCAGTTTACCAATTTACATGTCATTATTAGTACTGGTGCTTGTACTCAGGTTGCTCGTGGCTGAAGCCGGGTCGAAATCAAATGTGCCCGAAAAGCTTCCGCAAAAATAGACATCCCCAGAGGCATCCACATCAATTGAATTAATTCCACCTGCAGAATTGCCGGCAAATTGTTTTGCCCACGACAGGTTTCCTGTTGTACTTATTTTACTTACGAAAAAATCTGTGGTGGTAGCTGTAAAATTAAAAACCCCGGCACCTGGATCAACATCATATACGCCTGTGAACGAACCGCCGATATATAGATTACCAGATGGATCTGTAGAAACTATTGCAGTATTCTCGTTAAACGGACTACCCATACTTCCGCCCCAAATAAAATTGCCGTTACTGCTGCTTAATTTAATTACAGCCATGTCAAATCCTCCAATGGCTGCTACAGTGTATACGCCGGGCCCATGATCCAGATCTACAGTGCCATTAAACCGTCCAATAACGTACAAATCACCTGCTGCATCAAACGAAACCGCTTGTGGATAAAATGGAGGGGTAATGCTCCATAGAGGACTTCCACTGCTGCTATGTTTTGTAAGAGCGGCATCCATCCTGTAAACATTCCCGGCCTGGTCGCATGCTGAATAGCAGTTGTCGTTGGAGCTTCCGCCAAAGCGTTGTGCCCAAACAAAATTAGCGCCTTGTGCGGCACTAAGCAAACTTGTGAAAACAATAAAAAATGTTAGAAAAATTTTAAGCATCCGCATAAAAATGAGTTATTTTAACTTAAAGATAAAAAAAAGTGTTTTGTACATGCGTCTAAATTAATAAAGTAATTTAACAAGAACCGTTTGCTTGGTTTGCTTGTGTATGCCAAATATTTTTCAAACCTATCCTAAGCATCGCGCTTGGTTGTCTCTCACCAAGCAGTTTCACATCTATATTCGTAAAGCAGTAATCATGGCCACCTTATTCACAAAATCTGGCGACATTCTCTCACGACTCTTCTGCTAGCTCGCAAACAAGATCAATGCCAGTAAGAGCAATAACAAACACCTATCATATCCAACCTAAGTAAATAGATATCGCCTATACAAAGCCCATATATTAGCTACATAGTGTCTGTCCGAAAACTAGGTGTTTGGATGGAAAAATTCAGTTTCGAGGCGTGTTAAAAAAAATGATTGTGAGGTTTACTGGGGTAAATGAGCGATTATTTTTTTTGACACAACGA
>Ga0105046_10002343_pt1 | contig 29867 bp, 26 predicted proteins | sample MAT03_FD_78385 | JGI IMG/M metagenome (GOLD analysis project Ga0105046, IMG submission 78385) | Freshwater microbial communities from Lake Fryxell liftoff mats and glacier meltwater in Antarctica - MAT-03 (megahit assembly) | ecosystem: Environmental > Aquatic > Freshwater > Ice > Liftoff... | reverse complement strand
TAACGCGTTTGCGGACTTCCTGCTCGGCGTGCCGCAGTTCACTGGCTACTCGATCAACACGCCCGACGCCAACCCCTACACCACCCACTTTGCCGGCTACCTCCAGGACGACTGGAAGCCAACTCGAGACGGACGACTGGGTGCACGATGGCGGCTATGACCTCACGCTCGAGGCCCTGCACCGCACCGACGGGCGGCTCGCCGAGCTGTGGGGACGAATCCAGGCCGACCCCGAGTATCGCGACCACACCACCCTCGTCGTGACGGTGGACCACGGCCGCGGTCGTACCAGCAAGGACTGGACCTCACACGGCGCCGACGTGGCCGGGGCCGATGAGATGTGGCTCGGGTGTTTTGGTGCTGGCGTCGGCGCCCGCGGCGAACTGCGCGGGCACGCGCCGATCGAGCAGCGGCAAGTGGCCGCCACCCTGGCAGCCGCAGTGGGGCAGAATTTTCAGGCCGCCGTTCCGGCCGCGGCTCCGCCGATAGCCATGTGCCAGTCGCGCTGACCGGAACCGGCCGTGGCACCGGCACAGGCACAGCCCGGTCGAACGGCCATCGTGAGCGACACCGGTCGCCGTCGGCGAGTGGGGCTGTGCCGAACAGCCGGCAGGCGGACAGGACACTGCGCTTGGCGGCGTAGCTCGCGACCACGATGAGCGGGAACCCGTCGGTCACTTTGTCGAGTGCCGGCCATCGTGTCTTGGTGTCTCCCGACAACACCACCAGCACCAGATCGAAGCTCGTCAAGTGCGCGAGCGTCCTGCGGCCGCCGCACTGAGGTCCGCCCACCGTGGGTCGCCGCCCCGCACGTCGCTCGACATGGCAGGCGCCGGGGCGTCAGACGCGCGCGTCGTTACCCCATAGCAGCAGGACGGGAACGAGAAGCGGCAGGCAGCTCCGCAGCGCGCACGCGATGCAGCGTCGTACGACAAGGACAAAGCCGTCGATTCGGCGCCCCCTTCGTCAAGCCCATCACCGCGGAGGTGCTGCCCGCGGTCCCAAGGTGACCTGCACGCGGTGAAGACCGCCGTCGTCCACGAGGGGAATGCGGGCCGCGTCCACCGGCGCGCCGTCGAGCGTCGCCTCCGCCACACCGCTGCCGGTGCGATGGGCGTTCGTCACCGCGATCTCGTAGGTGGTGCCACCGACGCGCCAGCGAATCTCGAACGCCGGCCAGCTGGCCGGCACGCACGGATCCATCGAGAAGGTCGTGCCCCTCTGGCGCAGGCCGAGCAGGTGTTCGAGGCCGGCGCGGTAGAGCCACCCGGCCGATCCCGTGTACCACGACCAGCCGCCGCGGCCCGGATGCATGGGATTGGTGTAGACGTCGCCGGCCACCACGTAGGGCTCGATCTTGTAGCGCGCCACGTCGGCCCGCGTGCGGGCGTGGTTGATCGGGTTCAGCATGTGGAAGAGTTCCATGGCCTCGTCGCCGCTGTCGAGCTCGGCCAGGGCCATCACGAACCACGCCGCGGCGTGGGTGTACTGGCCGCCGTTCTCGCGGATACCGGGCGGGTAGCCCTTGATGTAGCCGGGCTCCTGCGCCGACCGATCGAAGGGCGGCGTCAGCAGCTGGATCGTGCCGGTGCCGCGCGACACCAGATGGGTGCGGACGGCGTCGATGGCGCGCTCCGCGAAGGGCCGGGGCACGGCCTTCGACAGCACCGCCCACGACTGCGCGATCGAGTCGATTCGGCACTCGTCGTTGTGCGCCGATCCGAGCGGCGAACCGTCGTCGTAGAAGCCGCGGCGATACCACTCGCCGTCCCACGCGGCTGCGAGGCTGGCGGCCAGCCGCGCCGCCTCGGCCCGGTAGCGATCGGCCCGCGCCAGGTCGCCACGGGTCTGGCACAGCGCCGCGAAATCGAGCAGCACGACATGCAGGAAGAACCCCAGCCACGTGCTCTCCCCGCGGCCGAGGTGGCCGACGCGGTTCATGCCGTCGTTCCAATCGCCGCCGCCGAAGAGCGGCAGCCCGTGCACGCCGGCGGTGTTGCCCTTGTCGATGGCCCGCACGCAGTGCTCGAAGAGCGTGCCGTCGGTCGGCCCGATCTGCGGCAGTTCGTACGACTCTTCCGCGTCGGGGGCCAGTGCCGGGCTGGTCAGGAACGGCACGCGCTCGTCGAGCACGGCGACATCGCCGGTCCGCTCGACATACTGGGCCACGGCATAGGGCAGCCACAACAGGTCGTCCGAGCACCGTGAGCGCAGGCCGCGTCCCGACGGCTCGTGCCACCAGTGCTGCACGTCGCCTTCCACGAATTGCCGTCCAGCCGCCCGCAGCAGATGCGTGCGGGTCAGGTCGGGCCGCGTGTAGCCGAGCGATAGCACGTCCTGAAGTTGGTCGCGGAAACCGAAGGCGCCACCCGGCTGGAAGAAGCCGGTGCGCGCGTCGATGCGGCAACTGAGCGTCTGGTAGACCAGCCATCCGTTCATCATCACGTCGAACGAGTCGTCGGGCGTGCGCACCTGCACCGCATCGAGCGTGTGCGACCACGACCCGCGCACTTCCGCCAGCGCCGCTCGGGCGCCGTCGAGGTGCCCGAAACGTGCGATCAGCCGACGGGCATGCGCTTCGTCGTCGCCCTGGCCGAGCAGGAAGGCGATGCTGCGCGTCTCGCCAGGCGCGAGCGTGAGGGTCAGCTGCAGCGCGGCGCAGGGGTCGAGGCCGCCGCCGAAGCGCGGCGTCAGCTCCTGGTCGGCCAGGGCCGCCGGGTCGGCCAGCGTGCCATAGCGTCCCAGGAACGACGCCCGATCGCCGGTGACCGAGTGCGGCCGCTCGCTGGCGTGGGCGAAGGCCACGCGGTCGGCGAAGCCCTCGTTGTAGCGGTTGTGCGCGAAGACGGCGCCGGTGGCCTCGTCGTGCCCGGTCACGACGAACAGGCGATGGCCGTCGCGCGGCGGCCCGAGCGCCCACTCGCAGTATTGGTAGAGGCTGAGCCTGCGTGCCGTCGGCTCGTGGTTGGTGAGGGTGAGCAGCGACACCTTCACGGGTTCGGCGGCATCGACGAACGTCTCCAGCACGTGGCTCACGCCGAACGCGGTGCGCGCGAACCGGGTCACGCCCGGAGCGTGCCGGATCTCGAAGCGGCCACTACTGGCGTCGCGCGGCCGCGGTCCCGGCGTTGGCGTCCACACGTCGCCCGAGCCGTCGTCGCGGATGAAGAGGGCCTCGGCCGTGGGGTCGATCACCGGGTCGTTCGAGAAGGGCGTGAGCCGGTTCTCGCGGCTGTTGACGGCCCAGGTATGGGCGGCGCCCGAGGCGGTGACGATGGTGCCGAAGACCGGGTTCGCCATCACGTTGGTCCACGGCAGCGGCGTCTCCTCGGCGCCGTCGAGCGTGACGACGTAGGCGCGCCCGCCGGCCGTGAACCCGCCCAATCCGGTGGCCAGCACAATGGCCGGCCGCTCGCCGGGCGTGCCGGCAAAGGGCACCGACACGGCGCGCGGCGCGCTGGCGACGAAGGGCGGCACGACGACGCCCGGCCGCGCCGGCGTCAGTCCGTCCAGATGCGACCGCAGGTCGCCCCGGTCGCTGCTGAGTACGACCCGCGCCACCGCCGCCAGCAAGGTCCGCTCCTGCTCGCCGAGTTCGTCGCGACGCAGCAGATAGGCGCCGCCAGGCCGATGCACCCACGCCCGCCACGGCCCGGTGTCGAAGAGCGCGGTCAGCTGCGCCTGCATCTCGTCGAGGTAGCTCGTCGGGTGCTCGTTGAGGATCACCGTGTCGACGATCAGGCCTTTCAGGCGCCAGTATTCCTGCGCCTGCAGGACCTGCCGCACGATCGCGATGTCGTCGTCGCGACCGAGGACGCGGACGAGCAAGATCGGCAGGTCGCCCGAGATGCCGTGACGCCACAGGCCCGACTGGCCCAGCGTGTTGGCGGTGAGCACCTCGGCCGACGCCCGCGCCGAGTCGTCGACGTGGAGCAGGCACGAGGCCAGCCGCTCGAACACGCGCACGTCCTCGAGCGAGGCGCCCAGGTGATGGCGCAGGCTCTGGGCATGCGTGAAGGCCAGTGCGAAGGTGCGGGCGGCTGCACTCGGGTGATGGTACTTCTGCGCCAGGGCCAGTGCCCCGTCGCGGTCGTGGGCCATGCCGGTGGCAAACGACAGCCGCACCTGCTGCCCCGGCAGCAGCCGCACGCGTCGACGCAGGCTGCAGATCGGATCGAGTACGACGCCGGTGGTGCCGCTCAGTGGCCGGCCGTCGAGGGCCAGCGGCCGGCGCAGACTGCGGCCGCGGCCGATGAAGCGCTCGCGGTCACTCTCCCATTCCACCGCCCCCTGGGTGCGCCCTTCCTGGCTGAGCACGTGCACCGCCCACACCGAATCGGCGGGGCCGCGCGGCCGCCGGTGGCACAACAGCGCGGTGTTCTCTTGCGAGAACTCGGTTTCGACGAACAGTTTGCCGAACGCCGGATGGGCCAGGTCGTCGCGCGGCGGCGACAGCGCAATCTCGGCGTAGCTGGTGACGTCGATCTCGCGGATGCGATTTCCGTGCTGGCGCAGCGTGAGCCGGTGCACCTCGATGTCGTCTTCGGGCGAGACGGCGATGTCGAGCTGCGTCGAGATGTCGCCGTCGCGCCGGCGGAAGCTCGCCTTGTCCGAGTGAAACGTCACCACGTAGTCGTCCGGTTCCTGGGTCGTGGGCTGGTAGGCCGCCGACCAGACCTCGCCGCTGCGGACGTCACGGAGGTAGATGCCGTGGCTGGCCGGGTCGGTGGTGGCGTCGCGGCGGGCGCGGGTGACCGATCGGCCGCGGCAGGTGCTGGCGCCGCCGCCGCCGTTGGTGACGACGGTCACGTAGTTGCCGTTCGACAGGAACTGCGCATGCGGCCTGGTCGTGTGCGGCGACCGGTAGCGGCGTACTGGCACGGCCAGCACCGTGGCCGGCACAGGCATCTCCTCGGCCGGCCGGACCGTGGCGATCGTGGACGGACGCGGGATGCGTTCCTGCAGCAGCAGCTCGGTGGCCTTCACCCTCGGATCGCGGTGGAACCGCGTGACCATGATGTCGTGCAGCAGCACGTTGGCCAGAGCCACGAGCGTCATGCCCTGGTGATGACTCATGTAGGCGCGAATGATCGTGCCTTCGCCGTGCGGGCCGGCCACGGCCGGCGCGTCGGCCCGATCGGTGTCGCGTGGGGTGTAGTCGATGGCTTCGAAGAAGCCGAAGTCGCCGCGCAGTCCGGCCTTCGCCAGACGGTGGAGGTTGGCCACCGCGGGTCCCGGCGCGACGAGCGCTCCGAGGGCGGTGGCGTAGGGCGCCACCACCAGTTCGTCGCCGAGGCCGCGGGTGAGCCCGACCCCGGGCACGCCGAACGCCTTGTACTGGTAGGTGCCGTAACGGTCGACGACGCCGTAGGCCGATTCCGAGATGCCCCATGGCACGCCCTGGGCGCGGCCGTGATCGATCTGCCGGCGTACCACCAGCCGGCTCGACTCATCGAGCAGAGTGTTGGGATACGAGCGCATCAATAACATCGGCATCAGGTACTCGAACATCGTGGCGCTCCACGACAGCAGCACCGGCGCGCCGTGCACCTTGGTGAGCGTCCGTCCAAGCCGGAACCAGTGACTCTGCGGCACGTCGCCCTTGGCGATGGCCACGAAGCTGGCCAGCCGGGCTTCCGACGCCAGCAGATCGTAGTACGAGCCGTCGAAGCGTCCCGGCCCTTCGCTGTCGGCCAGGCGGTAGCCGATCGCGAAGAGCCGGCGCTCAGCATCGAACAGGAACGCGAAGTCCATGGCCTCGACGATGGCATCGGCCCGCGCCGCCAGGTCGAGCAGGCGCGTGGCCAGATCGGGGTCGTCGTCGCGCGCCCGCTGCGCCTCGCTCGACAGCCCGGCTGACAGGCAGATGAGCGCGCCGGCCAGGTTGCCGCTGTCCACCGTGGACACGTACGCAGGCACGAGCGGCGCCAGCGTATGGGTGTCGTACCAGTTGAGCAGATGGCCGTGATGCTGCTCGAGCCCCTCGATGGTCGTGAGCGTGGCGTCGAGCCTGGCGGCCAAGTCGTCCCGGGTGATGAACCCCAGGTCGTGCGCCGCCACGGTGGCCAGCAGGCCCATGCCGATGTTGGTCGGCGAGGTGCGGTGGGCCACGCGCAGGTCAGGCACGAGTTGGACGTTGTCGGGCGGCAGGCCGTGGTGTTCTGTGGTGACGTAGGTGTCGAAGTAGCGCCAGGTGTCGCGCGCCACGCCGCGCAGGAAGTCCCGGTCGGGCTCGGCCAGCTGGTGCCGGACGCGCCTGACGGGGCGACTCAGCACGAAGCCGACGAGCGGCGCAATGAGCCACATCGCGATGAAGGGCAGGGCTGCGGGCAGCGCCGACGGCCTGACGGCGCTGACGAGCAGCAGGCTGCCGACGGCCAGCGCGGGACTCGCGCTCATCGCCGAGACGAAGGTGCGGGCCGTGGGGCCGATGACGCGGGCGGCAGAGGCCGCGGCGGTCTCCCACTCGAGCAGCCGGCGGCGGGTGATGACGAGACGCACGAGCGTGAGCCCGATCGCGTGGAGCATCTCCACGGTGGTGTTGGCGACAAACACCACCTGCAGCACCACGCGGGCGCTGTCGGTGCGCAGGTCCTCGAGCCGCACCCGCGAGAAGACCTGCGAGAAGCGGCCGCGCACGAGCCACGCCAGCGTCTCGGCGATTCTGACGACCACTGGCGCCAGCGGCGCGGCGAGCCCGGCCAGCGTCCACACGGCCAGCGAGCCTGGCAGCAGCGTCCAGCCGAGCAGCAGCACCGCCATGACCGCTGGTGCCACCAGACTGCGGCGCAGGTTGTCGAGGATCTTCCAGCGTGAGATGAGCGGCAGGCGGTTGCGTTCGAGGCCGCGGCGGGCTGGCACGAACGGGAACAGCCACCAGAGGATCTGCCAGTCGCCGCGTACCCAGCGGTGCTGGCGCCGGGCGTGGGTCAGCACGCTCGACGGGTAGTCGTCGACGACCTCGACGTCAGAGACGAGCGCAGTGCGCGCGTAGAGGCCCTCGAAGAGGTCGTGCGACAGTATGGCGTTCTCGGGAACCCGGCCCGCGAGCACCGACTGGAAGGCGTCCACGTCGTAGAGGCCCTTGCCGGTGAAGCTCCCTTCATGGAAGAGATCCTGGTACACGTCTGACACGGCGGTGGTGTATGGGTCCACGCCTGTGTGCCCGGCGTAGAGACGGGAGAAGAGGGACCCGGCCGCACTGGCCATGGTGACGCTGACTCGCGGCTGGAGGATGCCGTAGCCTTCGACGACGCGGCCCAGGCGGGCATCGACCGAGGCGCGGTTGAGCGGATGCGCGATGATGCCGATGAGCGTGCGGGCGGCCTCGCGCGGCAAGCGCGTGTCGGTGTCGAGCGTAATGCAGTAGCGCACCGACGGCAGCAACGCGAGGGCACCGACCTGGACGACGAAGCTGGTATCGGTGGCGCCGCGGAGCACGCGGTTCAGCTCTTCGATCTTGCCGCGCTTGCGCTCCCAGCCCATCCACACCCCTTCGGCGGCGTTCCAGCGTCGCTCGCGATGGAACAGGAAGAAGCGACCGCCCTCGTCCGAACTGGCGCCGCGGTTCAACGCCTCGATGCCGTGGACCGCGGCCGCGATGATCGCCGCGTCGCCGGGAAGCTGCTGGGCGTCGGCGTCGACCAGATCACCCAGGATGGCGAAGTGCACGTGCGCATCGAGGTTACCCAGGGCCGCCACTTCGAGCTGTTCGAGGAGCGCCTGGACGCCCGCGGCGCTCGTGAGCAGCGTCGGCACGATCACCATCGTGCGGGCACTCGCTGGGACGCCGTCCTTGAACTCGAGGCGGGGCAGGCGCTCGGGCGCGACCACCGCACTCACGACGCGATTGACGAGCGCGAGCGTCAGCTCGCTGAACGGCACCACCAGGAACACCGCCGCGAACAGGCGCAGCCAGAGCGGACCGCCGCTCGTCGCGAGGTAGCGGTCGGCGGCGACGAGCAACGCCGCGGTGATGAGCGAGGCGCCGCCCAGGTAGCACACGGTGGGGTGGCGGCGTCCCGCGCGTCGTACCCGCTCGACGAGCGAGGGGCGATAGGCGACGTCGGCCTCGAGGCGCCGCCGGCCCCGTCCGACCAGGTGATAGCCGACGTGCGTGCCGCGTTCGAAGCCTGTCGCGTGCGCCTGCTGCGCGCTCTCGACGGCGCGGAGCGCCACTCGTACCTGGGCGTCGCCATCGGGCTGCGCGATTTCCTCGACCGCCCGGCGCTGGCGGTCACGGCTGGCGAAGTCCATTTGCGCATAGGCCCCCGCCGGATCGCGACGGAGCACCTGCTCGACGACGCTGACGGCCTCGAAGAGCAGGCCCCAGTCGAGCGCCGCGCCCATGCGCAGGCTGGTGATCACGTTGGCGATGAGCACCTGCGCGGTGGCCTGGCGCTGGTGGTCCTCGCGGACGATGTCGTCGCTGTCGGTGGCTGATGCCGCCAGGTGCGCGTCGATGGCCGCCTGCACAGGCGCCAGCCGCGGCCCTTGCTCGCGAATCCGGTGCAACAGTTGCACGACATAGGGGGTGTGCGACTCTGCCGGCCAGGTCGGCGGCGTGTAGGCGGCGCCGTCTTCGAGCGCCGAGATGTAGCGATCGGCGGCCTGACGGGCGTGGCGCACCGCGATCACCTCGTCGGCGAGACGCCGCAGGTTCTCGACGAGCGCCAGCGTCAGCATGCTCGGCCACGCCCAGAGCTCGCCAATCGTGAGCGGCGCGACCGTCTGGAAACTGGTCAGAAAGGCGACCAGCTGCTGCCGATCGAGCCGGCTGTCGCTGTGCCGCACGAGCTCGAGGGCCATTGCGTAGACGCGCGCCTGGCCGGCGTGCTCCGGCTGCGTGAGCGCTGGGAGCTGGGCGTAGTATTTGCGTGGCAGGTTGGCGCGTAACGAGCGGATCACCGCCTGCACCAGGTGATAGTTGTCGAGCATCCACTCACCAGCCGGGGCCACGAAGTGCCGGGCGTGGACGTCACTCGCAAGCAACCGGTAGGCCTTGCCCAGCGCCCGCGCGTTGTCATCGAGTCGGGCCAGGATGCGCGGCCGGCTGGGCGGCCGTGGGTCTACCGCAGAGCGGGCGGCCAGGGCGCGCGCGTGTTCCTGCAGGCGGCCCAGATCGAGCAGCTCATCACGAAGCGGCGGGGCGACGGTTGGCGATTGGCGGCGGGAACGGAACCACGTGGCAGGCACTGCCGCCGACCGTGCAAGGGGAATGCCCACGGTTGCCGTTGCCAGCTCGCCGTGGCGCGGACGTTGCAACGGCAGCGTGTGCGTCCCACTCATTCGTCGAGTACGGAAGCTGGACACCCACAATGAGCAAATTTGATACCACTCTTCGGGAATTCATGGACGACGAGCGTGACGACTACGTCACCGTGGATGCGCGCGCGGTCATCCTCGATATGCCCGACGACGCCGTGCGGGTCCCCGGCGCTCGGGCTGGCCAGAGCGCCTTCGCCAGCGTCGCCGTGCAGCGTTGGCAGGAAGAAGCGTGGCAGAAGGCTCGCGGCACCTCACCGCCGGCGAGCCCTGATCGCCCGCGCATGCCGGCCTCGGCCACGGCAGCGACACCAGCTGCAGCCGCGTCGCGCTGGCGCTGGCTCGGCGCCACGGTGCAGACGATGCGGACGTGGCATCGCCGCGTCGGCGACTTCGAGCCCGGCGTCGACGGGAGACGCACGCAGTGAAGGGGAGCGGCATGATCATACGAACGTCGACCACGACGTGCGCTTGGGTGTTGGCCGGCGCGCTGGCGTTGGCCCAGAGCGCACCAGACCTGGCCGCGCTCGCAGCGAAGCTGGAGCAGGCGCAGGCCGCTGTGGCGCGGTCGGAGCGGACCGGTAGCGCCCGTCCATCCGCCGCGCTCGACAGCGAACTGAAGGACCTGCAGGACGACCTGGCCTACCTGCGCGTGAAGGCGCGGCGCGGCGAGCGCGTCTCGGACAAGGACCGTCACGACCTCGACCTGCGCCTCACGACGTTCACGGCGCGCCTCGGCCAGCAGGTCGGCGATGATCGCGCTCCCCACGAACTGGCGGTCGGCACCGAACTCGACGTGCGCCTGCAGACCACGTTGACATCGAGGACGGCGCGCGTCGAAGACCGGGTCGAGGCCACCACGCTCGTCGACCTTTACAAGGGCGACCAGGTGCTCGTGGCGGCCGGATCGGTACTGACCGGCTCGGTCACCTCGGTCGATCCGGCCAGCCGCACCGATCGCAAGGGCAGTCTCACCGTCCAGTTCCGCACGCTGCGCCTGGGCAACGACACGCGCGACATCCGGGGCTCGGTCGTCGGCGCGCTCGAGAGCGAGGGCCTGAAGGACGAGGCCGGTCGGATTGGCGCAGGCGCGGGCGTTGGCGCGATCCTCGGTGGCATCTTCGGCGGCGTGAAGGGCGCGATCGCTGGCATCCTCGTGGGCGGTGGCGGCGCGGTCGTGGCCACTGAGGGCAAGGACGTCGAGCTGCCCACGGGCACGGTGCTGAGGGTGCGGCTGGATTCGGCCGTCTTGCTTCCGCGGTAACGCGCGAGCGGGCATCACCAACGACCGGCGCGCGCCCCAACCACCGTCAGGACATCCACACATGACTACCGCCACCGTCACGCGTAAGCAGTTGATCGCCAAGCTCCAAGAAGACCTGTCCCGCGAGTATCAGGCCATCCTGGCCTATGTGGTCTACTCGCAAGCGCTCAAGGGCGCGGTCTACATGAACATCGCAAAGGAGCTGGAAGTGCACGCTCGCGAGGAATTGCAGCATGCGCTGACGATTGCCAAGCAGATCGACTATCTGGGTGGTATGCCGAATGCCACCGCGTTGCCTGTGAAGCTGACCGATGACGCGAAAGCGATGTTGCGGGCGGACCTGGACAACGAAAACACGACGATTCGCGCGTACCGCGAGCGTGTCATCCAGTGCGAGGCGCTCGGTGAGTACGCCATCGCCGAGGAAATCCGCGAGATCCTGCGCCAGGAGCAAGAGCACCAGATCGACCTCGCCACGGCGCTCGGCGAGGACGTGCCCGACGTGTCCGTACCGCGGCGGCGCTAGCGGGGCGGTGCCTACGGTGCCGTCGCGTGCTGCCGGACCTGATGGCGGAAGGATGGGCCTTCGCTCTGCCGCCGGCAACTAGGGCGCAGGTCGGGGTCAGGCCGGGGCTGAGTGACCGCCTTGCGGATCGATGGGGTTGAGGTCGCGCCGCAGACGGTCTGCAAGGCCGGTGTCACCGTCAGTCCAGCGGCGTTGTATTCGATCAGACCCAGGGCCCTGAACGAGCGCAGGAAAACGTTCACCCGCGACCGGGTCGTGCCAATCATGTCGCTCAGCGCTTCCTGCGACACATGCGCCCGGCATGATGCACCGGTCGGCGAGGGCGCGGCCAGCAGCAGCAGGGCGCGGGCCAGGCGTTGCTTGGCCGAGTTGAACAACTGATCGGCCAGGTCGGCGTCGAGTCGATCGATGCGCCTCAGCATGTGTGCGATGAAGTGGCTCGCGACCTCGGGATTGACCCGGATCAGGCGCGGCAGGTCTCGAGCGCCGATCTCCACGAGCCGGCAGCCAGTGACCGCAGTAGCGGTGTGCGCCCGCAACGACGACGCGAGTAGCGCGGCCTCGCCGAGGAAGCCGCCGGGCCCAGTCCTGGCGACGATCGCGTTCCTGCCGGTCACCGACAGCATCGACAGCTGCACCCAGCCCTCGACGACGTAGAACACGGAGTCGGCCACGTCGCCCTGGCCGAAGACGGTGTCGCCGCCGTCGACCCACCGTGACCGTCCGGGCATGAGAGGCTGCGCGTCCGCTTGACGGTTGCGTGTCAGTCGTGAGGTCTGCATGGGCTGCTCCATGCAACTCGGGAAGCAAAGCGTGTGCCTGCGCGAGAGCGACCCAGGCATGACTCATGCAGTACTGCGGAGCATGCTGCGCAACCATCTGGCACAGAAGGGAATTCGAATGCGCTCTCTGTTCACACGCATCGTCATCAAGCTCCTCGCCGCCGACACCGGTCCCGACGTCGAACTGGCGCGCCGCGGCGAGCGTCTGCGGGCGGAGCAGCAACGCCAGGTCGCCATTCTCAGAGCTGCCGCACAAGGACCGTGGGCTCCCGCGCTCACGGTCATCACTCGGCGAAGGAAGCCGCGCGTCGGCGCCGGTCGCGTGCTCAACATGCCAGGGGCAAGGGCGCAAGGGTGATCGAGCGCTCACGATGGCTAGTGGAAAGGCCAACATCAGCACTTCGCTGCCTACCGTGAACCCGACCTCCGCCGTTCTCCGCGACACCGCAGTGCCAAGGCCTGGCGCGAAAGCAGGAACCCATGGTGAACCAAGACGTGACGGAATCTGGGTGGGACGAGGCCAAGGCCAATTCGCGCCTGGGATGGTCTGACGCCAAGGATGCAGTACGTGACGGGTGGCATCGCGTCGAACGCGCCACGCCGGGCGATGCCGACGGCGAAGGTCGATGACCGTGACCGACGCCTTCGACCCCTCGTTGTCGGATCTGGAGAATTGGGCCGCCATCGGCGGCGGCGTCGCCCTGGTGGCGTTCGGTGTGCGCCGCCGGTCGCTCGCCGGCTTCTGCCTCGCCGCGGCGTCGGCGCCGCTGTTCTACCGCGGCGCGACCGGCCGTTGGCCCGCGCTCACCGGATCCCCGCGCAGCGACGATACGCGCGTCGCCCTCGGTGGCGACCGCGGCATCCACGTGCGCGAAGCCGTTCGCTTGGAGCGTCCCCTGGCCGAGGTGTATCGGTATTGGCGGACACTCGCCAACCTTCCGCTGTTCATGCAGCACCTCGACAGCGTGACCGAGCAATCGGCGACGCGCTCGCGTTGGGTGGCGCGCGGCCCAGCCGGCCTCAAGATCACCTGGGACGCGGAGATCGTCAACGAGGTGGAGGGGAGCGTCGTGGGTTGGCGCTCGCTGCCGGGTGCAGATGTGGTGACGGCAGGATCCGTCCACTTCGACCCCGTTCGCAACGGGCGCAGCACGCAGGTCACGGTGCATCTGAAGTACGCACCCCCAGCGGGCACCGCGGGTGCCTGGCTGGCGACGCTCTTTGGTCGAGCGCCGTCACAAACGCTCAGGGAGGACCTGCGCCGGTTGAAGCAGCTCCTCGAAGCCGGCGAACTGGCTCAGGCCGGCAAGTCGGCGGGCCGGCAATGAAGGCCGTCAGGTATTACGGCACGAACGACATCCGCGTCGAGCATGTCCCCGACCCGCAGATTCTGAACGGCCGCGATGCCATCATCCGCGTCACGGCCACAGCCATCTGTGGGTCCGACCTGCACATCTACGGCGGCTTCATTCCTACGATGCACGCCGGCGACATCCTGGGCCACGAGTTCATGGGCGAGGTCGTGGAAGTGGGACGCGAAAACCGGCGCCTGCACGTGGGTGACCGGGTCGTGGTGCCGTTCACGATTGCGTGTGGCCGCTGTTATTTCTGCCTGGAAGAGATGTGGTCGCTCTGCGACAATTCGAACCCGAACGCGTGGATGGCCGAGAAGATCAGCGGCTATGCTGGCTCTGGACTCTTCGGCTACTCCCATATGTATGGGGGCTACCCCGGCGGCCAGGCCGAGTACGTACGTGTGCCGTTTGCCGACGTGGGCCCGATCACAGTGCCGGACGCACTCACCGACGAGCAGGTGCTCTTTCTCTCGGACATCTTTCCGACCGGCTACATGGCCGCGGAGAACTGCCGGATTCGGCCGGGAGACACCGTTGCAGTGTGGGGCTGCGGCCCGGTGGGTCAGTTCGCCATCAAGAGCGCGTTCATGCTCGGTGCGGAGCGCGTGATTGCCATCGACCGCGTGGCCGAACGACTGGAGCTGGCCGCGTCGGCCAGCGGTGCCGCCGTACTGAACTATTCGAAGGTCGACGTGCTCGAGGAGCTGCGAGCGATGACCGGCGGCCAGGGTCCTGACGCCTGCATCGACGCCGTCGGTCTCGAAGCCCACGGCACCTCACTCGACGCCTGGTACGACCGCGTCAAGACGTCGGCCTTCATGGCGACCGACCGCTCGCATGCGCTGCGTCAAGCCATCGCGGCCTGTCGCAAAGGCGGCACGGTCTCCATTCCCGGGGTGTATGGCGGGTGGCTCGACAAGTTTCCGCTGGGGCCGGCGTTTGCCAAGGGTCTGACCCTGAAGATGGGGCAGACCCATATGCACAAGTACCTGCCCGACCTGCTCAGCCGGGTCGAACGCGGCGACATCGATCCGTCGTTCGTCATCACGCACCGGGTTACGCTCGACGATGCACCGGCCATGTACCGCACGTTCCAGCAGAAGCACGATCAGTGCATCAAGGTCGTGATGCGCCCAGGAACCTCATAGGCGGATCCGCGACCCATGACCAGAACCGGCAGACTCGCCTCGTCACTCGCCCTTGCGGCGGCGGCCCTCACGGCGCTGGCATGCCTCGCGCGCGCCGGGCGACCAAAGGCGGTGTCCTGGCGCGGCAGGGTGGCCGTCATTACGGGAGGCGCACGTGGCCTCGGGCTCGCCCTGGCTCGCGAGTTGTGTGCTGACGGCGTCGTGGTGTGGCTCGTGTCCAGAAGCCAGGACCAACTCACCCGCGCCGTCGACCAGTTGCGGGCCGGTGGCGCTGAGGCTCACGCGCATGCCTGTGATGTCACCCAGCCCGATGCCGTCGCGCAGATGGTCGATGCCATCATCCAGCGTCACGGGCGCCTCGACGTGGTCATCAACAACGCGGGCGTGATGACCGCCATGCCGTTTCACAACGCAGCGGTGTCCGACTTCGAAGAGTCGCTCGCGACGCACTTCTGGGCGCCGCTCCACGTCATCAGAGCGGCACTGCCCTGGCTGCGCCGGGCCCACCCCGGTCATATCGTCAATATCTCGTCGATTGGCGGGCGGGTCGGCGTGCCCCATCTCGCACCCTATTGCGCGGGAAAATTCGCGTTGACCGGACTGTCGGAGGTCCTGCGTGCCGAGCTGGCGCGCGACCACGTCTGGGTGACGACCGTCACGCCGGGGTTGATGCGCACGGGTTCGGTGGGACAGGTCAAGGTGCGAGGCCGCCACGAAGCCGAAGCCACCTGGTTCGCGGCCATGGCCGCCACGCCGGTGACGTCGATGAGCGCCGCCGCTGCGGCACGCGCGATCGTCGACGCCGCGAAACGGGGGCGAGCGGCAGCAACTCCCGGCTGGCAGGCGCGGACGCTGCACGGCCTCAACGCGGTAGCGCCCGAGCTGACGGCGGCGTCGATGGAGCTGGTGGCGGCGGCCGTGCTGCCCGCCGCGGTGCCTGGACCGAGCGACGCGCGCACGGTGAAGAGCCTGCACCTGGGGTGGGGAGAGACGCTGCTGTCGCCCTCGCTCGAAGTGGCCTACAACCAACGATAGTCGCCAGTTCAGGCGGGCAGGGCGTCGCGCCGCGCCGCGGCGTGTTCCGGGCGAAAGGCGATCGTGATGAGATACGGCGACGTCCGGGCGAAGGCCCCAAACGAGTAGTCGCCGTAGCGCTGAGCCGACGTGAAGCCGCCCACCGTGAAGAGCAGTTCCAGCTCGGACGGGAAGTAGATGTGGCTCTGGAAGTCGCCCACGAACCGGTCCGCATCCTGCTGCGTGAACCGGTCGTAGAAGAAGCGCACGTCGGCGCGCTGTTCATGCGGCTGATAGCTGGTGGCCGTGCAGCGCAGCAGCCGCGGTCCGTCATTGGAGCCGTTGGAGGTATCGGAGTCGAACTCCACCTGGGCCCGTGGCCACACGCGCTGCGACTCGGCCAGCGTGGCCAGGTCTGGCATGGCGACGTCGAGGATGAACGCCCCGCCAGGCCGCAGCAGACGAAAGGCGTTGTGCCATGTGCGCAGGCGATCGTCGAGCGTCAGCAGGTGCGAGGCGGAACGGCCGGCGATCACGACCACGTCGAACGCGGCGGAGGGCGACGTCCACTCGCGCATGTCCCCCTCGAGATAGCTGATGCGGTCGCGATCCCGGGGCGTCCGAGGGGCCAAGCCACGAGCGGCGCGCTCGAGCATGGGCCGGGAAGCATCAACGCCCACGATCTCCGCGTTCGGCAGGGCCGCCGCCAGGGCGAGGGTGATCCGCCCGGAACCGCAGCCGAACTCCAGGACGCGGGCCGGGTGCAGCCGGCGCAGCAATCGCCCGTAGAAGCGCGCGTCGCTGTCGTCGCCCTCGTGTTCGAGGTCGTAGTCGTCGGGTCGCTCGTAGATCTCGGCGGCCGGTGCGTCGTTGTGGGTGGACTCGCTCATAGCTTCGCTCAGGCCATCGCCGTGATCCGCACGGTATCGAGACATCCGTCGTCAATCCAGAATTCCCACTCCGACACGCCGGTCTCTTCCCGGGACGCCACCGTCAGGCGCACGCTGGTCACGTCGCCGGCAAAGAACACTCCCAGCACGCCGTCGCGATCGAGCTCGTAGCCGAGTGGGCGCGGCGTCACCCCCGTCAGCCGCGTGAAAGCGCAGTCGGTCGACACGCACAGGATCCAGCCGCCGCGCTGCGGCGCGGTCAGCCGGTCGGCACGAAACGCCACCTCCGCACCGATCAGCACCTCCCGGTCGCACGCCACATGCAGGTCGCTCGGCGACGCTACGCGCCCGTGGAGGTCGAGCCGGGTGTGCGAGGGGATCGCTCTGCGCATGCTGGTCTCATGTGTCGCCGGGGACACGCAACGCCGACATCGGCTGCACGAGTCGTGCCGCGTGTAGGGGCCTGCTGATGCCGACGAGGTGCCCATTGTGGGAAGCGACCTGCCTAGGAGAGGGGCCCCATCGACCGAACACGCCCCTCCCGCAGGCTGTACAGCGATCGCGGCGCGCAGATCTCGTTGACGGTCGAGACCGGCGGCGGATCGCTGGCCAAGGCTCAGGGCTGGCTGGGCACCTGGTTGCAAGGGGTCGGAGTTCGTGGTGCTCTGAGGGACGACGACGCCAGGGACGAGACCCCGGTTCAACGTGGTTCGTAGCGGTGCATCGTCCGGTAGGGCACCTCGCGAAACGGAGGCAGACCGGCGGACGCGATGATGTGCTGCAGGCCGTCGCGATCGTGGAACTCGCGCTGGTCGCGGTTGATGACGACCGTGTCCGGGTAGTGCGGCGCGAGCCGCTGGAACTCGGCATCGATGAGACGGAAGCGGCGCACCATCTCCTCGGCATGCTCGTGGGCCCGCGCACGCAGGCGGATGTGCTTCTCGATCGTATCGGTGCTGGAGGTGAGCACGATCACGCGATCGGGATGCCACTGGTCGCCGATCGCGAGCACGCGGCGCAGTTCGTCGTGGCTGGCCACCGGATACTCGGGAATGTGCGCCTCGAGCGTGATGCGCGCGCCCTCGAAGAAGATCACCTTGTCGGGGCCGTCGTGGGTGGCGGCGTCGCGATAGTTGGCGTCGTAGAGCTCGCCGAAGTAGGCGGTGACGCCCACGGGATTGCGGCCGGCCTCGATGTCGGCCAGCACGCGCGGATCCCACACGCCCTGCTCGCCTTCCCCGTACGATCCGTTGTGGTACAGGTCGCCGAGCTGACGCACGAGCGTGCTCTTGCCGATGCCAGGGCCGCCGACGATGGCTACCTTCATGGGTGGGGCACGGAATTCCGCACGCCCGTCTAACGGGCACCCGCCGGCAGATGATCGAGAAAATACTTCGCGATCTTGCGATAGACGTGCACGGTGGTGCCCGCGCCCTCGGCAATCGCGTGCGTGCGGTTGGGATAGATCATGAGGTCGAACGGCTTGCCCAGTTCGATCAGACGGTTGACCAGCCGCTCGGTGCCCTGCACATGCACGTTGTCGTCGCCTGATCCGTGGATGATGAGCAGGTCGCCCTTCAAGCCGTCCGCGAAGTGAATCGGCGAGCCGAGCTTGTAGCCGGCGGCGTTGCCCACGGGCAGGCCCATGTAGCGTTCCTGATAGATCGTGTCGTAGAGCGTCTGGTCGGGCACGGGCGCCACGGCCACGCCCACGGCGTAGACCTCGGGGAAGCGGAACATCACGTTGAGCGTGTTCGAGCCGCCGCCGCTCCATCCCCACACGCCGACCCGCGAGCGGTCGAGATAGGCGTGCCGGGCCAGCAGCGCCCGCACCGCCGCGGCTTGATCCTTCGACGACAGATCGCCGACCGCGCCGTAGACCGCCTTGCGCCAGGGCGCGCCCTTGGGGGCCGGCGTGCCGCGGTTGTCCATGCTGACCACCACGTAGCCGGCTTCTGCCAGCGCGCGATGGAACAGCGCCTCGTTGCCGTGCCACGCGTCGGTGGCGGTGGTGCTCGCGGGCTCGCCGTAGACGAAGGTGATGAGCGGGTAGTTCCGCGCCGGGTCGAAGTGTGACGGCTTCAGCATCCAGCCGTCGAGGGTCACGCCGCCGGCATCGACCGTGAAGAACTCCACGGGGGGCGCGAGCACTGGCTCGAGCGTCTTGCGCAGCGCGCTCGTGTCGGTGAGGGTGCGCAGCACGCGGTGGCTGGGCAGCTCCACCACGTCGGTGACGGGCGGCACGTCGAAGCGCGAGTAGGTGTGGAACGCGAGCCGGGCGCCGGGGGCGATCCGGTAGCTGTGGGTGCCCGACTGCGACGCCGGCGTCACGCGCTCGGGCGTGCCCGTGCCGTCGAGCCGCGAGCGATACAGGTAGCGCGTCGTGGGGTTGTCGGGCGAGGCGATCACGTAGACCCACTCGTCGCTGGCGTCGACGCCGCCCATCGACAGGATGTCGGCGGGAAACGTGGTGACGAGCGTGGTCGTCGAGCCGTCGGTCGCCGCCTTGTAGAGATGCCGCCAGCCGTCGCGTTCGCTCGTCCACAAGAACGCGCGTCCGTGATCCACCCATGTCACCTGGTCCACGACATCCAGCCAGGTCTCGGATCGATCGCGAAAGGTGCGCGTCACGCGGCCCGACGAGGCATCGGCGCTGAGCAGGTCCTGCTGATTCTGCAGGCGGTTGAGCTGCTGAATCGCGAGCGTGTCCTGGTCGCGCCACTCGAGGCGCGCCAGGTAGGTGTCGCGCGGGTCGCCGGGGGTGTCCATCCAGCGCGTGTTGCCGCCGCCGGCGCTCACCACGCCAATGCGCGCAGCCGAATTGGCGGTGCCGGGTTTGGGATACGGAATGCGCGTAGCCACCGGATAGAGGCTGTCGGTGTTGTTGAGCAGCGTGAAGATGCCCACGCCCGCCGTGTCGAACTGCCAGAAGGCGATGCGGCGGCCATCGGGGCTCCAGCGGAAGCCGTCGCGCACGTCGAGCTCTTCTTCGTAGACCCAGTCGGAGGTGCCGTTGACTATCGTGTCGGAGCCGCTGGTCGTGAGCGGCGTGACGCGGCCGTCGTCGATCCGCTCCACGTAGAGGTTGTTGGCGCGTACGTAGGCCACGCGCGTACCGTCGGGCGAGAACTTGGCGAACATGAGCGATGAGGCCGGCGCCGTGGCCCCGAGCTGGCGCAGACGGCCCGACTGCAGGTCGAGCACCCAGTAGTCGCCGCGCGTGTGCTGACGCCAGACCTTCGCGGTGTTGGTGAACACCAGTAGCCGCGCGCCGTCGTTCGACCACGCGTAGTCGCTGATGGCGAGCGCGGTCTTCTGGCCCGGCGGCAACAGCCGCGCACCGGGCACGAGCACCGTGCGCGTGCCGGTGGCCGCGTCGTAGCGGACGATGTCGCTGCCCCCGCCGGGCGTGCCAGCTCCGGTCGCTTCCACGGTGGAGTAGCCGACGCCGTCGGGTAGCCAGCGGGCTGGACCGAACCGCGGCACGGCGTAGACGCCGGCCTGGAAGATGCGGCCGAGTTCGGCATCGAGCGCGGTGCGGTCGAGCGCCGGCCGGCCGAGGGTGGCCGGCTGCGCCTGGGCCACCGCGGCCGAGGCCACCAGCGTGGCAACAAGGGTGAAGGTGCCCCAGGGGCGTGCGGCCGGCATGATGTGCGCCCTGCTTGCGACCGCCGTCAGCGCGACGTGGCGCGGTCCACGGGCTCGAGCCGGACCACCGGCGTGGGCTTGCCGTCGCGGTCTTCGGTGGCCAGGTAGATGAAGCCGTCGAGGCCCTGGCGGATGTCACGGATGCGGCCGACGCCCGGCAGAATCGTTTCGCGCGACAGCACCTTCTCGCCCGCGAGCGTCACCCGGCCGAGCTGTTCCCCGGGCATGCCGGCAATGAAGAGCTGACCCTTCCATTGCGGAAAGCGGTCGCCGGTGTAGAACATCGCGCCCGAGATGCCGATCGACGGCACCCAGATGTGCAGCGGCTGTTCCATGCCCTCTTTGTGCGTGCCGGCGTGGATGGCCTTGCCGGTCGTGTAGTTCACGCCGAAGCCGATCACCGGCCAGCCGTAGTTCTTCCCGGCGCGCTCGAGATTGAGCTCGTCGCCGCCCTGCGGACCGTGCTCGTTGGTCCACACGTTGCCGGTGGCGGGATCGATCGCGATGCCCTGCACGTTGCGGTGACCGTAGCTCCAGATTTCGGGCTTGGCCCCGGCGCGGCCCACGAATGGGTTGTCGGCCGGCACCGTGCCATCCTCATTCAGCCGGACCACCTTGCCGTGATGGTTCGAGAGATTCTGCGCGGGGTGCGCCTCGAGGTTGCCCTCGGGCGGCACTTGACGATCGCCGAGCGTGAGGAAGAGATGGCCCTTGCCGTCGAACGCGATCTTGCCGCCGAAGTGCCCGCGGCCGGTCGACACCGATTCGAAGAGCTGCGTCACGCCGGTGAGCGCGTCCTTCTCGAACGTGGCGCGCACGAGGGCCGTGGTGTTGCCGGTGCCATCGGGCCGCTTCTTGGCGTAGGTGAGATATACGAACCGGTTGGTGGCGAAGTGTGGATGGAGCGCCACTTCGAGCAGCCCGCCCTGGTTCTCGTAGGCCACCTCAGGCACGCCGGCGACCGGCGTGGGCAGCAGTTTGCCGCCACGCACGATGCGCAGACGGCCAGGCCGTTCGGTGATGAGCACGTCGCCGCCCGGCACGAAGGCGATCGACCAGGGCTGCACCAACCCCTCGGCCACCGTGACCACGCGGTAGTCGTGCAGGGCCGATCGCATCGGGCCCTGCGCCAAGAGACGCGCGCCCCCCAGGGCCACGCTTGCCACCACCAGCACGCCGCACAGCTGTCGCATCATCATCGTTCCCCTTGCGCTGAGGGCGCCGACGCAGTGCGCGCGGACGCCAGTGAGTGCCGTCGAGCCCGCCGGTCAGGCCGTGCGTTGTTTCCGGTACGAGTTCTTCACGGCGATCTTCCCGCCCGCGAGCGTGAAGATGTCGCAGCCGTTCATCTCCACCTTCGCGCCGGCGGAGGTGGTGCCGGTGAAGGTCCATTCCGATACGGCGCGGTCGCCGGCCACGAAATGCCGTGGGTTGTTCCAGCGGGCGTCGGCGTAAGTGGTGAACACGGCGGCGTAGGCCGTGCGCACGGCGGCGGCGCCTTCGTGGCGCGCGCCGGCGGCGTCTTTGCCGGCGGCAGCCTCGAACACGCAATCGCTGGTCATGCAGGCCATGAGGCCGTCCACGTCGTGGCGATTCCAGGCGGCGGCGAAATCATCGAGCAGCGTCACCACCGGCGCGTCGGCGGCCTCGGCGCGGCCGGGCGTGGAGGCCAGCAGCACGCCAGCCGTGGCCGTGAGGGCGTGTCGTCGGGTCATGGGGCCATGTTACCCGGGAACCCGGCCGGCACGAGCCGGATGTCCACCGGCTGACCGGGATTGTGGCTGCGGATGCGGAACTCCTCCTCGGTGAGCGCGAGGATGTCCACGCGATACGGCCGGCCGTCCTCGACCATCGTGAAGCCGGCGCCGTCGCGCCGCCACGTGCCGAGTGACGGTGTGCTCGAGGGCGAGGTCATCACGAGCGTGCCCTCCGACAGGAACACGTAGAGCTGCCCCGGCGCCACGGCGGTGGAGTCGGCGACGCGCCATACCCGGTTCACGAAGGTGGCTGGTGAGGCCACGGGCGCGACGGCTGGCGCCGCTGTGATGAACGTGGGCTCGGCCTGGGTCGGCGAGGACGGCGGTGGTGGCGCGGCGCACGCCCCGAGGGCGCCGAGCAGAGCGAACGCCAGCAGGGCGCGGGCAGGGTAGTGCATGGGGTACTCCGAGGTCATGGGCGGGGCACGCTAGGTGGCGTGCATGTGCGCGATCAACCAGCCGCGGTCGCGCCGGCGCAGCACGACCGTGCGGCGCGCCAGCCGCTCGGTGTTGCGCAGGTGGAACGTGGCCACGGCGGCCTCGGTGCCGAGCATCTCGACGTGCAGGTCGTCAGGCACCATCCGCTGGAAGGGCGGACCGCCTGCCGCGGCGCGTCGGATCTGCGCGAACACCTCGGTGAAGCGCGCTTCGAACGCGGTGCGGCCATCGGCGCGTTCGGGCGACGTCGGCGCCGGGAAGAACACCGTGGCAGTGTCATCGAAGCACTGGCGGAACGTGTCCCACTCGAGGTTCTCGAAAGCCGCCAGGAAGAGGGCCAGGGCGGCGCGCACGTCGGCCTCGCCACCGCTCGTGGCGGGTAGCGCCAGACCGTGGCCACCGATCGGGACGGTGGTGGTGCTACTGCCGAAGCCGGCAATGAGCGGACGTCCTTTGGCAATGGCCGCGCGCACCGATGGCAGCGACAACGAGGCCTGGTGGCTGGCGGCGCTATCCCACACCTCGGTGATCCAGAGGCTGTCGGCATCGGCTGGGTCGGTGGCCACCAGGTAGCTCAGACAGCCCGGCATGCCTGACACGCCGCCGAGCAGGATCGCCACCAGGTCGTCGCGCCGGCCCGGCGTGGCGGTCATCTTGCCAATGAGGCCATGCATGCCCTGCGCCTGCCCGAACGTGCCGAGTGCCGTGACGCCGGTGCTCATGGTGAGGCTCCCTGCGGCGAGGAAATCACGCCGGGTAAAATTCATGGGGCATGGTAGCGCGGCGGGCGTGGGCGGTGCGCCTGGGTCAGAGGTCGATCAGGCCGGCCCTGAGCGCGCGTCGTACGGCGTCGGTGCGCGTCGTGGCGCCGAGCTTGCCGAAGACGGCGCTTAAGTGGAACTTGACGGTGTGCTCGCTGATGCCGAGCCGGCTCGCGATCTCGCGGTTGCCGACGCCGTCTGCGAGCAGCACGAGCACGTCGTGCTCGCGCGGTGTGAGCGCTTCCACCGGCCGCTCGTCGTCGCGCACGCGCGCGGCTCCAGCCGCGTCAGCAGCGCCTTCACCGCGCGGCCACGCGCTGGTGGGACCCAGCACGAACTCGGCGTCGCTGGGTCGATCCACCACGACCCAGCCGGCGCGTGCGGCGTCGTCGAGCAGGCGGCGGCGGTCGTCGCCCGCCACCGCCGCCACGAACACCCGCCTGCGCACGCTCACGGGATCCAGCTTACCCGCGCGGCCGCGTGCCCACGGTGACCGTCACCGGCACCGTCGTGCCACCGCGCAGCATCGTGAGCGTGGCCGCCTGACCCACCTGGTGACCGCGCAGCCGCGTGAGCAGGTCGTCGGCTTCGGTCACAGGCGCGTCGCCGAAGGCCACGATCACATCTCCGACGAGCACACCCGCCGCGTCGGCCGGCCCGTCAGGCACTACGCCGGTCACGAGCAAGCCGCTGGCGCCGCCGGTGCCTCGCTGGCGCGTGGGCAGCGTGACGGTCATCGAGCTCACGCCGATGAAGCCCTGGCGCGATCCGCCTTGCGCCACCACCGCATGTGCAGCTGCCCAGGCGATGGCGGCCGGCACGACGACCGTGGTGCCACGGATGGCCATGGCCGTGACGACGCCCAGCACATGACCGGTGCCGTTCACGAGCGCGCCGCCGGTGAGCGCCCCGTGCGGCGCGAGCCCCACGCGCACCACCCGCGCCACCTCAGTATTACGGCCGGTGCGCAACGGTCCGCCCACGACCGTGACCGGCGCGAGGGCCGAGAACACGCCGCCGCTCCACGTGCGGCCCACAGCGAGCGCCAGATGTCCGGGACGCGGCTCGTGGGCGATGGTGGCGGGCGGGGCGCCCAGGCCAGTGGCGCGTACGACGGCGAGCCCGGTGGCGGCATCGCGGCCCAGCACCTGACCCTCGAAGGTCTGGCCGTCAGCGCGCCGCACCGGCGCGGTGTCGTCGTCCAGGTGCTGGCCCGGCACGAGCATCAGGTCGGTGTCGAAGACCACGCCGGCCACGGGGCGGCGGCGCGTCTGCACCTGCACGACCGAGGCGGAGGCCAGGTCGGTGGCGGCAGCGAGTTCAGCGGAGAGCGAGGCCAGCAGGTTGGTCATGTCCCAACGCTACGCGACTGCGCGCGCCGACGCGCCAGCCGTTCGGCTAGGCCGGCTCACCGATCGGGGGTTCAACCGTCTCGGGCTAGAATCCCCCGGTGATGCGAATCTGGGCTGTCGTAGCGGGGGTGATCGTGGGGCTGCTCGGCGCCGTGCCGGTCGGACTCGGCGCGGCAGATCGCGCGGTGGTCTGGCTGCGGGCCGGCGAACGCAATCTCGAGCGCGATCTCAATCGCGAAGCGGCGCGCGGCTTTCGCCTGGCCGCGATCAGTGATGGCCTGCCGTGCACCGTAGCGGCGCTGCAGACGGCTGAGCCCGCCGGCCCGTCGGCGGCGTACCGCGTGGTGCCCGAACGCGAACTGGCCGCGGCCCTGCCGGACCTCGTCGCGGAAGGTTTCGTGCCCATGGCCACGGCACGCATGGTGGGCACGCGGCACCAGGTGGTGTTCGAGCGTACGACGGCCACGCGCCCGCAGGGCGAGTGGCGCGTCATCGAGTTCGAGAAGCTCGAGGATCTCGACGGCGCGCTCGCCCTCGCCGCGAGTGACGGCTTCCACGTGAAGTTCGTAGTGCGCGCGCCGTTCCGCAGCTGGCCAGGCCTCTCTGAGAAGGGCCTGGTGCTGGCCATGAAGGCGTCCGGCGCTGGGGCCCGGCAGTCGCGCGTGCTGACCGGCACCAAGCGCGACCTGGAAGACGTGACGGCTCCGCTCGCGGCGGCGACCTCTGACGGCTGGACGCTCGACGGCCTGCTGACCAGTTCCCGCGATGGTGGTCGCGACACCCGGCGCGAGCGCGTGGTGCTCATGCTCTCGCGCGGCGGCGACGCGAAGGCGGGCCCGGCCGTGGGCATCGACCGGCACACGTCGTTCGGCCTCTTCGGCAAGGGCGTGCTCGCCGGCGCCGGCCTGTTCTGGAACGACTACCTGACGGCGTGGGTGCCGACCGACCGGCGCCAGAACTGGGCGTCGCCGGTCCAGCTCTCGGCGCTCGAGGCGTCCTGCAGCGGCATCGAGTTCAAGCTGCGCTTCGACGGCATGAACGACCAGGCCTGGAACATCGTGGCGCTACTGGCGAAGCCGCGCGAGCCGGGCGGCTACGAGCTGGTCGTGGTGACTGAGCAGAGATTCGGGTTTTAGGGCGCAGGCCGTTCCGAGAGGGCCTTGAACGGCGTGCGCAGCACGCCGATGCCCTCCACCTCGATCTCCACCACGTCGCCCGGCTTCAGGAACGTCTGCCGCTCCATGCCAGTGCCGGCCGGCGTGCCCGTGCTGATCACGTCGCCGGGATAGAGCGTCATGCGCGACGTGAGGTAGGCGATGAGGTGCGCCTCGCTCCAGATCAGGTTGCTGGTGCGCGCGTCCTGCACGAGCCGTCCGTTCACCTTGGTGGTGATGCGCAGGTCGCTCGGCAGCTTCGGCATGAACTCCTTGGGCACGATCACCGGACCGAACGGGGCGGCGCGGTCGATGCTCTTGCCGTCGAACCAGTTGGCGCCGGGGAACATCGTGACCTCGCGCAGGCGTTCGCTGCCGCGATCGCTCAGGTCGTGCATGATGCTGTAGCCAAACACGTAGTCGAGGGCGCGCTCACGCGGCACGCGATAGGCCGGGCGCGGGCCCATGATGACGGCGAGTTCGCCCTCGTAGTCGGTGCGGCCGCGGCCGTCCACGATGTAGAACGGCTCGCCCGGGTCGATGATGCACGAGCGAGGCGACTTGGCGAACATGATCGGCGCGTCGCGATCGGGCACGATGCGTGCGGCAGCCGAGGCGTCGAATCCACCGGGGGCCGCGGGCGCGGCTGGGGCGGTCGGCGCTGCCGCGGGCGCCGGCGTGGCGGGTTGGCCCGCGCCGGCCGTGCCCATGCCTTCGGCGTGCGCCTTGTAGTTGGCGGAGGCCGCCATGAGGTTCCACGGGTACTTGATGGGCGCCTTCACCGACACCGCCGCGAAGTCGAACGCGAACGGCTGGTTGGTGGCAGGCGTGGCGGCGAAGAAGTTGGCGATCTGGTAGAGCCGCGGCGCCAGCGTGGCGTACTGCTCGATGAGCGCCCTCATGTCGCCAGGCATCGCCATGGCCGCCAGCTTCGCGCGTTCACTCACGTGGCGATTGGCGCCGCTGATGTCGAGCACGCGCGCCCCGAGCACCATGCCCACGCGCACCTGACCGCCAGCCTCGAAGGTGGCGAGTTTGAAGGGCGTGTCGGGCGTGGTCTTGGGCCCCGGCGTTTGCGCGACGCCGTGGGCGCCTGCCCAGGCGATCGCCACGGCCAGTGCCAGCGCCGCCGCCGTGAATCGTGCCCGAGTCGATCGCGTCATGCGCGTGCTCCTGTGCGCCGTCCGCCAGGGCGGCTGATGTCGATGACCGGCGCGCCGAGCAGCGTCATCTTGGGCGTCACACCCAGGCCCGGCGACGATGATGCCGCCATGCGCCCGCCGACGCGCCGCGGCGCGCCATCGGCAAACGCCACCGTGACATAGGAATTGAAGTCGGTGGTGGAGAAGAGATAGCGCGCCGGCGTGCTGTGCGCCAGGTGGGCAATGGCCGCCGTGGTCACATCACCGCCCCACGTGTCTTCGATGGTCATGGCCAGGCCGAGTGACACGCACAGATCGCGGATCTGCCGGGCCTTGGTGAGGCCGCCCACCTTCGAGATCTTGAGGTTGATGACGTCGGCGGCCCGGTCGCCCGCCGCCCGTACCACCATGTCGAGCCCGTCAATCACTTCGTCGAGCACGAACGGCCGGTCGGTGTGTGCACGCACCGCGAGGCACTGCTCGTAGGTGGGGCAGGGCTGTTCCAGGTAGACGTCCACGTCGCGCACGGCGCTCGCCACGCGCAGTGCCGCGTGCTGCGTCCAGCCGGTGTTGGCATCGGCCACGAGCACATCACCGCGGCTGAGCACGGCGGCCGAGGCGCGGATCCGATCGATGTCCACGTCGGGGTCGCCGCCCACCTTCAACTGGAACTTGCGGTAGCCCTCGCGGCGGTAGTGCTTCACGCGCGCGGCCATCTTCGCCGGCGTGTCTTGCGAGATGGCGCGGTAGCACATCACGTCGGGGCCAGAGCGTCCGCCGAGCAGCGTGACCACGGGCAGGCCGCTTACCTGACCGAGCAGATCCCAGCAGGCGATATCGATGGCCGACTTCACGTAGGGATGCCCGCGCATGGCGCCGTCCATGGCGGCGTTGAGCACGTCGAGGGCGCAGGGATCGAGGCCGAGCAGGTGCGGCGCCAGTTCCGCGATGCCCGCGCGCGCGCCTGCCGCATAGGCCGGCAGGTAGGCCGGGCCGAGCGGGCAAATCTCGCCCCAGCCGATGCGTCCGTCGTCGCTCTCGACCGCCACCACGGTGGAGTCGAAGACCGATACGGAGTTGCCGCCCGACCACGCGTAGCGGCCTTCGACGAGGGGCAGGTCGATCTGGTAGGCGCGGATCCGGGCGATCTTCATGTGGTGGCGTAATCCTGACTACAACTGGTGGTCGTCGGCGCGCCACTGCTTCACGAGCTTCTTGACCTGGTCGCGCTTGTGCACGTTATCACGCAGCACGGCGGCGGCCAGCTCCGGCAGTTCGGCGTCGCTGGCGAAGCGCAGGCCGATGAGCTGTTCGCGCGAGAACTCGGGGATGCGCGCCTTCAGATCCTGCGGCAGCAGCTCACGCATCCGCAGCCGTTCTTCCAGCCGGATCACGCGATCCTGCGCGGCGAGCGCAAACACGCGCGCGTACAAGGCCCCAAGGAACAGGGCTACGCCCATCAGCAGCCCCCACACGCTGGGCAGGCCAGGTGCCTGCACGACGTGGTAGGCCATCAACAGGATGTTGCCGAGCAGCACCGGCAGCACTACGAAGTGGAAGAGCGGCACCGTCTTGCCGTGCGTCTTGTAGGTCTGGGTGGTGCTGGCCATGCTGATGCTCCTCGAAGTTACGGTTTGTAGGGCGTGGGTCCGGGCGGCGCCGTGCGGGCCGAACCGGCCTTCTTCCAGGCGTCGTAGCGCAGGCGCAGCGTCTTCACCGGATTGGCGCTCTCGCCCTTCACGATGTTGTCGTCGGTGACGCTGATGAACGCGTAGTACCTGCCGTCGTTGTGGGTGACGCCCACGGCGTCGTCCTGGTTGGCGATTGTGAGGTAGGCCACGTGCGCGGTCTTGTGGTCGCAGGGCACGAAGTCGAGCGGGTTGTTGCCGCAGTTGCAGCGGTGGTCGCCGCCGCTCGCGTCGGCCGCTTCCATGGCCGCCATCACGCGGTCGGCCATCGTGCCGCTGGCGCGCGTAAAGGCCAGCGCAGCCTGATGCATCACCTGGTCGCCGAGCAGGGTGTTGCCCTGCACCTGGTAGTAGATGTCGCCCACCTGCCCGCCGAAGTAGAGCGACGACACCGAGTTGCCGCTGCCGTTGAAGCCGGCGCGGTTGTTACGCGCGGTTACGGTGTCGCCCTGCGGCATCATCACGATGCCGAACTGGCGGCGCTGCACGTCGGGATCTTGCTGCAGCAGCTCGATGATCTTGGCGGGCGGCGTACCCTTCTTGATCTCGTTGTAGACGAGCATCTGGTTCTTGCGCGAGTTGTCGACGCCGGCCTGGCAGGCGGCCACGCCGAGGCCCGGCACGATCACCGCCTGCACGTCCATCAGGTCGCGCGCACCGTTCGGGGCCCTGGCCGGAAAGCCGGCCTGACGCACGCAGGTGGCCGATGCGATGATCACCTGGCCGGTCTCCGCGTCGAGGGCGATGACCGACCACGTGGCCGAGGCGCTGCCGGGAATGGCCAGCAGCAAGGCCGCCAGCAGGAGTCGTGAGATGGATGTCGTCATGCCAGTGCCCCGGATCATCAGGCGTGGGCGCAGCTACAGGCCGTAGACGCGCCTGGTGTTGCCGCCGAAGATCAGCGCCTTCTGATCCTCGGGCAGCGGCAGGCTCGCCAGGGCGGTCTTCATCTTCTGGATGCTGCCGATCTGATGCGGGTAGTCACTGCCGGCCAGGATGTGATCGGCGCCGGCGAACTTCACCGCCAGCATCAGCGCGTCGGGATCGAAGTTGACCGTGTCGAAGTAGAACTGCTTCAGGTACTCCGTGGGCGGCTTCGTGATGTTCACGCGGCACTCGGCAAACGCCTCGTAGCCGCGGTCGAGCCGTTCGGCCAGATACGGAATCGCGCCGCCCAGGTGGCCGAGCACCCACTTGATGTACGGGTAGCGCTCGGGTACGCCGGCAAACACGAGGTGCGCGGCGGCCAGCGTCGTGTCCATCAGGAAGCCCACGAGTGGCATGAGCCAGTAGTCTTTCATGGCGTCGACGCCCAGGGGATACATGGGATGGATGTGCAGCACGGCGCCGAGGTCGTTCGCCTTCTGGTAGAGCGGGAAGTAGCGCGGGTCGGCCAGCGGCACGCCGTTGACGTTGCTGAAGAGCATGGCGCCGGGCAGGCCGTGTTCCTTCATGGCGCGCTCGAGCTCCACCACGGATGCGGCCGGGTCGTTCAAGGGCAGCGTGGCCAGCGCCGAGAAGTGGCGCGGGCGTTCCTTGGTGATCTTACCCAGGCAGTCGTTGACGAGCCGCGCCCACTGGGTGGCCAGAGCCGGCCCCTCTACGTGCACGCCAGGCGTGGTGAAGGTGACGACCTGCTTGGTGATGCCGAGCTGATCCAGGATGTCTTGCCGGTAGTCGATGT